>ENA-ORSI01001836-ORSI01001836.1-human-gut-metagenome-genome-assembly--contig:-NODE-1836-length-16930-cov-7.187970_pt1 | contig 16930 bp, 17 predicted proteins | sample MGYA00242187_ERZ509154 | MGnify/ENA primary metagenome ERZ509154 (study PRJEB26280, sample SAMEA2338627) | human gut metagenome | biome: human gut; feature: human-associated habitat; material: faeces...
GTATTCACCGCTTGTATGAATGGTACCTGAAAGGTATCTGCATCAATCATCAGACGGTATAAGAAAAAGAATATGCAAACAGTAATATCCCTATGGTATACTAAGGGATATTGCTTTTCATAAGACTAAATATATCAGATAAGTAAACGAAGCTATGCAATCCACTAGCAACCAGAAACTCTATATAATAGGAAACGGATTTGACAAAGGACATGGACTTGCATGCGGTTATATGGATTTCTATAAATACCTTGAAAATAATAGAAAAGATATATTAACTACATTATCAGAATTCTATGACATAAGAGAAAAATCACAACTTTGGGCCGATTTTGAAAATAACCTAGAGAAAGAAATTAATTATGATTCACTGACAGAAATTATCAAAGAGAATACTCCCAATTTAGCCTCCGAAGACTTTAGAGACAGAGACTGGTATACTGCTCAATATGAAATAGAAAATAAATGTGATGAACTATTAAAGGAGTTACGCAAGGGGTTTGAAGAATGGATTAATTCATTGCAAATATCCAAACTCAATAAGACTTATAATCTAGATCCATCTGCTTATTATTTAACATTTAATTATACAGAGGTATTAGAAATAATTTATAAAATTCCCACCTCTAATATTACACATATCCACAATAAAGTTAGAGAAAAGCTAATATTTGGACATGGGAAAAACATTGAAGATTTCAATGTAAAAGAAGCATTATATGGTAGTAAAAATCCTTTTATAAGTTATGATATAAATGGAGATATAGAATTACATGAGATAGGTCATGAACAATTTGCAGAAAATGCAGTTTATACCTTTTACGATAAAATGAGAAAGCACACAGAAGAAATCATAGACAATCATTCTGCATTTTTTAATCAACTTTCAAATATAAAAGAAGTAATTGTTCTCGGCCATTCATATAATGAAATTGACAAACCTTACTTCAAACATATAGCAGCTTCTATATCTCCAAATGCCAAATGGATATTATGTTATTATAACGACGAAGACAAAAAACATGCAATTAAGCTAATGAAGGAATTAAATATTAAACAAAATCAACAAGAATACAAACAAAGCAATACATTAAAAATCAATTTATGATGAAAAATAGTAAATCCTTATTTAAAGCATCTACCATACTAATATGGCTTTCCTTTGCTTTCATAGCATTTAGTTTCATTGCGCCCTATATATTCACAGCAAGTAGCTGTTGTAACAGATTAGATTTTACAGGGACAGGAACAATTGGAGACACAATTGGGGGTATTATGAATCCATTCATCGCTATAGCAGGTGTAATTACAACTTTCTTAGCTTTTAGAATGCAAGTAGAAGCCAATAATATACAAAAGTTACAATTCCTGCAATCTTTACAAAAAGAAGAAAATAAAGAAAAGCTAGATAGCCTAAACAATCTTCAAATTCTAGAACTCGATTTAGAAAATACCATCAAAAACATAGATGAGAATGTAGGAAATATAAGGGAATTCATTAATGCATCAGAAAAGAATCCCTTTAAAACAAATATCCTATTTAGGACTTCGTTAAAACAATACGAAAGAATCAAACAAATCCCAAGACAAATGGTTTTCAGAGGATTTGATTTGTATGTAAGTTGCATAGAGCCTGAATGGACTACCAAATTCAATGATTTATACAATATAATTGATTATACCCCTGAAGCCTTAAACAACATATACACAATAGTACAAAGACATAATTCTGAGATATTTACGATAAAAGACAGAATTAGAGAAGAACTTATCAATATTGAAAAGAGATGTATTAAAATACTTGATATAAAAAACACAAAAGAAGTACATGCATATTTTCTCTCTTCAATTGAAGAGTACCTTATAAATTATCAAAAAGAGAAAAACAATAGTATTCAAAAACGTCAAGAAAATGATTTTAAATATATAAAACAAATTCTCGAAAAACTGGTTCATGACTACCGTCTGGAAACAAAAGATTTTTTGACATCTGAAATAGAATATCCATTTATATCTAGTATAAAAAATATAATCAAACAATTAAATGATATAGAACAAAAGACACTCTTACTATTACCAGAAGTAAAAAAAGGAGTTCTTGATTTAAAAGATAAAGAAAATTCCGTTTACAATAGAACAACGAAAATTAAAAACATTATTAGGCAAGCTATAGAACAGCAAAAGACAAACCAAGAAAAGAAGGAGAAGTGAAAGTTTATCAAGTGATTTTTTAAGTTTAAGAAATGGATAGCATTGCTTATCTTTGTATGAGATAGCGAATAATCAAAAACTCTCTTTCGCTTTTATTTTACCTAAAAGACTTCCCAATAGTCAGTCAAATGTTTTTATAAAACATAAACCTCCTACTATTTAACCTTTAAACAATGAAATCAAAATGACAGAGAAACATTGTTATATCATTAGCTATGACTTATGTCAGCCAAATAAAAATTATCAAGATTTATACGCTGCTTTAAAATCGTTTCCTACATGGGGAAGACTAACAGAATCCACATGGGCTATCATAAGTGAAAAGAATCATATAGAAATTAGAGATTTTTTAATCAGATATATTGACAATAACGATCGATTAATAATCATCTTAAGTGGGAAATCTGCAGCATGGACAAAAGTGCTGGCACCTAATGAATGGGTAAAAAATAATCTAATCTTATAAACATGAAAAAGATTTTTCCTGGCTATTATCCAATGACCCAAGTTGAAACCAAGTCTTTCTTGGAGAATGCAGTTTTTGTCATTGACACATGTTTCCTACTAGACATATTTCGATTAGAAGAAAATGATGCAAACAGTTTATTGTCTATTCTAAAAGATGATGCTATCAAAAGACGCTTATGGTTACCTTATGATATAGCCTGGTTGTACCATCAAAGTATCAATAATGAAATCATACAACAAATAACTAATATACAGAGTACTCTTCATCATCTAACAAGTTGTAAAGAAAGTATATCAAGCAAGAGAAGATATCCTTATTTAAATACGGGAATGACACAACAGCTAAACACATTAATCGAACAAATTCATCAAACATTAGACACCCAAATAGACACTCTTAGCGGCACACTGCAAAGTGATAATAGAAAAGAGACCATAAATGAATTATTCGAAAATCAAATAGGAGAGCCATATAGTGACGCTCAATTAAATGAAATATATGTTCAAGCACAAGAACGATATTCAAACAGCATTCCACCAGGTTATTGCACAGAACAAAATCCAAATAAAAGAATCATGTTTCATGATATGATAATATGGGAGCAAATGCAAAAATTTGCTTCAGACTGTCATACGGATGTAATTTTTGCCACAGGAAAAACAAGAGACGATTGGTTCTATAGAGTTTATGGAAAAATTATATCTCCAAGACAAGAACTGATTAATGAATTTTATCAAAAAACAAACCAAAGATTTTATTGCTTAAATTCAGCTACATTTATAAAAGACTGCTGTCAGACATTCAGCATTATCCAGCCAGAATTATCTCATCTTCAAGAGCAATTATCCGAAGAAATCGGATACACTACATCAAATGCAAATACTATAACAGACCCACTTACCAATAGCACAAACTAATATGGAAAAAAACCCGTTCTCCATCTATGATTTTTTTGGATATTTATTTCCAGGTATGTTAACTTTATTAATTATCATACACATTACATTTCTCAAAGAAGGTGCATCAATCAGTGACTATTTCAGCATTGTAAGTTTTATGCATACATTCAAAAATGAACTTGCAATTGAATGGTGGAAATCAACATTAATACTTATCGTTCTATCCTATATATGTGGACATATAATCGCTTATTTATCATCCACAACAATTGAATATTTTGCCAATAAAATCTTTAAATATCCATCATATTACTTATTACACGAAGAAGATAGGACATATTCAAGTTATTGGAAATCCTTTTTTGCCCATGATTTTAATTTAGGGAATTTACTTTGGAGAGTATTAGTATTCATTACATTATGCCCTATCACATTCTTTATTTTACCATTAGGATATCCACTCAAAATAAATACATTCATAACCAGATCTTTAGATGAATACATTCGAAATAGTATACAAACCAAATTGTTTAATTTATCGCAAAAACTTGCACTTTCAAGACCTGAAATAAATTCCAATGCTGATTACCATAGAATAGTAATGCATTATGTTTATCTTAATATTCCAAACTGCCAAAAAAAAACAGATAACTATATCGCATTATATGGATTTTTAAGGGCAATATGTCTAATAGCATGCCTTTTTACTGATGTACTTATACTTAAAGGAATCAGTTCAATAAACCTAGATTTCCCAATAGATAAAACTGGAATATTATTAATACTTATAATGATTTTTATATGTAATATCCTATTTATGGGATTTGTAAAGTTCTACAGGCGCTTTACTTTGGAAAATTATATGGCATTATTAACTGAAAAGAATACACTATAAATAATAATTTTAAAAAGGAATTTGTTTTTTACAGATTATTCATTTCCTTTGTGTATCATTATTATTTTAAAACATGAACAACTTCAATATTGCTGTAGCCGGCACAGGCTATGTAGGTTTATCCATAGCCACTTTGTTGGCCCAGCATCATCAAGTAACGGCTGTTGACGTGATTCCTGAAAAGGTAGAGAAAATCAATCACCGTATCAGCCCGATTCAGGATGAATACATCGAAAAGTACTTGGCGGAAAAGGAACTAAATCTCACGGCAACATTAGACGGAGCATCAGCTTACCGAAATGCGGACTTCGTAGTGATAGCCGCTCCTACCAACTACGACCCGGTGAAGAATTATTTCGATACGTCGCACGTGGAAGAGGTGATTGACCTGGTACTGGAAGTAAACCCGGATGCGGTAATGGTGATTAAAAGTACCATTCCGGTGGGTTACTGCCGTAGCCTGTACGTGAAGTATGCGGAGAAGTTCCGCTCCACTCCTGCCCTTGCGGGAAAGAAATTCAACCTGCTGTTTTCGCCGGAGTTCTTGCGCGAGAGCAAAGCGCTGTATGACAACCTCTACCCCAGCCGTATCATCGTAGGCTTCCCGAAACTGATTAACGGACGCGACGAGGAGAACGCGGCGATTCAGGCGATTGCCGGGGAACATCTGGAGGAAAAAGCGCATGAGTTTGCGGCGCTGTTACAGGAAGGTGCCTTGAAACCGGACATTGATACACTGTTCATGGGACTGAAGGAGGCAGAAGCGGTGAAGCTGTTTGCTAATACTTATCTGGCACTGCGTGTAAGCTACTTCAATGAGCTGGATACGTATGCAGAGGTGAAAGGACTGAACACACAGGCCATCATTCAGGGTATCTGCCTGGACCCGCGCATCGGTTCGCATTATAACAATCCTTCTTTTGGTTACGGGGGCTACTGTCTGCCGAAGGATACCAAGCAGCTGTTGGCTAACTACCAGGATGTGCCGGAGAACCTGATTCAGGCCATTGTGGAGAGTAACCGCACGCGTAAGGATTTCATTGCCGACCAAGTGCTGAAGAAAGCAGGATATTATGATTACTTCAATCATGGAGACTTTAATCCGGCAGAAGAAAAACAATGTATCATCGGTGTATACCGACTGACTATGAAGTCAAACAGCGACAACTTCCGCCAAAGTTCTATTCAGGGAGTAATGAAGCGCATCAAGGCAAAGGGGGCTACGGTGATTATCTATGAACCAACATTGGAAGACGGCAGCACATTCTTTGGCTCAAAGGTGGTGAACAACCTGGAGGATTTCAAGAAGCAGAGCAACGCCATCATTGCCAACCGCTACGATGCGTGCCTGGATGACGTAAAAGACAAGGTTTATACACGCGATATTTTCAGAAGAGACTAAATCAATTAATAACTAATAATGAAAGGTATTGTGTTAGCCGGTGGTAGTGGCACGCGTCTCTACCCCATTACCAAGGGAGTGAGCAAGCAGATGCTCCCGGTGTTTGACAAACCGATGATTTATTATCCCATCTCCGTGCTGATGCTGGCGGGTATACGGGAGATTCTGATTATCTCTACGCCCTACGACTTGCCGGGATTCCAGCGTCTGCTGGGTGACGGAAGTAATTTCGGGGTACGTTTTGAATATGCGGAACAGCCCTCGCCCGACGGACTGGCACAGGCTTTTCTTATCGGGGAGAAGTTCATCGGGGATGACGCGGCCTGTCTGGTGTTAGGGGACAATATTTTCCATGGAAACGGACTGAGTGCGATGCTGCGGGAAGCGGTACGTACGGCTGAAGAGGATAAGAAGGCTACGGTGTTCGGTTACTGGGTGAGTGACCCGGAACGTTACGGGGTGGCGGAATTTGACAAGGAAGGGAACTGTCTTTCCATTGAGGAGAAACCGCAACATCCGAAATCGAACTATGCGGTGGTGGGCTTGTACTTCTATCCGAACAAGGTGGTAGAGGTGGCCAAAAGTATCAAGCCGTCGGCTCGCGGGGAACTGGAAATTACGACGGTGAACCAGCGATTCCTGGAAGACGGGGAACTGAAGGTGCAGACATTGGGACGGGGATTTGCCTGGCTGGATACGGGTACGCACGACTCGCTGGCAGAGGCTTCTACCTACATTGAGGTGATTGAAAAGCGTCAGGGGTTGAAAGTGGCGTGTCTGGAAGGGATTGCCTATCGCAAGGGCTGGATTTCGGCCGACAAATTGCGGGAGGAAGCGCAACCGATGCTGAAGAACCAGTACGGACAATATCTGCTGAAGGTGATTGACGAGGTGGAGCGTACGGGAAAGGCAAACCTGGAATAACGTTTATAGTTAATAATTAAAAGTTAAAAATTAAAAGCGTTTCTTCAGTTAATAGTTAAATGACTTATCTGTTTATATAAAATGGAAGTAATTAAAACAGCGATAGAGGGTGTGGTGATTATCGAGCCACGCATTTTTAAGGATGCCAGAGGGTATTTCTTTGAATCGTTCTCTCAACGGGAGTTTGAAGAGAAGGTGGGAAAGATTAATTTTGTGCAGGACAATGAGAGCATGTCATCGTACGGGGTGATGCGCGGGCTGCATTTCCAGCGTCCGCCGTACACACAGAGTAAACTGGTGCGCTGTGTGAAGGGCGCGGTACTGGACGTAGCGGTGGACATCCGCAAAGGGAGTCCTACTTACGGGCAGCATGTGGCCGTGGAACTGACGGAGGAGAATCACCGCCAGTTTTTTGTGCCGCGGGGCTTTGCGCACGGTTTTGCCGTACTGAGTGAAACGGCCATCTTCCAATACAAGTGTGATAACTTCTATTATCCGGAAGCGGACGGTGGTATCAGCATCCTGGATGATTCGCTGGGCATCGACTGGCGTATTCCGACGGAACACGCTATCCTGAGCGAGAAAGACACCAAGCATCCGCTGTTGAAGGATTTTGATTCTCCATTTGAATTTTAATCCTTTTAGCATGTCCATTAGGAAATAAAGAAAAAAATTTGTTCTTTTGCATTAGAACCAAATCCAAATGTATGAATGTGACAGTTTTTAATCCGGCTCAATTACAAGTGCTCGACATGATGTCGTTTGTAGATAGTCCTGAAGCTTTGGCAGAACTGAAAAAGGCTATTTCTGACTATTTCGCCAAACAAGCCCAAAAGGAGATTGACCGTTTGTGGGAAAATGGAGAATTGAATGAGGAAAAAGTCGAAAAATTCTACCAACTGCATGAACGTACTCCCTATAAATGAATATGAGAAACATTGTATTGGATACAAATTCACTGATTATTGCAATTTCAGCGAAGAATGACTGCCATAAAGTGTGGCAATCATTCTTAAATGGGGATTATACACTATGTATAAGCAATGAAATCGTAGAAGAGTATCTGGAAGTCATGAGCCGCAACATAAACAAGTATGTGGCTGAAGCGATTATCTACACGATTCTTACTCGCGAAAACGTAAAGAGACTAACTCCTCATTACCGTTTTCATTTAATTACAGCAGACCAAGATGATAATAAGTTCGTAGATTGTGCGATAGCTGCCAATGCTGAATACATCGTGACAGAGGATCACCATTTCAATGAACTTAAAAATATATCTTTTCCATCAGTTGCCATAATTAATTTGAAGGACTTTGCAAAAACATTGTAAGTCTAATGGATTATTAACAACAAATATATCACCATTATATTAATTTTTTATCTTATGACTACATTCAAACGTAACATACTGATTACCGGCGGTGCCGGATTTATTGGCAGCCACGTGGTGCGCCTGTTCGTAAACAAGTATCCGGAATACCGTATCATCAACCTGGACAAGCTGACGTATGCAGGGAACCTGGCGAACCTGAAAGACATTGAGAACCAGCCGAACTATGTGTTCATAAAGGCGGACATCTGCGACTACGAGAAGATGCAGGAGCTGATGGAGCTGTATCACGTAGATGGTATCATTCACCTGGCTGCAGAGAGCCACGTGGACCGAAGCATCAAGGATCCGTTTACCTTTGCACGCACCAACGTGATGGGTACGCTGTCTCTGCTGCAGGCGGCCAAGGTGTACTGGGAAGGTCTGCCGGAGAAGTATGAGGGCAAGCGTTTCTATCATATCTCTACCGACGAGGTGTACGGGGCGCTGGAGATGACACATCCGGAAGGTATCGAGCCGCCGTTCACTACCACGGCTTCGTCGTCGGAACATCACCTGGCGTACGGAAAGGATTTCTTCTACGAGGATACGAAGTATAATCCGCACAGCCCCTACTCTGCCAGCAAGGCGAGCAGCGACCACTTTGTGCGGGCGTTCCACGATACGTACGGCATGCCGACCATCGTGACGAACTGTTCGAACAACTACGGGCCGTATCAGTTCCCGGAAAAGCTGATTCCGCTGTTCATCAACAACATCCGTCACCGCAAGCCGCTGCCGGTATACGGCAAGGGGGAAAACGTGCGCGACTGGCTGTATGTGGTGGATCATGCGCGGGCTATCGACGTGATTTTCCACAACGGTAAGACGGCAGAAACCTATAACATCGGCGGTTTCAATGAGTGGAAGAACATTGACATCATCAAGGTGGTGATTAACACGGTGGACCGTCTGCTGGGCCGCAAGGAGGGTGAAGACATGGACCTGATTACGTACGTAACCGACCGTCTGGGCCACGACATGCGTTATGCCATCGACTCTACAAAGCTGCAGAAGGAACTGGGCTGGGAACCGAGCCTGCAGTTTGAAGAGGGCATCGAAAAGACGGTACGCTGGTATCTGGACAACCAGGAATGGATGGACAATGTGACGAGCGGTGACTACCAGAAGTATTATGACTCGATGTATAAAGGCAGATAATTGAGAGTGAAAAGTGAATAAGGAAAAGGTAAAATAAGTATTACAATCTTATATGAAGAAACAGTAGAGAATGCCTACACTTCTACAAATGACGGCATTCTCTATTGTACCTCCAAAAAAGAATGAATAATTAAAAAATAAATAAATTCTTTTTGAAGAGTTTTCAATAAAAATCACTATATAAATTATCGATTAAAAGTATGCGAGACTTAAAAACAATATTCCTACTTGAAAAGACACAAGACCCACATTTTGATTTAGAAGCTGCATATGAAGCATTAAAAGACCACAATGATTCAGATGTTCATGCACATTTACTTCGCTTGTTAAGAGAAGAACTATCTCAAATAACAAGTGAAAATGTCCCTAAATCTTTGCTCAGATTTTGTAGCATATCAAATGAAAAAAGTTTTATTGAAATCAAAAAAGACATACAACAAGGGAGACTCACTTTCTCTAATCCTTTTAATTTTAATGATCCAATGGATCCAATTTTAAAGGTATGGATAAAAATGAACAAAAGAATTGAAGACAATTCTCTCAATAAAAAGTTCTTTAAATCAGTTGTAAACGCCTTAAAAAATCTAAGGATTTGCTGTATGGCTGATTCCACAGTTTTATCTGAAAACTTACCTCTTATGTGGTCACATTACGCTAACAGTCACAAAGGTATTGCCATAAAATATAAAATAACCAAAGACACTCTTGACAGATATAATGATAACATACATTTACTACGATTATGTCCAGTTGCTTATCGGGAACACAAGCCTTTAACCGACAGCATTACTATTGATAATGCTCTTTTTGCAAAAGGTCATTGTTGGAATTATGAGGCAGAACATAGACTTATCTATTTTTCTGAAATAACCTCAGAATTTAAAAAGAAAGATGATACAACAGGGAAAACAAAGAGAGAAAACTATTTGCCGTTATCTGGATTTGAAATTGAAAAAGTATATTTAGGAACTGAAATTGAAGAAAAAAAAGAAAAAGAAATTCTGAAAATTACTAGAAGTAAAAATATACCAACTTTTAAAATGGTGTATGATAGTTATGATATAACAAAGCTACAATCTGAACTAATTTCAGGATAAATCATCCTGCATAACACCCCAAAACAGAAAACTCACCAAGTGAAAAATATAAACCTCTATAAGAGATACAAAAGCAATATAGTAAGATAAGGAATTATCATCTTCTTGCTTCATAAATTACAGAAAGAATTGAGCAGGAAACCAAGTTCGCAATTTGAAGAGATCTTCGAAAAATTGATTCACTGATACCTAAACAATCAGGAATGAACAGACAACACAACAAACGGAAACTGCACATGATGTATAAAAGCTGTAAAAATAATAATATAAGAATTGTTATTCTAACCGAGAAAACCTCTGTTTTTCGGAGTTTTTTTCGATTTCAGCAACAATTTTAATATGAAACCTGTTTATTTTTGTTACATTTGTCCTGTCGATTGATAGGAAAATAGCAACAAATATGATTTATACAGACTTCTCAGTAAAAAACTATAGAGGGATTCGCCAATGTAAATTGGAAAAGTTAGAATTGATAAACCTCTTCTTCGGAAAAAATAACTGTGGCAAGTCTTCTTTGCTGGAATCATTATTTATATTGTCAGGCCCTGACAACCCCACATTACCCATTTTAGCAAACAAGAGCAGAGCACTGGATTCATTGGAAGAAACGGATTTAAAAATTGAGTTCTATCAAGCAAATCCAGAACACATTATACAATTAAACAGTCTGGGAGAACAAAGCCGACAGGTTTCTATCCAAATGATAGAATCGCACTCCCAAAACATTTCACTGGAAGACTTACAAAAGAACTCATCGGAAAGTGCCGGTAAACGGTATGGACTGAAAATCAACTTCTCCACAGAAGCAGAGAAAGAAAGCAAATATCATTCTGAACTGGTGGTTACAGAAGAAAAAAGCGGAAACATTACCTCTGACAAAAGATACAAGGAGGCTCTTTACGCGGAATACATTCCTTCTAACCACATACAAATCGACATCGTGGAGAAAATGACTGAGATTATTCAGAACAAACAAGAAAAGGAAATTGTGGAAGCTCTCCAGATTGTAGAACCTCGTATCACTGACGTACAACTGGTAGGTAAAAGGGTAATGGTAGATGTAGGACTGCCGACCCGACTTCCAATCAATGTGTTGGGAGACGGAGTACGCAAAGTACTGGCTGTTATTCTTTCCATTTACACATGCAGAAATGGGGTGCTTATCATAGATGAACTGGATAATGGCTTGCATTTTTCGGTCATGCCGCAATTATGGGAAGTCATCCTTTATATGTGCCAGAAACATCATACACAGATTTTTGCTTCCACACACAGTATGGATTTAGTTAAATCGCTGGTCAAGGCTATTGGCAAATCAGCACAAATGCCACAGATAGCATCCTATAAGCTGATAAGAAAAGCTGACGACGAACTTGTGGCTCTACGTTATAGCGCAGAAGAACTGTCGTATGCTATCAAACAGGAAATGGAGGTAAGATAGGATGACACAGATTTTCATTGAAGCACGGTATGAAAAAACATCTGAGTATGTATTTTTAAATACAATCATAAAGGAGCTTGGATTTTCCGAAGAACAATATAAAATAATCTGTGTCGGCGGAAATAGCAACTTGGTAAAAGCAGCCAATAAATTCAAGGAGAATACCATTGAAGGTGGAAAAAATCTGATTATTTTTGATGCGGACACACCTGCTACGGGGTATGGATTTTCGGCTACCCTGCAACGCATCAACCAGGAATTGCAAAGCAATGGAATGCAGGCTGACGGAATCTTTCTTTTTCCGAACAATACAGACGATGGCATTTTCGAGAATTTACTGGAAAAACTGATGCAAAAAGAGACTCATGAACAATGGTTACATTGCTATTCTGACTATGAAACTTGTTTGGGAACTCATTATCTGACTCCTAATCTAAAGGGTAAATTGTTTACTTACATCAGTGCGCAAAAGACCCTGAGTAACACACAACGAAACAAATTGGGGAGCGGACAATGGCTGTTCAACGATGCCCAATATTGGAATCTCAACGCTCCTGAATTACAACCTTTAAAGGATTTTCTCTGTAATAACATTTCTTGAAATAAATTCTTCATTATGAAAAGATATTGCCAGACACTGGAGCTTTATGACGACAAGGAGCTGATTGAAGCCTACGTGGCAGAACATGCACATGTGTGGGAAGAGGTGAAAGCGGGTATCCGCGAGGTGGGTATCACGGACATGCAGATTTACATTGACGGAAACCGCCTGTTCATGATTATGGATACCACGGATGAATTTGACATGGAACGGGATTATGCACGGCTGGCTACCCTGCCCCGTCAGGCGGAATGGGAAGCGCACATGGCGAAGTTCCAGAAAGCTGCTCCGGGAGCTACCTCGCAAGAGAAATGGAAGCTGATGACGCGGATATTTAAGCTGTAATGAGTGAATAATGAATAATTAAAAATTAAAAACGAGTAAGCGTCATCATTCTTCATTCTTAATTCTTAATTCTTCATTCTTAATTCTTCATTCTTAATTCTTCATTCTTAATTGGACAACATGAAAAAGTTATTGTCATTGCCACCAAATCTGGTGGAGTGTTTTCACGATATTATGCACGCAGACCACAAGGAGTGGTTCTGCACATCGGACCCGGTGGGAAAGAAACTGGGTTCGGGAGGTGGTACGGCCTGGCTGCTGAATGCTTGCCGGGAGGAAGAGGATAAGGATGCCGCACTGGGTGACTGGCTGGCACGGGAGAAGCGTATCCTGCTGCACGCGGGGGGACAGAGCCGCCGTCTGCCGGGCTATGCACCGTCGGGCAAGGTATTGACGCCGATACCGGTGTTCCGCTGGGCACGCGGACAGCGCATCACACAGGACTTGCTGTCACTGCAGTTGCCGCTGTATGAGGAAATCATGGAGCGGGCGCCCAAAGGGCTGCGCACGCTGATTGCGAGCGGCGACGTGTACATCCGTGCCACGGAACCGCTGCAGGAGATTCCGGATGTGGACGTGGTGTGCTACGGCTTGTGGGTGGACCCGGAACTGGCGAAGAACCACGGGGTGTTCGTGTCGTCGCGGAAGGAACCGGAGAAGCTGGACTTCATGCTGCAGAAGCCGAGCGTGGAGGAAATGGGCAAGCTGATGCAGGATTACCTGTTCCTGATGGACATCGGCATCTGGCTGCTGAGTGACCGGGCCATCGAGCTGATGGTAAAACGTTCTACCGACAAGGAGGGGGGCGTGAAGTTCTACGACATGTACTCGGAGTTCGGACTGGCACTGGGGGCGCATCCGCGCATCGTGGATGAGGAGCTGAACAGCCTGAAGGTGGCTATCCTGCCGCTGCCGGGCGGTGAGTTTCACCACTACGGTACGAGCCGGGAGATGATTTCGTCGACACTGGCGGTGCAGAACTGTGTGACAGACCAGCGGGCGATTATGCACCACAAGGTGAAACCGCATCCGGCGGTGTTCGTGCAGAATGCGGAGATGGAATTCTCACTGACGGCGGACAACGCGGAGGTGTGGGTGGAAAACAGCCACGTGGGCAAGAACTGGACGCTGCACAGCCAGAACATCATCACGGGGGTGCCGCGCAACGACTGGGCGCTGAACGTGCCGGAAGGGGTGTGCATCGACGTGGTGCCGATGGGTGAACGGGAGTTTGCCGCACGTCCGTACGGTTTTAACGATAAATTCAAGGGGAGCCTGAAGGAGGCTTCTACGGCATATCTGGGCCGTCCGGTGACGGAATGGCTGGCGGAAAGAGGTCTGACAGCGGACGAAATCCGGGGTTGTGAGGACTTGCAGTCGGCAGCGATTTTCCCGGTGACGGACTCGATAGAGGATTTGGGCACGGTGCTGCAATGGATGACAGACGGCGGACAAGGTGAAGCCGGACGCGCTATCTGGCAGAAGGCACGGAAGGTATCGGCCGACGAGATTTCGGCGTATGCGAACCTGCGAAGGCTGTTTGCCCAGCGGGAGGTGTTCCGCAAGGAGAACTGGAGCCTGCTGGCCAAGAACCAGGAACGGAGCGTGTTCTATCAGGTGGACTTGCAGGAAGCAGCGGAAGCGTTTGCCAAAGGGGGTATCGCCCTGCCGGAGGAACTGCCGGAGGGGACTTCCCTGCTGAAGCGTATCAGCGACGCGATGTTCCGCGCGAAGGTGCGCGAGCTGGAAGGGAATCCGGAAGCGAAGGAACTGGAGGCACGGGCGTTCGGCCTGATGCGTCAGGGACTGACCAGCACGATGGATTACCGTCAGCAGCCGAAGTTGTCGGTGTATGCGGACCAGATTGTGTGGGGACGCAGCCCGGTGCGTATTGACATTGCCGGAGGATGGACGGATACCCCACCCTACAGCCTGATGGAGGGCGGAAATGTGGTGAACCTGGCCATTGAGCTGAACGGACAGCCGCCGCTGCAGGTGTACGTGAAGCCGTCGAAGGAGTACCGCATTACGTTGCGCTCGATTGACCTGGGTGCCATGGAGGTGGTGTCTACCTACGAGGAGCTGCAGCATTTCAACAAGGTGGGTTCGCCTTTCTCTATTCCCAAGGCGGCACTGGTACTGGCAGGATTCCATCCGGATTTCTCCATGGAACGGTTTGCTTCGCTGGAAGCACAGCTGAAGTCGTTCGGCACGGGTATTGAAGTGACCTTGCTGTCGGCCATTCCGGCGGGTTCAGGACTGGGTACCAGCTCTATCCTGGCAGCTACGGTATTAGGGGCGCTGAATGATTTCTGCGGCCTGAACTGGGACAAGCAGGGCATCGGCAGCCGTACACTGGTATTGGAACAGCTGCTCACCACGGGGGGTGGCTGGCAGGATCAGTACGGAGGTGTGCTGCACGGGGTGAAGCTGCTGCAGACGCAACCGGGATGGCACCAGGAACCGAAGGTGCGCTGGCTGCCGGACTACCTGTTCACGAGCGACGAGTACCGCAAGTGCCATCTGCTGTATTACACGGGCATTACGCGCACGGCCAAGGGTATCCTGGCGGAAATTGTGAAGGGGATGTTCCTGAACTCGAACCGTCACCTGCACCTGCTGGAACAGATGAAGGGCCACGCCATGGATATGTACGATGCCATCCTGCGGAATGATTTCGAGGAAACGGGACGGCTGATACGGAAGACGTGGAAGCAGAACCAGTTGCTGGATGAGGGTACGAACCCGACGGCAGTACAGGCCTTGACGGAACGGATTGACGACCTCTGCCTGGGATACAAGTTGCCGGGTGCCGGTGGCGGCGGTTACCTGTACATGGTGGCCAAGGATCCGGATGCGGCGGTGCGTATCCGCCGGATTCTGACAGAGGAACGTCCGAACGAACGGGCGCGCTTCGTGGAGATGAGTTTATCGAACAAGGGACTGGAAATCAGTAGAAGCTGAGATGGAAAAGATTGGATTAGTAAGAACCAGGGACGGAAAGAGTTTCCTGGTTCCTTTTATTTTGATTACTTCCCTCTTTTTTCTGTGGGGAGTGGCACACAGTATTCTGGATGTGCTGAACAAACATTTTCAAGATACTCTGGAGATTACCCGCACACGCTCGGCCCTGATTCAGGCGGTGGTGTACGGAGGGTATTTTATCATGGCGCTGCCGGCGGGACGGATTATCCGCCGCTTTGGCTACCGCACAGGGGTGCTGACGGGCCTGGTGCTGTATGGCATCGGGGCGTTGCTGTTCATTCCGGGAGGACGAATTCAGTCATTTGAGTTTTTCCTGCTGGCACTGTTCGTCATCGGTTGCGGACTGACCTGCCTGGAAACGGCCTCGAACCCGTATGTCACGGTGCTGGGTGAACCGGAAGGCAGTGAGCGGCGCATCAACCTGGCGCAGTCGTTCAACGGGCTGGGCTGGATTTGCGGCCCGCTGGCAGGAGGCTTCTTCCTCTTTGCCGGAGGAGGTGACGTGACTACTCCTTACGCAGTGCTGGGTACGGTGGTGCTGTGCATCGCCATCCTCTTTTCGCGGGTGAAACTGCCGGAAATAGGCAGGGAAGCTGAAAGCGGACAGGCTGAAGCGAGCGGGAAATCGCTGTGGAGAACGACCTCGTTCACGGTGGGACTGCTGTCGCTTTTCCTTTACGTGGCCGCACAGACGGGCATCAACAGTTTCTTCATCAACTACGCCACCGAAAATGCAGGTGTTTCGGCACAGGAGGCTTCGGTATGGCTGTCGTTCGGCGGCATGGGACTGTTCATGGCCGGACGCATGGGCGGAAGCTGGCTGATGCGCTTTGTGAAGGGAGAAAAAGTGCTGGCCGTTTGTGCGGCTGGTGCCTGTGTATGCATGGCGGCAGTCATTCTGATGCCGGGCGGAGCGGGATGGTATTTCCTGTTACTGTGCTTTTTATGTGAATCAATTATGTTTCCTACTATTTTTTCTTTATCTTTGCGCCACGTTGGCACACAAACCAAACAGGCTTCTTCTTATCTGATTATGTCGATTGTAGGAGGAGCAGTGGCTCCCTTGTTAATGGGTAAGCATTCGGTAAACCACGTATTTTCGTCTCCAACTTCCATCATTAACTTTAC
>ENA-ORSI01001838-ORSI01001838.1-human-gut-metagenome-genome-assembly--contig:-NODE-1838-length-16907-cov-5.204011_pt1 | contig 16907 bp, 13 predicted proteins | sample MGYA00242187_ERZ509154 | MGnify/ENA primary metagenome ERZ509154 (study PRJEB26280, sample SAMEA2338627) | human gut metagenome | biome: human gut; feature: human-associated habitat; material: faeces...
AAACTGCATGAGATGATTGAAAAATAATAAAATATAAAAAATTGTGAAAAAAAAGACATTTTTATGCATCTTTATAAATGTTTTCCTGTCAAGCGTTTTTGAAAATGTCCTAAAATAATTGAAGTATTAGCCCCGGCTTTTTGCTGGGGCTTGTTAAATTGATTCGTTTCATTCCTCAGGCAATTTTTGTATCTTGATCATTCTGGTGGTGTTCTTGCTGTTTGACAAATTTTCCAAACTGTTGACGACGCCAGGGGTGGTTCATTGGTGGAATGCGGGGCTTCTTTGGTTTTGGCGGAGTATAGTCTATATCTAAGTCTTTTGATTTTGTTTCGTGCTCGGGTATTTCTTCCAGTGCGTAGATGTCTTTGTCATTTACACAGCAGTATTGACTGCCATCAAAAGCCTGAATAAACATTACCTTTGTTCCTTTTCGGTAGTGGACCTGATTGCCTCTGCTGTCAATCATACGGTAGTATTTATTGGAATGCCTTAAACAGTGTCCGGTATCTACCGTTCTTTCGCATAAAACTGCAAGAATCAGGTTAATTTTTTCAATTTGGGGTTGCACTTCGAACACAGACTTGATACCATGAATGGGAAGGGAAAACTTCTCATTGAATTCCTTTATGTAGGAGTTTAGGAATTCATTGGCAGCGTCTATGGTCGTTATGCCTGCAAGTCTTAACTCGACTGGCAGGCGCGACTGTAGCGTCTGGTTCAGACGTTCTACACGTCCTTTTGCCTGAGGCACACTGCTTGATCCCAGTTCAACCCCCAGCTGTTTACAGGCATAGGCAAACTGTGTATAGGTATCCTCATCGATAGATGGGGAGTTTTTCTTTTTATAGGTGAAAACAGTACGGCGGTCTGTAAAGAACTTGTAGGGGATACCGTAAGTTGTGAGGATCTGATGGAAAACGTGGTAATAGCCATTCAGAGTTTCCTGGGTATCAAACCAACCGCCGGTAATCCTTCCTGTAGCATCATCTATAGCCAGATGCAGATGCCATATCTGACCGGGGATCCATTCGTAGGGAGTTGCGTCCATTTGCTGCAGTTCACCGAAATAAGCGGCTCTGGGACGGCGGGAATGGGCGTCCTCAAGAGCAACAAGATTAATCTGTATCTGATCCGCTTCTTTCTGAGATTTCGCTGCTTTTTTATCGGCTTTTAATTGTTCTTTGATTCTCTTTTTCTTAGCTTTTGTAGCCTTGGGAGAGAGAATGTATTCAGCTTCGAGAATAGACATAACCGCTGAAGGGGAGATGTGGATATCTTCATGTTTTCCTAATAACTCAGTGAAATGCACAAAATTGGCATCATAGTATTTGTTGCGGTATAAATCGACAACAAGATTACGAGTTTCATTGGGGATGGTATTGGCTGGCTTACGTCCTCTGTTGCCATGGATAAAATAGGCTTTGCCATGCTCTTTGTAGCCTTTAAGCATACGGTTAATGTGACGTACAGTACAACCGAGAGTAAGGGCAGCTCTCTGCTTGTTAGGGGCTGGATGATCTGCCAATGATTTGATCACCTCATACTTCTTTTGTTCATCCATTGATAATTCTACCTTTCTGATAATCGTTACCTCCATCTGTTGATGGAAGCATTATACTACATTGGGACATTTTCCTTTGTGGTATATTAGGACATTATCATAAATGGTTCATAAGAATAATTATAAATTATAAAAAAGTGTTGACAGCTCGGTTGGATAGTGGTATTCTAACTAAGCTGTCACAAGGAATTGTTTCTTCTGAATAAACAATTTGAAAAGTTTTGAAAAAAACAAAAATAATTGTTTTTTTTACTTATTGCAATCCGCAAACGGCTCGTATAAAATACATACAGAAACGAAAAGGGAGGATCAAATAATGTTTGATAAAACCGAAACAGCTGTGCTTTCCGTCAGCGGAATGCATTGCAACCATTGCAGAGGAAAGGTCGAACAGGCTCTTTCTTCGCTCAAAGGGGTAAAAAGCATTGATGTCGATCTTGCATCCGCAACCGCGCACGTCACCTATGTCCCCGCCAAAACGAACGTGGAGGCTATGGTCGCCGCCGTAAACGATGCCGGCTTCGGCGCGGAGGTAAGATAGCCTTTTATGCTCAGGGATTCGGTTATAAAGGTCGGCGGGATGTCCTGCGTCCGTTGCAGCGCCGCCGTGGAACACGCGCTCAAAGGTGTGCCGGGGGTCGAATACGCCGCCGTCTCCTATGCCAACGGCAGGGCGGAGGTGCGGTATGACGATTCCCGGACAAACGAAAAGGAACTTGCAAAAGCAATAAAGAAAGCCGGGTACACCGTTGTGGAGAATGCGCTTGCCGCGCGCAAAAGGGAACTGAAAACGCTTCTGTTCACGCTTTTGTTCTCTGCAGTATTTTCCGCACCCTTCTTCCTGATGATGGGCTTTATGCTTGTCGGTGCGCCTATGCCCGCCGTGATAAACAACGGCTATGTACAGTTTGCCTGTGCGACGGTTGTACAGGTGTTTACCGGTGCGCGATTTTACCGCGGCGCGTGGCATTCGCTCGTGAACAAAAGCCCGAGTATGGATGTACTTGTGGCGCTCGGTACGACAGCCGCGTATGCGTACAGCGTTTATTCGCTTTTTTCCGGCGCCGGAACGCTTTATTTCGAAAGCTCGGTAATGATAATCACGCTCGTGCTTTTGGGCAAAACGCTTGAAGCACGTGCAAAATCCAAAACCGGTGAAGCCATAGAAAAGCTTTACTCGCTCGCGCCGCGCACGGCGACTGTCCGCCGCGACGGAGCCGAGCTCGAGCTCCCGGTTTCCGCGATATCCGTCGGCGATACCGTCGTTGTCCACCCGGGTGAGGCTGTCCCCGTGGACGGAACGGTCATTTCCGGCGGAACGCATATCGATGAATCCATGCTCACCGGCGAAAGTATGCCGGTGGAAAAGAATGTCGGCGACAGCGTTTTCGGCGGCACCGTGAACGGCCGCGGGAGCATAGATATCCGTGCGGTATCCGTCGGCGCGGACACCGTTCTTGCGGGGATAATCCGCATGGTGGAGGAGGCACAGTCCTCCAAAGCGCCCATACAGACCGTGGCGGATAAGGTCAGCGCTTATTTTGTTCCCTCCGTTGCGGGGATCGCACTTGTGACGTTCATTATCACCCTTCTTGTTACCGGGAGTGCCGAAAAAGCGCTTTCGCACGCCGTCGCCGTTCTGGTCATTGCCTGCCCCTGCTCGCTCGGGCTCGCCACGCCGACGGCGCTCATGGTCGGGATCGGGCTGGGCGCGCAGCACGGTATACTCATCAAAAATGCCGCCGCGCTTGAACGCTCCTGCGAGATCAGGGCTGTCGTTCTCGACAAAACCGGAACCGTCACCGAAGGGCGCCCGCGCGTTACGGATGTGAAGGTATTCAAAGGCGACGAGGAGGGTGCGCTTCGACTTGCAGCGGCGGCGGAATCGCGCTCCGAACACCCGATCGCCTCGGCGATATGCGCATATTACGGCGGTGAGCTTCCCGCCGCGGAAAGTTTTGAATCAAGCTCCGGCAACGGCATCGAATGCATTATCGAGGGCAGAAAGATAGCCGTGGGCAAACCGGAATGGATAACGGAAAGCGTTCCCGCCGCCGTTACGGAGCTTCAAAACGAGGGCAAGACGGTCGTCTGCCTTTCGGAGGACGGAGTGCTTAAAGCGGCGATAGCCGTTTCGGACCCGATACGTTCCCATTCGCCCGATGCGATATCCGAGCTTTATTCGCTCGGGATAGAGCCGGTCATGGTCACCGGCGATAACCAAAGCGCCGCGGGCGCTGTCGCTTCGCAGGTCGGCATAAAGCATTTTGTTGCCGGAGTGCTTCCCGGCGGCAAGGTCGACGAGATCAAACGGCTGCGTAACGAATACGGCGTTGTCGCGATGGCAGGCGACGGCATAAACGATGCGCCCGCCATTGCACAGGCGGATGTCGGGATCGCAATGGGCATTTCCGGCAGCGATGCCGCGATCGAAACGGCGGATGTCGTGCTTATGGACGATTCTCCCGCAAAGGTCGCAAAGGCGCTCTCCGTTGCGAAGCGCACCATGCGCATAGTGCGCGAAAACGTTTGGGTATCGCTCATTGTGAAGATCGGCATAATGGCGTGCGGCGTGTTCGGCTTCGGCGGAATGTGGCTTGCGGTATTCGGCGATGTCGGTGTGACGGTGCTTGCCGTTCTGAACGCAACAAAGCTGCTTTACTCCCGCAAATAAAATCATATATGCTTATCCCCGTCCGGGACGGCAGCAAGCCGACGGGCGGGGATTTTTGTGCGCAAAAAAAGAGGCTGCAAACGCAGCCTCCGGAATATTTATGCTTTTCAGCGCTTGTTGAGCATTTTGAGGATATCGTCGATCTCGTTGCCGGAATCGGTTTCCTTGTTATCCTCTGCCGCAGCGGATTTGGAAGCGGCTTCCGCCTGCTGCATCTGACGTCTGACATCGGCGCTCTTTTTGTCGGCATTGAAGCCGGTAGCGATAAGGGTTATGCACATTTCATCCTCGAGAGAGGTGTCGAAAGCGGCACCGAAGATGATGTTGGCATCGGGCTGAGCTTCGGTAGTGATCATCGCAACGGCAGCATCGATCTCATCAAGACCTATATCCGGCGAGGAGGTGATATTGACTACGATACCCTTTGCACCGCTGATATTGGTTTCAAGCAGCGGAGAAGACATTGCCATCTTGGCGGCCTGTTCGGCTTTATCCTTGCCCTTTGCGGAGCCGACACCCATGTGTGCAAGCCCTGCGTTTGCCATAACGGAAGAAACGTCCGCGAAGTCGAGGTTGATATATCCGTCGACAGTGATAAGCTCGCAGATGCTCTGAACGCCCTTGCGGAGAACATCGTCCGCTTCCTGGAACGCGTTGAGGAAGGTGATCTTCTTATCGGTGAGGAGCTTGAGCCGTTCGTTCGGGATAACTATAAGAGAATCGACATACTGTGCGAGCTTGCCGATGCCCTCTTCCGCCTGCTGCATTCTGCGCTTGCCCTCGAAAACGAAAGGCTTTGTAACAACGGCAACAGTGAGAATATCGAGCGATTTTGCAACCTTTGCGATAACGGGAGCTGCGCCCGTGCCGGTGCCGCCGCCCATACCGGCGGTGATAAAGACCATCTGGGAGCCCTTCAGGGCATTTGCGATCTCGTCCTTGCTTTCCTCGGCAGCACGCTGGCCGATCTCGGGATCAGCGCCCGCGCCGCGGCCCTTGGTGAGCTTGGAGCCCAGCTGCACCTTGGTGGCAGCATGGTTCTTGGCCAGCGCCTGCTGGTCGGTGTTCATTGCAATAAATTCTACGCCCTGCAGACCGTCGCTGACCATGCGGTTGACTGCGTTGCCGCCGCCGCCGCCCACACCAATGACCTTGATCGTCGTAACGTTTTCATCCATTTCTTCGTCGAGCATGAGTGCCATAACTTTTGTCCTCCATCGGATATGTTATCGTAAACCTGCGCTTTTCGCACAAGAAGAGTTCGATACTATACTTATATAACTGTATCGTATCATCTTTTTGCCCCGATTGCAAGACAAATTTGTTTTTTTGCAGAGGTTTTTTTGGCCGACCCGTTTCCCGGGGCCGATTCCCGCCGAATTTGCGCCCCCAAACCGGCCAAAATCTCTGTAAATCCGGCATAGCCCCGGTCGATATGCGCCGGGTGGGTGATGACCGTGGTTCCCCGGGCCGCAAGCCCCGCCAGCACCAGTGCCGCCCCGCCCCGCAGGTCGGGGGCCTCCACCACGGTGCCGCACAAATGGCCGCCCGGCACAATGGTCAGCACCCTGCCCCGCCGTTTCGGCCTGTGCGCCCAGGCGGCAAAAGCCCTCGGCACAGCCGAACCGGCGCTCAAAGATCACATCCTCGATGCTGCTCTCGCTGTCGGCGCAGAGCATTGCCGCCGCCAGCAGCGGGGCAGCATCGGTGGCAAGGGCCGGATAGGCTCCGGTGAACACCCGGCCTGCCCCGTGCAGCCGCCCAAAGCGGGAAATTCGCACCGTATCCCCTGCCGGTTCCACCCGGCACCCCATTTGTCCCAGAATTTCCAGCACCGGCGCATAGAGCGCAGGGGCGCAGCCGGTCAGTTCCACCCGGCCGCCCGCCGCCGCACAGCCGCAGGCCAGCGTGGAAGCAAAAATGCGGTCGGGCAGGGGCGAAAAACAGCACCCGGAAAGGACCCGCCGCCCTTCGATGCGGATCGTGGAGCTGCCTGCCCCCTCGATGCAGCCGCCGCACCGGTTCAGAAAAGCGGCAAGGTCGGCGATCTCCGGTTCCCGGGCCGCTCCCCGCAGGATGGTCCTGCCTCTGGCACAGGCAGCGGCCAGCAGAAGCGTCTCGGTGGCCCCTACGCTTGGAAAACGCAGGGTGATCTCGGCCCCGTGCAGGCCGGAGGGAGCCGTCAGCACCAGCCGCCCCTCCCCAGCTTCCAGCTCCACCGCCCCCATTTTTGCCAGCCCCGCCAGATGCAGGTCGATGGGCCGGGCCCCGATGCGGCAGCCGCCGGGCAGGCTGGTCTCGGCGCGGCCCATCCTTGCCAGCAGGGGTGCGCAGAACAGAATGGAGGCCCGCATTTGTCCCGCTGTTTGCCCCGGCAGGGTGCTGTTGGCAGGCGGACCGGAGAGCACTGCATCACTGCCCTCCCACCGGGCGGCACAGCCCACGCCCCGCAAAAGCGCCATGCAATGCTCCACATCCGCAAGGCGGGGCACAGCCTGGAGCCGCACCTCTCCCGTGCAGAGCAGCGATGCCGCAAAAAGCGGCAGAACGCTGTTTTTTGCAGCCGGAATTTTTACGCTTCCATTCAGCGGGCGGCCCCCTGTCACCACGATCCGTTCCTCCATGTCCGTGCCCCCATTCCGCAAAAGATACCCCACCGTATGCAAAACAGGGCCGGAGTGTGAGGCGGACAAGTTTGTTTGGCAATTTATAGCATCCTCGCCCTCTCAGGCGCTTCGCGCCAGCACCGGGTTGCGGCTCCCAGCATCCGCTTCGCGCAAACCCTTGCGCTTGCGTCCTGCTGGCCGCGGCCCCAACAACTCCTCCCTCATTCCGCCGCAGGCGGTGGTCGTCGTCGTTGCTCCCAAAGGGAGAGCCTTTGGCAATTCAACTTTATGTTTTCTATTCCGTCAGGTCTCACCTCTTGATACGGATAGGACAATACCCATCTCTCCCAACAACATCATCAGGCTCGTTCCTCCGGAGGAGAAAAAGGGCAGGCTGATGCCGGTGTTGGGGATGGTATTGGTGACCACGGCCACATTGAGGACAGCCTGCAGGGCCACCTGCACGGTAAAGCCCACCACCAGCAGCGCCCCAAAACGGTCGGGAGCATGGGCGGCAATGGTGATGCCCCGCCAGAGCAGCAGCACAAACAGCAGCACCACGGCGCAGGCCCCCACAAAGCCCAGTTCCTCGCAGACGATGGAGAAGATGAAGTCGTTCTGGGGTTCGGGCACAAACAGATGCTTCTGGCGGCTGTTCCCCAGCCCCAGCCCGGTGGCTCCGCCGGAGCCGATGGCGTACAGGCTCTGGATGGTCTGGTGACCGTCCCCCAGCGGGTCGGCAAAAGGGTCCTGCCAGGAGCGCAGGCGGTCGGCGGCGTAGGGCACAAGATCCGGCATAACGACCACCGCCGCCCCGATGGCGGCCGCCCCGCCCACGCCCGCCAGCACAAACCACCGCAGACCTGTGCCGCCCACGAACATCAGCACTGCCCCGATGCCCAGGATCAGCAAAGTGCCCGAAAGGTGGGGTTCCAGCAGCATCAGCGCTGCCACCACCCCCAGCACCAGCACAAAGGGCAGCACCCCCACCGCAAAGCTGCGCATCCTGTCATGGTTCAGCGAGATGATATGCGAAAACACCAGCACCACCGCAAATTTTGCGATCTCGCTTGGCTGCAGGGTGCCCACCCCCGGCAGCACCAGCCACCGTTTGCAGCCGTTGTATTCCGGCATAAAAAGCACCACCACAAGCAGCACCAACGAGATCCCCAGCAGCGGCCAGGCCAATTTGTGGAAGATGTGATAGTCCACCCGGCTGGCCATCCACAGCCCCGCAATGCCCATGGCAGCGTAGAGCAGCTGGGGGCGCAGGTAGGCAAAGGCATCGCCCCGCCGGTAAAGGGCCACCGCCCCCGATGCACTGCCCAACATCACCAGCCCGAACCCCACCAGCGTGAGTACCAGCACCAGAAACGGCAGGTCCATGGCCGGCAGCGGCCGCAGCGGTGCCCTGTGCCGCCCGCCTGCCAAGGCAGTCAGTTTCATGTCGTCACCCCCAGTTTTACTATTGTACGCCATGCTGCTGTTGGCTATACGGATATTATCGTGACGTTGTGCATATCTTGTACACTAGCTCACCCTCTCAGGCGCTTTGCGCCAGCTCCCCCAAAGGGGGAGCTTTTGACAAAATCATAAACTTTGTATCGAATGCCAAGGCCTCTCCCTTCGGGAGAGGTGGCATCGCGTCAGCGATGACGGAGAGGGTGAGCCCGTTAAAGGGGGTGACATCATGCCCAGATTTCTCCGCACCCTGCCCGAGCGGGGATTCCGCCGCCGGGCACGGGCCGTGGCGGTGCTGTTTTGTGCCGTCTGCCTGGGGCTGGCTGTGCGGCTCTTTTTTCTGCAGGTGCGCACCGACGGCTTTTATGCCGACCGTGCGCAGGGCCAGCAGCTGCGGGATACTGTGGTTCCAGCGGACCGGGGGCGCATTTACAGTGCCGACGGCCTTTTGCTGGCCGCCAACAGCAGCTGCTGGACCCTGCGGGCCTCACCCCGGGAGATGCCGGAAGAAAAGCTCACCCTTGCCGCCCACGGCCTTGCGGAGATCTTAGCGCTGGACGAAGCGGCCCTGCTGGAAAAATTCAGCGACCGCCGCTCCAACGACTGCCTGCTCCGCTACCGGGTGGACCGTGCCGCAGCCGATGCTGTGCGGGACTTCTGCGAGGAAAACAGCATCACCGGCATCCGCATCAATCAGGACAGCAAGCGCTGGTATCCGCAGGGAGCGTTTCTGGCTTCGGTGCTGGGGTTCACCAATGTGGACAACGCAGGGGTGGCCGGGCTGGAACTGAAATATGACGAACTGCTCACCGGGGAAAACGGCGTGGTGCTCACGGCTGTCAACGCCTGGGGCTACACGCTGGAACAGAGCTACGAGACCGAGCGTTTTCCCACCGAGGGGGACGGCCTGCGGCTCACCATCGACAGCTGCATCCAGCACTACCTTGAAAATGCGCTGTCCTACGCTGTGCAGGAGCACCATGTGGCGGCGCGGGCCGTGGGGATCGTCATGGACGTGAACACCGGGGCCGTGCTGGCCATGTCCACCACGCCCTCCTACGACCCCAACGAGCCCCGCGTCATTGCCGACACCGCCGCCCGGAACGCCGTGGAGGCCCTGACCGGTGATGCGCGCAAGGCCGCTTTGCAGCTGGCCCAGCAGACCCAGTGGCGGAACAAGGCCGTCAGCGACCTGTACGAGCCGGGCAGCGTGTTCAAGCTCATCACCTGCGCGGCGGCGCTGGATGCCGGAGCCATCACAAAGCATTCCAGCTTTTACTGCGGGGAATCCATCTCAGTGGCAGGCACCCGCTTCCACTGTGCCAACCACAAGCGCCACGGAGCCCAGAGCGTGACCCAGGCGCTGGAAAATTCCTGCAACCAGAGCTTCATCCAGATCGGAGCCCGACTGGGCAGGGAGGCCTTCTGCGATTATTTTGCCGCCTTCGGCCTGCGGGAGCCCACCGGCATCGACCTGCCCGCCGAACCGAAACAGAGCCTGTACTATACCGCCGACCGGATGGGCCCGGTGGAGCTGGCCTCCTGTGCCTTTGGGCAGAGCAGCAAGATCTCCTATCTGGAAATGGCGGCGGCAGTCTGCGCCGTGGTCAACGGGGGAAAGCTGATGCAGCCCTACGTCGTCTCGGAGATCCTGGCCCCGGACGGCAGTACCATTGAGCAGTTCTCCCCTGTCTGCAAACGGCAGGTGCTCAAGGCAGAGACCAGCCAGACCATGCGGGAGATGATGGAGGCCGTGGTGCTCCACGGCGGCGGACGGAACGCCCAGATCCCGGGCTACCGGGTGGGCGGAAAAAGCGGCACCAGCCAGAAGCTGGACAGCGCCGACGAAAAAGCCCGCATTGCCAGCTTTGTGGCGGTGGCTCCCATCGATGACCCGCAGTTTCTCTGCCTGGTCTGCCTGGACGAACCCCACAGCTGGACGACCGCAGGCGGCAGCCTGTCGGCCCCCGTCTGTGCCGAAGTGCTGGAGCAGACGCTGGTGTACAGGGGCGTGCCCCGCACCACGGAAGCCCCGGCTGCCTCCACAGCAGAGACCGCTGCCGACCTCCCCGCTGACGGTGACAGTTTTGACGGGGCCTGAAAACGGGCAGCAAAAAAGACCGCCGAAGCGGTCTTGAAGTGCTTGTTTTCAGTTCTGATGCGGCTGCTCGCGGAACTTGATCTCGCCGGTCTCGCTGTTCATGGATTCCACAATGGCAAGGCTCTCCAGCTGGATGCCCTTGCTGCGGATGAGCTCGCCGCCCTGCTGGAAGCCCTTCTCCACGGCAATGCCAATGCCCTCAACCGTGGCTCCGGCCTCCTTGGCCAGATCCAGCAGGCCCATCAGGGCACAGCCGTTTGCCAGGAAGTCATCGATGATCAGGACATGGTCCTCTGCGGTGAGGAACTTTTTGGAGACGATGACGTTGTAGATCTTCTTGTGGGTGAAGGACTGGATCTTGGTCTCATAGTTGTCGTAATCCAGGTTGATGCTCATGGACTTTTTGGCAAACACCACAGGAACATTGAACTCGCTGGCAACCACAGCGGCAATGCCGATGCCGCTGGCCTCAATGGTCAGCACCTTGTTGACGGGCTTACCTGCAAACAGGCGCTTCCACTCCTTTGCCATCTCACGGAACAGGGGGATGTCCATCTGGTGGTTGATGAAGCTGTCCACCTTCAGCACATTGCCCTCGCGCACGATCCCGTCTCTCTGAATGCGTTCTTCCAGCAGTTTCATATCCGTCTCTTCCTCCAAGCTTTGGTACTGCATTTTGATTTTACCTAGTATACCGGATTTGCCCCCCTGTTTTCAAGGTCTTTTGGCATTTTCTCTCTTGTTTTTCAGCAAAATTTGAGTATACTGGAAGCAACGGCTCCGGGTGGATTTCCGGGGCGCTCCGGGTACAGGGAAAGGTGCCCGTTTTCTGCATCCTGCCGCCTGTTCGGGCGGGATGCATTGTGAGGAGAAGGAGTATCACGCGTATGAAGACCGGATTGATCCTGGAAGGCGGTGCCATGCGGGGCATGTTCACTGCCGGTGTTCTGGATGTTCTGATGGAGCAGGGCATCACGGTAGACGGCATGGTGGGTGTTTCGGCGGGAGCAGTGTTCGGCTGCAACTACAAATCCCACCAGATCGGGCGGACCATCCGCTACAACACCACCTACTGCAATGACAAACGCTATGCCAGCTTCCGCAACCTGCTGCGCACCGGCAACCTGTACAGCGAGGACTTCTGCTACCACGAGGTGCCCGAAAAGCTCGACCCGTTCGACGACAAGACTTTCCGGGAATCCCCCATGGATTACTTTGTAGTCTGCACCGATGTCCGCACCGGCGACCCCATCTATCATAAGTGCCGCACCGGCGATGCAGAGGATGTGCGCTGGATGGAAGCCTCGGCATCCATGCCACTGGCCGCAAAAATCGTCAAGATCGGCCATTACGGCCTGCTGGACGGCGGCGTTGCCGATTCCATCCCCATCCGCTTCTTTGAGTCCATCGGCTACAAGCGGAACCTCATCATCCTGACCCAGCCCAAGGGGTTTGTAAAAAAGAAGAACCCCATGCTGCCCGCCATCCGGGCACGGTATCTGCGCTATCCTGCCTTTGTGGAGGCTGTGGCTGACCGCCACGAGCGCTACAACGAAACCCTGAGCTACATCTCCATGCTGGAGCAGTCCGGCAAGGATTATGTCATCCGCCCGCCCATCCCGCTGGAGATCGGTGCCATGGAGCGTGACCCCGACCAGCTGCGCCGCGTCTACGAGACCGGCCGGGCCGTGGCACAGATCCAGGTGGATAAGATCCGGGCCTTCCTTGAAACTTCAAAGGCCGAAGCCGAGGAATAATCACTGTGCTATACTGGGGCAAATCAAAACAAGAGGCACTGATTTATGAACACTCTGGATGCCATTCTCACCCGGCGCAGCTGCCGGGAATTCACCGACAAGCCCATCAAAAGCGAAACACTGCACCAGCTGCTGGAAGCGGCCATGAGCGGCCCCAGCTGCGTCAATGCACGGGACTGGTCCTTCGTGGTGGTGACCGACCCGGAAAAGCTGGCACAGATGGCCGATGCCAACGGCCGCCCTGCCGAGCCGCTGCGGAAAGCTGCCGCCGGTATCCTCGTCTGCGGCGACCTTGACCGTGCGTTCCGCTTTGCAAAGGACTACTGGGTCATTGACGGAGCCATTGCCGCCCAGAACATCTGCCTTGCTGCACAGGAGCTGGGGCTGGGCGCAGTCTGGCTGGGCACCTGGCCCCAGATGGACCGGGTAGAGGCCCAGCAAAAGCTGTTCGCTCTGCCGAAGACCATTGTGCCCCACTCCATCATCGCCCTTGGCTACCCGGAAGCAGACCTAACTGCCCCGCGTGAGAGCCGCTATGAGGATGACCGGGTACATTTTAACCAGTGGTAAATCTCCCAGACGAAACTGATATGCTACCTCTAGAGTAGACAGAGAAAAAACAAAACTCTGAATACTCTGGGGGTATTTTCATGTCAAGAAAGGAAAAAAGCTATTCGGCAGAATTGAAATATCAAGCGGTAAGTGATTACTTGAGTGGAAAAGGTTTACTTCGGGAAATATGCAGAAAATATAAAATCCGGTCAACTCGTCAGTTACGAAACTGGATAAAGATGTATAATGGTCATAAGGAACTAAAATGCTACACAGGAGGCAGCCGTATGACCAAAGGGAGAAAGACAACTTATGGGCATACTTTTACAAGCCGAGAACAGCTCATTTCCACGATTGAAAGCTATATTGACTACTACAACCGCCGTTACCAGCACCGTCTGTTCATTCAGACACCGATGCAGGCTCATGTCTGTGCTATGAATCGGGCAGCTTGACCGACGAATTGCACAAAAAATTCGCCGTTTCTTTGTCGAAACGGCGAATGAAATCTTATATTATTTTTACTGTCTACTTGACGGAGTGCACCTCATTTCTCAGAGAAGCGGAACGGCCTCATTTTGTTTATTTTTTCCGGTACTCCCGCGGAGTCATGCCAAAATGCGCCTTGAATGCCCGGTTAAAATAGGAGAGGTTTTCAAACCCGCACCGGGAAGCGATCGTCAGCACCGTCTCGTCCGTAGCATGCAGCGCTTCGGCAGCGGCATTCAGCCGGTATTCGTTCAGAAAGGCAACAAAGCTCTGCCCTGTCATCTGCCGGAACCAGCGCATGAAGTGGCTGGAACTGAAGGAGCAGACCCCGGCGGCATCGGCGACCCGAAGCCCCTCGGCATAATGGACAGAGATCCATTGCAGAACGGCTTTCAGCCGCTGGGTATCGGCAGTTTCCGCGGGGAACTGCTGTTTCCCCTGCGCAATGAGCAGTGAGAGAAAGCGCAGCAGTGCTCCTTTGACCAGCAGCTCATAGCCGGGAAGCTTGGCACGGTTGGCTTCCTCCACCTCCCGCAGGCAGGCGGCGGCCTGGAGATAACACAGGTCGTTGGGAGTCAGCCGCACAGGCAGCAGCAGCCGCCCGCTCTGGAGCGGAAGCAGGTATTTTTCGGCGCAAAGGTCCTCCGCACCGCCCAGAAGCTCCAGCTCAAAGATAATGTTCTCGTATTCCATGCGCTGCCCCTCTGCCTGCCGCAGGGCGTGAAGGGTGCCGGGCGTAAAAATAAAGATATCCCCCTGATAGGCCGGGCAGGACGCAGCGCCCACCTGCACCAGCCCCGCGCCCCGCTTGACAAAGACCAGCTCCATGCTCTCCTGCCAGTGCAGTGCCACCTGCGGGAAATCTCCCGGAATGGTGCAGGGATACAGATTGAAGGGGAACCGCACGGCCCCGTGCTGCTTGGTTTCCTGCAAAGAAGCCTGATTATGCATCATCTCACCTCCAGATGATAGGATTGTACCATAATTTGCTCCTTTAAGGCAAGATTTCGATTGTTTTATCTGTTATATCTTGCATTATAAATGTCAAACCTGTTTTCCGTAAGGTGTATCTGAAAACAAAGGAGGATCCATTATGAGCTTTACCGAAACATTACAGAGCCTCACCGGAAAGCTGCTGGCGGACTGCACCGATCAGGAGCTGTATCTGGCACTGCTGGAGCTGGTGCGGCAGAAGAGTGCCGACCGCGTGCAGCCCGTTACCGGCCGCAAGCTGTACTATATCAGCGCCGAATTTCTCATCGGCAAGCTGCTGTCTAACAACCTCATCAATCTGGGGCTGTACGAAGAAGCCCGGGATGCACTGGCCGCTGCCGGAAAGCGTCTTTCCGATATTGAGGAAGTGGAACCGGAGCCTTCTCTCGGCAACGGTGGTCTGGGCCGTCTGGCAGCCTGCTTCCTGGATTCGCTGGCAACGCTGAACCTGCCCGGCGACGGCGTGGGCCTGCGGTATCACTTTGGCCTGTTCCACCAGTCCTTTGAGGATGGTGTGCAGAACGAAAAGCCCGACCCCTGGCTCACCGCCCACAGCTGGGCCGAAAAGACCGATGTGACCTACCCGGTGGAGCTGGCGGGCAAGGAATACACTGCCCGGCTGTACAAGCTGGCTGTCACCGGTTACGAGGGGCGCACCAACACCCTGAATCTGTTCGATCTGGATACCATCGACGAGAGCATCGTCCATGACGGCATTGCCTTTGACAAGACCGCCATCGACAAGAACCTGACCCTGTTCCTCTACCCGGACGACTCCGATGAGGCAGGCCGCCGTCTGCGGGTGTATCAGCAGTACCTCATGGTTTCTGCCGGTGCCCAGCTCATTCTGGCAGAGTGCGCCGCCCGGGGCTGCAATTACCACGATCTGGCCGACTACGCCGCCATCCAGATCAACGACACTCACCCCAGCATGGTCATCCCGGAGCTGATCCGGCTGCTGGGGCAGCGGGGCATTGAGTTTGAGGAAGCTGTGGAGATTGTTACCAAGACCTGCGCCTACACCAACCACACCATTCTGGCTGAGGCACTGGAAAAGTGGCCCCGCGCCTATCTGGATGCAGTGGTGCCCCAGCTGATGCCCATCATTGAAAAGCTGGACGCACTGGCCCGCACCCGCACCGAGGACGAGAGCCTTGCCATCATCGACAAGGATGACCGGGTACACATGGCCCACATGGACATCCACTTCACCCATTCCACCAACGGCGTGGCAGCGCTGCACACCGAGATCCTGAAAAATTCCGAGCTGCACGGCTTCTATGAGCTGTACCCGGAAAAGTTCAACAACAAAACCAACGGCATCACCTTCCGCCGCTGGCTGCTGGAATGTGACCCGCGCCTGACCGCCACGCTGGAAAAGCACATCGGTTCCGGCTTCCGCAAGGACGCTGCCGAGTTGGAGAAGCTGCTGGCCTTCGCCGACGACGAAGCCGTGCTGGGCGAGTTGACCGCCGTGAAAAAGACCAACAAGGCAGCGCTGGCAGACTGGCTGCTGCGCACCCAGAAGGTGGCAGTGAATCCCGATGCCATGTTCGATATCCAGTCCAAGCGGCTGCACGAATACAAGCGTCAGCAGCTGAACCTGCTGTACCTCATCCATCAGTATTACGAGATCAAGGCAGGGCACCTGCCTGCCATGCCGCTGGTGAGCATCTTTGGTGCCAAGGCTGCTCCTGCCTACACCATTGCCAAGGACATCATCCATGCCCTGCTGACCCTCTCCAAGGTCATCGCCGCAGACCCGGAGGTGTCCAAGTGGCTGCAGGTGGTATTTGTGGAAAATTACAACGTCACCGCTGCCGAAAAGCTCATCCCTGCCTGTGACCTGTCTGAGCAGATCAGCCTTGCCTCCAAGGAGGCCTCCGGCACCGGCAACATGAAGTTCATGCTGAACGGTGCGCTGACGCTTGGCACCATGGATGGTGCCAATGTGGAGATCAGCCAGCAGGTGGGCGAAGAGAACATTTATATCTTCGGCCAGACCTCCGATCAGGTCATTCACCGCTACGCCGTGGGCGATTACGACCCGGCCCAGTGGGTGGAGGGCGATGCCAACATCCGCCGCGCCATCAGCTTCCTCACCGGCCCGGAGATGCTGGCTGCCGGCCATGCCGAAAATCTGACCCGCCTGCACAATGAGCTGATCCGCAAGGACTGGTTCCAGACCCTGCCGGATTTCAACGCCTATGTCGTCCGCAAAGGGCAGGCCCTCAGCGATTACGCCTGCGACCCCATGGGCTGGCGGCGCAAGTGTCTGGTGAACATTGCCAAAGCCGGGATGTTCTCCTCCGACCGCACCATTGCCGAGTATGACCGCGACATCTGGCATCTGGGGAAGTAATCGTTTTTACTTTGCGTCATCCCAGCATCCAGCAGTTTCTTGTAGAAGATGCACTGCTTCCTGGTTGTGTAACCTTCGTTTCTCCCCGCCGCAAAACATTCCATATTTTTGACTCCACACTCACCCTCGCATCCTTCTGCAAACACTTTTCATTCTCCGATCTGATTCATACAATGCTATGGCATCGTAGAATCGGGTCGGATTTTTTGCATTGTTGTTTACAGCACACGGACTAAGAGGGTGGGCACCTAAATATATACCCCCCATACTGGATGTGTCGTCGCTAGAATCGGAACACATGGATTCAGCCTCGTTAGAAGCATGGGAACACAAAACAGCAGGGGAGTG
>ENA-ORSI01001840-ORSI01001840.1-human-gut-metagenome-genome-assembly--contig:-NODE-1840-length-16890-cov-2.359667_pt1 | contig 16890 bp, 12 predicted proteins | sample MGYA00242187_ERZ509154 | MGnify/ENA primary metagenome ERZ509154 (study PRJEB26280, sample SAMEA2338627) | human gut metagenome | biome: human gut; feature: human-associated habitat; material: faeces...
CAGCCGTATTCTGGCTGGTGAAAACGTGGCGTTGATTTCAGATGCTGGTACACCTGGAATTTCAGACCCCGGATTCTTGCTCGTCCGTGAGTGTGTCCGTGCAGGTGTGGAGGTCTCTTGTCTGCCTGGGGCGACAGCTTTTGTGCCGGCTTTGGTGGCATCGGGTTTGCCAGACGAGCGTTTCTGTTTCGAAGGTTTCCTGCCTCAGAAAAAGGGACGTGTCACAAGGTTGACACATTTGCAGATAGAAACACGCACGATGGTTTTCTACGAGTCTCCTTACAGGCTCGTGAAGACGCTGACCCAGTTTGTCGACTTTTTCGGAGCTGAGCGTCAAGTGTCGGTCTGTCGTGAAATCTCGAAGGTGCATGAAGAGAGTGTGCGAGGCACGCTTGCCGAAGTGCTGGAACATTTCACACAAATAGAACCGAAAGGCGAGATTGTCATCGTGTTGGCTGGAGCGGACGAAAAAGAAATAAGTAAAGGAAAATAGAAATAACACGTTATACAAAAACAACAAAATTATGAAAAAGTTACTTTGGTTATCGGTATGTGCGGTTGCACTAATGACTTCGTGTGAACAAATGGGAAGCGGCAACAAGGCTTTACAGGCTGAGAACGATTCTTTGAAAACCGTGCTTTCTGACAGGGAAGATGAATTGAACCAGATAATGGGTACGTTCAATGAAATTCAGGAAGGTTTCCGTCAAATCAACGAGGCTGAAGGCCGTGTGGACTTGCAGCGTGAGCAGAGCGGAGAAAACCTTTCGGCAACGCAGAAAGTGAAGGATGATTTGAAATTGATAACTCAGACGATGGCTGAAAACCGTGAGAAGCTGGCCAAACTTCAAGAGCAATTAAAGAACAGTCGTTATCAATCGTCAGAACTGAAAAAGGCTATCGCTGCCTTGGAAAAAGAGTTGGCCGACAAGACGGAACAAATCAAGGCACTTCAAGCGGATTTGGCAGCTAAGGATATTCGCATCGCCGAACTTGATGACGCTGTCGCTGGCTTGACCACTGACGTTAAGAACTTGTCAGCTGAGAATGAAATCAAGACAAAAACTGTGGCTGTACAAGAAAAAGCCATGAATACGGCTTGGTTTGTTTTCGGAACTAAATCAGAGTTAAAAGAACAAAAAATACTTCAAAAAGGCGATGTCTTGCAGAGTGATGATTTCAATAAAGATTACTTCACTCAGATAGACATCCGTACTGACAAGGAGATTAAGTTATATTCAAAGAGTGCAAAGCTTTTAACTAATCATCCTGAAGGTTCATATTCGTTAGTAAAAGACACAAAAGGACAATATATTTTAAAGATAACAAATCCGAGCAAGTTCTGGAGCGTATCTCGCTATTTGGTTATTCAAGTGAGATGACCTATATTTGCGGTGGAAACGCTTCTGGGCTGAGTGAAAATCATATGCGCGGATGACAAATTGGAAAAATTCCGGATTTTTGTTAGCGCGGGTGGCACAGATTTTTCTGTAGCTCGGTCGGAAGTTTCGAAGCATTAATTGAAAGATATTCTGTTGTGATAACAGGGCTTGATTAAAGGATTAAAATATAAGAAGATACTCTTTAATGACGTGTACGTATAGAAAATTATCTCTAAAATGTGAATGGACAGCCTCCTTCGGGAGGCTGTTTTTTTGTTTTTAGAATCTTTTTTTGAGGGGGAGGGGAGATACTGAGGCCGCAGAGGGGCTGGAAAAGCCCGGTTATATCATGAGATGGCAGACCAGTTGATATTGGTCTTTCGGAGCATTTTCAGCTGTGTCCAGAGAATGGCATTTTGTGGATTGCTTTCCGTCGGATCTCCGTCAACGACGGCTTGCGCTATATCGCGGACAAACTGTAGGAGTTGGCCGTCGCGGGCGATGTCAGCGATGCGTAAATCAAAGGCAATGCCGCTTTGTTGGGTGCCTTCCAAGTCTCCGGGACCGCGCAGTTTTAAGTCGGCTTCGGCGATTTCAAAGCCATCGTTGGAGTCGACCATGATTTGGATGCGCTTGCGTGTGTCTTCACTGAGTTTATAACCGGTGACAAGAATGCAGTATGATTGGTCTGCTCCCCGTCCCACACGGCCTCGTAGCTGGTGAAGCTGGGAGAGGCCGAAGCGTTCGGCATTTTCAATGACCATGACTGAGGCATTGGGTACATTGACGCCAACTTCAATCACGGTCGTGGCCACCATGATTTGTGTTTCACCTGTGACGAATCGTTGCATTTCTGTTTCTTTGTCTGCCGGGCGCATTTTTCCATGCACTTTGCTCACCTTGTATTCGGGGAATTCCGCACAGATATGTTCGTATCCTTCTTCCAGGTTTTTTATATCCATTTTCTCGCTTTCCTGGATGAGCGGATAGACGATATACACTTGTCTTCCTTCTTGGATTTGTTTGCGGATGGAAGCGTAGAGGCTTGCTCTGCGATTGTCAAACTGATGTATGGTCTGGATGGGTTTCCGTCCGGGAGGGAGTTCGTCGATGACAGACACGTCGAGGTCTCCATAGAGTGTCATGGCAAGGGTGCGCGGGATGGGAGTAGCCGTCATGACGAGCACGTGAGGTGGCCGAGTATTTTTGTTCCACAATTTAGCTCGTTGCGCTACGCCAAAACGGTGCTGTTCGTCGATGACCACCATGCCCAAGGATGAGAAACACACTGTGTCTTCGAGTACGGCGTGAGTACCTATGAGGATGTGTGTTTCGCCCAGTGTCAGGGAACGTAGGATGGCTTCGCGTTTCTTGCCTTTCACAGAGCCGGTCAGCAACTCCACTTTCACGGGCATGGAGCCTAATAGTTTGCGTATCGTGTCATAATGTTGGGAAGCGAGAATTTCGGTTGGGGCCATCAGGCATGTCTGGTAGCCGTTGTCCAGTGCAATAAGCATGCTCATCAGCGCGACAAGAGTCTTGCCGCTTCCCACATCGCCTTGCAACAGACGGTTCATTTGTCGCCCGCTTCCCATGTCGCGGCGTATTTCCTTGATGACGCGTTTCTGTGCACCTGTGAGTTCGAAGGGGAGATAGTGACGATAGAATGTGTTGAATATATCTCCCACTTGGCTGAATATAAATCCGTTGTATTTGCGTGCGCGGTCTTTGGCATAGCGGAGTATATTCAGTTGCACGTAGAAAAGCTCTTCGAACTTCAGCCGATATTGAGCCCGTCGAAGTGATTCGGGTGTGTGCGGGAAATGGATGTTGCGCAAGGCTTCGTCAAGTGACATCAGCTGATGTTGCTTCACCAACCATTCCGGCAGTGTCTCCGGCATCGGTTCTTTTAGCAGAGCAAGCAGGTTGGATGTTAGTTTGCCGAGGGCGTGGGAGTTCAGCCCGCTACGTTTCATGCGTTCGGTCGTGTTGTAATAAGGCTGAAGTCCCATGTCTGATAGTACGAGGCCTTCAGCTGGGTCGATGTCAGGATGGGCGATGTTGATACGTCCGTTGAAAATGGTCGGTTTTCCGAAGACAATATATTTGGTATGAGTCTTGTAACGTCCTGACAGATATTTGATGCCTTGGAACCAGACAAGGTCTACCACTCCGGTGTCGTCTGAGAAGTGGGCGACCAATCTGCGTTGTCGTCCTTCACCAAAGGTCTCAAAGCTGAGAATTTCGCCTTTCAGTTGGATATAGGGCATGTTGCCGTCGATTTCATGTATGTAGTACAGACGGCTTCTGTCGACGTATTTATAAGGAAAATAGTAGAGAAGGTCATGCATAGAGCAGACTGACAGCTCTTTGTTCAGGATAGCTGCTCGTTGAGGCCCTACTCCGGGCAAATATTTAATATCGCGTGACGTTAAATCGAACATCCAATCAGTGCTTCTGCTACTTTTGTGTCGAAGGGGGTTGTTAGTTTGATATTTTCGCGGTTGCCCGGCACGAGTGTTACGGGCATTCCTAAGGCTTCCACGACAGATGCGTCGTCGGTAAATGTTGTGGAATAAGGTTGTTGGTAGGCGTCTTTCAGAAGCTTTGCGCTAAACACTTGTGGTGTTTGTACCAGTTTGTAAGCCGACCGGTCGACTGTCACGCTCGTGTTACCGTGCAGTTGCCGGAGGGTTTCTACGACATTGACCACAGGAATGACGGCCTTGTGTAAAGCTGCTTCCTGATAGCACATTGTGATGACTTCGTGGGAGACAAACGGACGTACACCGTCGTGTATGCCGACAAGGCTGTCGTCGTCAACCATTGCCAACCCGTTTTTTACGGAATGAAAACGAGTGTTACCTCCATCTGTCACACGATGGGGAATGTCAAAGTGATAATTGTGGCACAGCTCGCACCAGTATTTCTGTTGGTCGACGGGCAGCACCACAATTATGTTTATTCCTGTATCATAGGTATAGAAGGTTTCGATAGTGCGCATCAGGACAGGTTTCCCCCCGATGGGGAGAAACTGTTTGGGTATGTCTGTTCCCATGCGTAATCCTTTGCCTCCGGCTACGATAACAATATACTTTTTCATGCGAGCAACATTCCGGCTTTGACTTCGTCGGCTTTCTCTTTACCTGCTAACTTGGTGACAATGGCAAATCCGAAATCGAAAGCTGCGCCCGGACCTTTTCCAGTGATGATATTATCGTCCTGTTCCACCATTGCTCCTGTTGTGCGAGCTCCTTCCAGATACTTCTCAAAGCCCGGGTAGCAGGTGGCTTTCTTGTCTTTCAGTATACCCAGTTGTCCATAAACCAGAGGGGCTGCGCAAATGGCAGACAAGAGGCGTCCTTCTGTATTAAAGTCAAGGATGACTTTGCGTAAGCCTTCATGGGCTGCAAGATTAGTTGCACCGGGCAGTCCGCCGGGGAGGACCAACATGACGCCTTCGCGCTTGATGGTCGTTGCATCAAAGAGCATGTCTGCTTTTACGGGTACTCCGTGTGCTCCGGTGACAGTTTCGTGACCTGTTACGGATACAGTTTGGATGGTTAAACCAGCGCGACGTACAATGTCGACTACAGACAAGGCCTCGACTTCTTCAAAGCCTTCCGCTAAAAAAAGATAAATGTTTCCCATAACTATCGTAGTTTAAAATAGTAAGTGATTGTTCCTGTTTGATTATTGACGCCATCGGTAACATTAAAGCGTGCCTTGCGTGCTGCTTCTTCGGCTGCCCGTCGCAGGGCTGCGCTTACTGTGTTTGTGCGTTTGTTGATGCTGGTGCTGATGACTCGTCCCGCCGGATTGACTACGATGGTCACCACGACTCGTCCTTCATCTTGCACATTGTAGACGGGAATGGGGAGGGAACCGTTGAGCGAACGTCCATTTAAGTCCCAGCTTCCAATTCCACCAACTCCGGTCGATTTGCCTGTATTCCCGTTACCGGTCGGGCTACCTTGAATCCCACTACCTGAAGAACTGTTGCCTCTGCTACCCATATTTGTGCCTTTGCCAAATGCTCCGGCTATTTTCTTTGAAGCTTCTTCAGCTGCTGCTTTTTCTGCAGCCGCACGTTTTTCTGCTGCAATTTGTTCCGGAGTTTTGGTCGGCTGTTTGGGCGTTTCCGGTTGTTGGGGTGTTTTTTGTTTAGGTGTGTCTGTTTTCTTTTGTGGGGGCATTGCCACAGTTTCTTCTTGGTCTTGAGTGATTAGTTCCTGGTCAGATGGTTCTTCATTCACCGTTTCTTCAGAAGCCGTTTCCGGCCGTGATTCGTCAAGCATATCCACTTCTGTCAAGGTGTAAGGATCGGCATTGCCTTGCGATAGTTCTGCATCGCCGAGCATGACAGGCACACCACTTTCTCCTTCTTGTTTGCTAGCCTTGATGGTGACAACAAGCAAGATGAGTAACACGATGAGGTGGATGACCACGGTTCCTATAATTCCTTGTAGACGGTTGTTTTTCATTTACTTTTCAGGTGGACGTGTTGCCAATACCATTTTATATTTGTTTTCATTTGCGATGTTCAGCACTCGGACTATTTCACCATAAGGCACAGATTCGTCGGCATAGAGTGCCACATACATCTCCGGTTCTCGTTCGGCACAAGCTTTCAGGAAGTCGGGCAATTCGTCAAGTGTGACAGGCATTTCAGCTTCGTTGCCAAAACCTGCATAGTAGTTTAGATGTTTGTCGATAATGACCCGTGTGAGCGGCTTGGCCGAAGTCTGTTGCTTGCCTTGAGGCAAGAGCACCTTGATGGCATTGGGGGATACCATCGTGGAGGTAATCATGAAGAATATCAGCAACAGAAAGATGATGTCCGTCATCGAAGCCATGCTGAATGTGGCTGCGATGTGGGTTTTCCGTTTTAATGCCATAGGCTTAGTCTTTGACTGGTTCGTTGAGCAGATCCATGAAAGCAAGAGTCTTGGCTTCCAATTTGTTGACTACCGTGTCTACTTTTGCCACAAGATAATTGTAGGCAAAAAGTGAAGGGATACCTACGATAAGACCACCCACTGTGGTAATCATGGCTTCATAGATGCCGTTTGAGAGCAAGGTAATGTCAATGTTGTTGCCGGCATTGGCCATGTCCCAAAAACAGGTGACCATACCAGTGACTGTACCTAGAAAACCCAGCATAGGAGCTCCTCCCGCTACGGTGGCGATAACCGGCAAACGGCGTTCTAGCATACCTACTTCGATGTTTCCGGCATTCTCGATGGCTGCCTGTACGTCGGCTACCGGGCGTCCGATACGCATGATGCCTTTTTCAATCATACGTGAGGCTGGTGTATTGGTCATACGGCAATAGTTGATGGCTGATTTGAGCTCACCACTCTGGATGTAGTCACGCATACGTTCTATGAACAGAGGATCTTCTTTTTCTGCTTTGCGAATTACAGCCCAACGCTCGAAAAAGACATATACACACACTATAGACAATGCGGCCAGTACGATCATAATCCAGCCGCCTTTTGTAGCCATGTCCCAAAGGTTCATTTCCGGCTCTGCCGTAGTTACAGGGGTCAGTACCGGATTATCTGTACTCACGGCTGAAGCCACCCCTTGGGCGACTTGTGCCAGAATTAAAGCAATATTCATGAGTTGAGGCATTTTTTATATTCTGCAATGGTAGATTTCAGTCCCAAGTAAAGCGCATCGCAAATGAGTGCGTGCCCGATAGACACTTCGTCAAGCCAGGGAATTTGCTGGTGGAAATAGGTCAAGTTTTCCAGACTCAAGTCATGACCTGCATTGAGTCCTAAACCTAGTGAACGGGCATGGCGTGCTGCTTCCACAAATGGAGCTACGGCAGTTTCTTTATCTTTAGGATAGAGCGAAGCGTAAGGTTCGGTGTAAAGCTCCACACGGTCTGTGCCGGCTTTGGCTGCGTAGTCAAGCATTTCGAGTTCGGTGCCAACGAATACGGAAGTTCGGATGCCCGCTTTCTTGAATGTGTCAAGCACTTCTGTCAGGAAGTCGAAGTGGGTCTTTGTGTCCCATCCAGCATTGGATGTGAGTTGGTCGGGTTTGTCAGGCACGAGTGTCACTTGGGTCGGCTTTGCCTTGAGCACCAAGTCGATGAATTCGCGACTAGGGTAGCCTTCGATGTTGAATTCCGTGCGAAGCACACCGCGGAGGTCAAATACGTCCGTACGGCGTATGTGCCGTTCGTCGGGGCGTGGATGTACCGTTATGCCATCGGCACCGAACGATTCGCAGTCCAAAGCCACTTTTACGACATTGGGATTATTGCCACCACGAGCATTGCGTAAGGTGGCTACCTTATTGATATTTACACTTAACTTTGTCATAGTTCTAATAGTCTGTTTTAAAAAAAGTGTATCTTTGCAACTAATTTCTATGTGCAAATGTAATAGGTTTCTACGGAAAAGAGACCATTTGCATGGAAAAGAATAATAAATTAAAGTAAAAACAAAACAGCCCCTTCGTATGAGATTTGTCCTTTTTGGAAACACTTATCAGACGAAAAAGTCCAGTCATATAGAAAAGTTGCTGGGTGTCCTTCGTCGTCTGCAAAACGAGATTTACATGGACCGTTCTTTTTATGAGTTCGTGAAGCAGGAATTGGGACTGCCGTTTGAACCTGACGGGGTATTTGAAGATGGACAATTCACTGCCGATCTGGCTATCAGCATGGGTGGTGACGGTACATTTTTGAAAGCGGCTAGCCGCATCGGCAGCAAGAATATTCCCATCGTGGGCATTAATACGGGGCGTTTGGGATTCTTGGCTGATATTATGCCGGAAGAGATTGAGTGCGCATTTGAAAATATAATGAAAGGTGATTATCACGTGCAGGAACGAAAAGTGTTGCAAATAGAATGTGATGGACAAGCACTGGATGGTTATCCTTTCGCATTAAATGAGGTGGCTGTGCTCAAACGCGACAGCTCGTCAATGATTAGTATCCATACGACTGTTAATGGTCAATACCTGACCACTTATCAGGCAGACGGATTGATTGTAGCCACACCTACGGGTTCGACGGCTTATTCGCTGAGTGTCGGAGGTCCCATTATGGTGCCGCAGTCGGGTATATTGGCGTTGACACCGGTCGCTCCTCACAGCTTGAATCTGCGTCCCATTGTGATTCGTGATGACTGTGAGATTATATTGGACATCGAAAGCCGCAGCCATAATTTTCTTGTGGCCATTGATGGTCGGAGTGAGGGTTTGCATGAAGGCTCCCGGTTGACGATTCGTCGTGCACCATATACCATAAAACTCGTACAACAGACAGGACATACGTTTTTCACAACACTGCGTGAAAAGATGATGTGGGGGGCAGACAAGCGCTGAACCACGGTTCTTTAAACCGTGGATGGACAACTTATAATTCGCGTTTTCTTCCGTGTTCGCGTCCGGATGTTTGATGCGGTCCCTGTCCCCGTCACGACATCCGTCCGGCAGCCCCTTAACACCGCCCGACCACGGAAAGGAGGGTATCCGAGGACGGAAAGGACTCCGTGGTCGGACGGAAAGGAAGGCGGGCAACGATGCCGTTAAGGCTGTCGCTCGTCTTGCCTGACATTCTGTTTTTCAGTGATAGGGTTGAGATACTCCCGCGCCCTGCGTTTGGCGTTGATGCTAAGCGAATTGTTTTGAATTTCTACAAAAAGTTTTTCTTGGCCTGATGGGTTCGTTTTTGCGTGTGCTTTGGGCGATTATGGATTGTTCGTCTTCGTTGGTTGTGCACGCTGTGTTTGCAGTCCCTTGGGCTGGTATTTGATTCCCGAAGATGATTTTGAACTTCAATTGCGGGATAAAGGGAGGCATCAGTATTCGCAGTTGCTATACACGATGCACCGGATTTATCTTTAAAATCTTCCAGTCTTGTACGGGTGTTCAAAAAGAAACACATATCCAACTCTCTGCAAGTAACTCTGCTGACATTATGCAGGTAAGGATGTTTATAAAGAACTATGTTTTGATATTTCGTCTAGAGCTTTTAACGAATAACAATTTGGATTTTTGGAGGTAATTGGTTGGATTTCTGTGTAGTAATCGCTACTTTTTAGGAAGTAAAATCATTATTTCTAGGTATTGTGTGTCCTTCTATTTTGGCAGAACTTTGCAACCGAAAAATAACATTTGGTACATTTTTTTAAGCACAACATTTATGAAGTTAAAAGTTTTTTGTTTAGCAATGGCTGCCGTAGGCTTGTGTCTGGCAGCTTGCAGTGATGATGGCGAAGAGAAAAAAGAAGTAGAAGTTACGACAAACGCGATTAGCAATGGCGACTATACGGCCTATGATAGTTGGACATACATCAATCTGGAGACAGGAGCGACCGAGACGCAGGAGGATGCCACGGAGTGGGTCTATACCGACGGCACGACACGCGCCGCCTATACGCCCAGTGCTCTATCTATCGACTGGCACATAGCCATACACCGTTATGAGATAAAGACCAACGGCGGAGAGGTCTATGACACGGGACTGACCAGCATGAGCGCAGTGACCTCGCGCCCGAGCGGAGTGACCTACATGGCCGACACGACGGTGCCCTATGGAACGGGCGACCTGGAAGTCATCACTGACATGTCGAAAATGATGTCGGGCAGCGTGGGCTATGCCGCCAACCCGCAACTGAACACCGTGCTTTGCGGATGGGTGGTTCGCACAGAGACTGGCTCGATGCCTCCCACCATCTATACTCCCACGGATCATGTTTATGTGGTGACTTTTGACGATGGTAGTTGGGCCAAGCTCCAGTTCTCTTATGCCGGGAACACCACTTCCGGCTCATCCGGTTACATTACTTGGAACTACGAATTTTATTCAGCAGAGTGATGAACAGCTTTATCTTTAAAACATTATTGCTCTTGCAGGCAGTGGCGCTCTGCGTCCCTGCCTTTGCCGACGACGCGGATGCCGGGGGCGATGTTGACGACCGCTATCCTTATATTATAGAAGGTGTGGTGGTGGACGAGGCTGGCGAACCTTTGCCGGGAGCGGCTGTCCGTTTGGTCGGAACCACATTTGGCGCGGGCACCAACACGCAAGGCGAGTTCAGCATCCGTGTGAGAAACGACGACCCCTGTGTGTTGCGGGTATCTTTCATGGGCTATGAGCCTACTGAAACGACCGTGACCCCTTCGGCAAACAAGGGGGAGTGGAAAGTGAAAATAGCCTTACGGGCAGCCACCAACTCGCTTGATGGGGTGGTGGTGACCGGCCTGTTCATGGAGAAACCCCTGAAAGACGTGCCGGTGCTGACACGGGTGATTTCGCAGAAAGACATTCAGGCTCTCAACCCGCAGAGCTTTGAGCAGTTGCTCCAATACGAGTTGCCCGGATTGCAAATATCGTACAACACCATGAGCCAGTTGCCCGAAATCACCTACATGGGCATGGAGGGCGAATACATCCTGTTCCTGATAGACGGCGAACGGGTGAGCGGCGAGGGTGCCGACCACAATGTGGACTTCACGCGCTTCAACGTGGACGACATCGAGCGCATCGAGGTCATCAAAGGTTCGCAGTCGACCATTTACGGCTCGAACGCGCTGGGTGGTGTCATCAACATCATTACGAAGACTGCCTCCAAACCGTTCACGGGCAATCTGAACGCCCGCTACGCCGGTTCTGACGGACAGAAATACACGGCATCGGCAGGTCTCAGGAAAAACCGCCTGACGTCTTATTCCAGCCTGACTTACCGCACACGCGACACGTACTCCGTAAGCGACTTGGACGATGATGGTACGGCCTCCAGCACCACGACGATGTACGGGTACAGCATCTGGGACTTCACGCAGAAGCTGGGCTACACGTGCAACGAACGCCTGAGCGTCGACCTGAAAGGTACTTACTACCACAACAAGCGCGACAAGCGTGAGGGATACTTGTATCAGGACTTCTTCATAGACTATGCCTTGAGTGGGAAAATCAAGTACCTGATTGCCGACAACCAGCAACTCGTCCTGTCCTACATCTTCGATAATTATAAGAAGGATAAGGACTTCTATGTCTCTGGAAACACGCGCACTGACTATCGCAACCGCACCCATACGCCGCGCCTGGACTATACGGGCACCTTCGGACGCCACACGGTGAGCGTGGGAGCCGAGGGCTATTTCGAGTACTTGAAGCACTACTTCATGCCCGATTCCTCGTCGGTGAAGGGAAACAGCGCCGCCATCTATGCACAGGAAGACTGGAAGGTGACGGACAATTTTGATGTAGTACTGGGCGTGCGTGCCGATTGGCATGAGAAGTATGCCTGGCATGTCACCCCGAAAGTGAGCCTTCTATATCGGCCATGGAAGCAGTTGGCTATCCGTGCGGGCTACTCGCAGGGCTTCCGTTCGCCTTCGCTCAAAGAACTGTATCAGGAGTATGACATGGGCGGACTGGGCTACATGATGCTCTATGGAAACGAGAATCTGGAGCCGGAGACGAGCCACCAGATGGCCTTGTCGGTGGAATACACCCAGGGCGGGCTGAACCTGTCGGTGTCGGCTGCCCACAACCGGGTCAAGAACAAGATTACCCTTCAGTCGCTGAACGACGGGACGAATGACGCGCGCTACGAAAACGCCGAAAAGGCCCGCACCACAAGTGTGGAAGCCATTGCGCGTTACAACTTCCGCTTCGGCCTGACACTGACCGGTTCGTATGCCTACACCGACGACTACGAGGAAGTTTCCGGTTACAACATGTCGTACGTGCGTCCACACATGGCCACTTTCAATGTGCTCTATTCGCACAAGTTCGGCAAGATAGGTACGAACATCTCGCTCAACGGGCAGTGGGCTTGCCCCTTCGACCGTTACAGCGTGAGGACTTCAGACGACGGGGAAGCCACCGCCACCAAGCATTCCTATGACGCACGCACCATGTGCTCTCTCAATGCTGGTGTGAGGTTGCCTCGCGGAATATCTCTGAACGTGGGAGTAGACAACCTGTTCAATCACAAGGACAAGTCGTCCGAGAACGGATTGCAGTTGCCGCAAAACGGTATCAGCGTGGTGGGCACCATCAATCTGAACCTCGAAGAGATGTTCAAGCTGTGAGTAGATGGCCACGTGTGGCCGGTCTAAATACGATAAGAATAATGCTAAACGACGTGAGCCCGACATGGGGGATATCCTTGTGCGTACCCTTCTCGTGGCGGGCTCACGTTTAAAACAACAGAACTACAAGTAATGAAAAAGAGTCACATCCTAGTTGCCGGCATTGTCGTCGTAGCCCTGATTGCCATTTGGCTGGGGCTTCGCGCATGGGTGCTTCCGACGCGCATCGCATTCGTGCACTACCAGATAACCAGTCTGGGCGAGATGGCAAAGGCCAACGACAACTCTTTCATCAAAATCATCGAATTGCCAGTCGAGGAAATAGACCGCATCGGTAGCTTCGGCATGGTGTTTATCAACGGCATGGGTCTGCGCATCACCGAAGACCAGCGTGCCATCATTCAGAAAGCTGCCTCCAGGGGCACTCCTATTTTCAGTTCAGCCGTGACCAATCCGGCGAACAATATCAATTCTCTCGATTCCATCCAGGCTGATAGCATCATGAAATATCTGAGCAACGGCGGGCGGCGCAATTTACGTAGCATGCTCAATTATGTCCGGAAAGACATAGACGGCAAGCTGGTGTCCGTCCGCGACCCAGAGCCGTTGGTGAAGCGTTCGAACGACTTGATGTATCATCCCAATCTGGAGAATCCCGACGACGAAGATCTTGGCTTCAACACGCTTCAGGAGTATCATGCCTACCTCAGTAAGCAAGGCTTGCTCAAGGAGGGTGCGCCTGTCATCATCCTGACCGGGCAAATGGGGGAGCCGACCGACCTTATCAAGAAACTGGAAGAGAAAGGCAACGTGGTCTATCCGGTGAGGTCTATCGGTACGTTCATTCGTAGCGGCATGGCCGACAGCATACCCCTCTCGGCCGTCATATACTTGGCGCACGGTCGTCTGGGCGATTCAATGGTGGACTATCTGACCAAGCGCAATGTCCCCATGTTCTCCCCGCTGAATGTCAATCGTTTGGTGGACGAGTGGGAGGCCGATAAGATGGGCATGAGCGGAGGCTTCCTCTCGCAGAGCGTGGTGACGCCTGAAATAGACGGAGCCTTGCGTCCCTTTGCCCTATTCGGACACAACAAGGACGATGAAGGTTTGCAGCACGCCTACACCATCCCTGAACGGCTGGAGACGTTTGTTGAAACCGTGGATAACTACATCGAACTGCAACGCAAGCCCAATAAGGAAAAGCGCATAGCCATCTTCTATTTCGGCGGGGCCAGCGGTATGGAGACCATTCCTTCCCTCTACAACGTGCTGGTGCGCCTGAAGCAAGAAGGCTACGACGTGAGCGGTCTGCCCGCTTCGGTACAAGAGCTGGATGCGCTTATCAAGGAACGTGGCACCGTGTTTGCCACCTATGCGGAGGGCGACATCGCCAAGTTCATGGCCAACGGGCATCCTGAACTGGTATCAAAAGCGCAATATGAAGAGTGGGTGTCGAAAGCCATTCGTCCGGAGAAGTATGCCGAAGTGGTTTCCCTGTTCGGTGAATATCCGGGCGAGTACATGGTCACAGCCGACAGTTGTTTGGGTGTTTCCCGCTTGCAGTTCGGCAATGTGGTGCTGTTGCCGCAGAACGCTGCCGGCGGGGGAAGCAACGCATTCAAGATTCAGCACGGAACCAGTGTAGCCCCGCCCCATTCCTACATCGCTCCTTACCTCTGGGCACGGTTCGGTTTTCAGGCTGATGCTCTGGTTCACTTCGGCACGCACGGAAGTCTGGAGTTCACACCCAGCAAGCAAGTGGCTCTGTGCAGCAACGACTGGCCCGACCGCCTTGTGGGGCCGCTGCCGCACTTTTACGTTTATTCCATCGGCAATGTGGGCGAAGGGGTCATTGCCAAGCGCCGTTCCTATGCGGGACTGCAATCGTACCTGACACCGCCTTTCCTGGAAAGCAACGTGCGTGGCATCTACCGCGACCTCTCAGAAAAGATAAAGATATACAATGATAAGGTGGCAACCTATACGAACGCGGAGGGAAAGCTCGACAACTCGCTCAAGGCGCAAGCCGAACTGCGTCGTGCCTCGCTGGCCGTGAAGGAGGCTACTGTCAAGATGGGCATGCACCGTGAGCTGGAATTGGATAGCGTACTGACCGAGCCTTATACGGAAGAAGACATCCTGCGTGTAGAGAATTTTGCCGAAGAGCTGGCCACAGAGAAGATTACGGGCCAGATGTACACCGTGGGCGTACCTTATGAAGAAGCACGCATCACGAGCAGCGTCTTTGCCATGACGACGGAGCCGATAGCCTACAGTCTGTTGGCACTGGACAAGCTGCGGGGACGTGCCGACGGCGAGACGCTGAAACACAAGTCGCTCTTCACCCGTCGCTATCTGGAGCCTGCCCGTGCGCTGGTGACCAAACTCTTGGCCAATCCGGCACTTGCCACCGACGAACTGATTTGCAACACCGCACACATCACCCCGGCTGAGTTGGCACAGGCGCGTGCCATAGAGCAGCAGCGCAATGCGCCGTCGGGCATGATGGCAATGATGTCGATGATGGCAGCCCCCGCATCGGGACGTCCCGAAGGAGTGTCGTCGGCACAGGCCGCTTCTCGGCGGGGCGCGAATATGCCCCCGCATGGGAATATGCACGGTGCCAAGAGGGAATACAGTAAAGAAGAGATAAACTTCGCCTTAGCCGTCATGGAGGTGGAACGCACCATAAAGAACGTGGGAAACTACCGCCGCGAGCTGCAACAGAGCCCGGAGAAAGAACTGGCCTCGCTGGTCAACGCTTTCAATGGCGGATATACACAACCCTCGCCCGGCGGCGACCCCATAGCCAACCCGAACACACTGCCCACGGGGCGAAACCTGTATAGCATCAACGCCGAGGCCACGCCCAGCGAATCGGCATGGGAGAAAGGCATCCAACTGGCCAACAATACCATTGATATGTACAAGCACCGCCACAACGATAGCATTCCTCGCAAGGTGAGCTACACGCTGTGGAGTGGCGAGTTCATAGAGACTGAGGGAGCCACCATCGCGCAAATACTCTATATGCTTGGTGTGGAGCCCATTCGCGACACGTTCGGTCGCGTGACCGACTTGCGCCTGATACCTTCGAAAGACTTGGGTCGCCCGCGCATCGACGTGGTGGTGCAGACCAGCGGACAGTTGAGAGACATTGCCGCGTCGCGCCTCTTCCTCATCAACCGCGCTGTGGAGATGGCAGCCGCAGCCACCGACGACGTGTATGAAAACGAGGTGGCAAACGGCATCATGGAGGCTGAGCGCACTCTGATAGAAAAAGGCCTGACGCCGAAGGACGCGCGCGAAATATCCACCTTCCGTGTGTTTGGTGGTGTCAACGGTGGCTACGGCACGGGCATTCAGGGCATGGTGATGAGCGGCGACCGCTGGGAGAGTGAGGCGGAGATAGCCGACACCTACCTGAACAACATGGGAGCCTACTATGGCAGCGAGAAGAATTGGGAAGCCTTCAAGCAGTTTGCCTTCGAGGCCGCGCTGACGCGCACTGATGCCGTCATCCAGCCCCGACAGAGCAACACTTGGGGCGCGTTGAGCCTAGACCACGTGTACGAGTTCATGGGCGGCCTGAACTTGGCCGTGCGCAATGTGACTGGGAAAGACCCCGACGCCTACCTGAGCGACTACCGCAACCGGAACAACGCCCGTATGCAAGAGGTGAAAGAGGCTATCGGCGTGGAGAGCCGCACGACTATATTCAACCCCACTTACATCAAGGAGAAGATGAAAGGCGATGCCGGTTCAGCCGGGACTTTTGCCGAAATAGTCCAAAACACATACGGATGGAACGTGATGAAGCCCAATGCCATAGACGACGAGATGTGGGATGAGATATACGAAGTATATGTGAAAGACAAGTACGACTTGGGCGTGCAGGACTTCTTCGAGGCAAAAAGTCCTGCCGCGCTAGAGGAAATGACCGCCGTGATGATGGAAAGCGCGCGCAAGGGATACTGGGAAGCCAGCGAAGCTCAACTGAAGGACATTGCCGAACTGCACACCGACCTGGTGCGCCGCTTCGGGCAACAGAGCGGCTTTTCGGGAAACAATGCCAAGTTGCAGGACTTCATAGCCTCTAACGTGGGCATGCAGCAAGCGACTGAATACCGCCAGAAGGTGACGGAAATGAAGGAAGCCGTGCTGAGCGAGAATGTCGACGCCAAGGGCATGAAGCTGCAGAAAAGCTCCGTGGCATCTGAGATGGAGAAAGACACCAATACGCTGAGTGGCACGTGGGGGGTGCTCGTGGTACTGGTGGTTTTCGTCGCGCTGCTCGTCGTGCCGGCCTGCGTGGTCTCCACCGTCAAGCCCGAAGAGGCGATAAGATACGAATGAGAAAGAGATGAAACCGTACGATACCGATCAGACCAAGAAGGAGGAGGTCCGCGAGATGTTCGACAACATCGCGCCGCGGTAC
>ENA-ORSI01001847-ORSI01001847.1-human-gut-metagenome-genome-assembly--contig:-NODE-1847-length-16852-cov-3.984759_pt1 | contig 16852 bp, 18 predicted proteins | sample MGYA00242187_ERZ509154 | MGnify/ENA primary metagenome ERZ509154 (study PRJEB26280, sample SAMEA2338627) | human gut metagenome | biome: human gut; feature: human-associated habitat; material: faeces...
TGCCGTTTCAGCGGTTTATCCCGACATTCCCAAGCGTGCAAAGCGCGACACGAAGCATATCTGGCGCAGCATGATGAGCAAGCATTGATCCCGCCCGCACAAGCTGTTACAAATCAGCACTTTTGAAGCGGTGCATTTCTTCATGCATATTCATGCACAAAAGCCGCAGTCGTTAAACCGCGGCTTTTTGTTTTATGTTATTTTGTTTACACTCCGCCCGAATTTGCGGAGCTGTCAAGAATTCGCTCGGTGAAAAGCTCAGCCTGCGATTTCCTCGGGATAAACGCTGACGCACTTGCGGCCGCCGTGCTTGGTTTCAAAGCGAAGAATGCCGTCAACCTTTGCAAACAGCGTATCGTCCTTACCGATGCCGACGTTATTGCCGGGATGGAAATGTGTGCCGCGCTGCCTTACGAGGATGTTGCCCGCAAGAACGAACTGACCGTCCGCACGCTTGGGTCCCAAACGCTTGGATTCACTTTCACGACCGTTACGGGAGCTGCCGACGCCCTTCTTATGTGCGAAAAGCTGCAAATTGATCCTGAACATAGTTAAACCTCCCTCTCTGTCAGTTTAAGATAATCACTATAATCTTGTTCAACGGAACGAAGCCCCAAGAGCATCGTTCCAAGTATAAGCTCTGCCTGCTGCAATTTTGAACCTTTAACGGTTTTTTCAATCATCAGATAGAGCCCTCCGTCTTTAATCTCCAGTGCGGCCGGGCAGCGGACAAGTTCCGAAACGCCCATTGCGGCGGTCTGCGTGATTGCCGAAACCGCTGCACAAACAATATCTTCTCCGCATTCGGCATAACCCGTATGTCCGTGTGCATCAAAGCCTATCGGTTTGCCGTCCTTCAAAAAAACGGTTATCTCGGTCATGCAATTACCTCTCAGCCGATGGAAAGGATCTTGACCTTGGTGTAGGGCTGACGATGACCCTGTTTCTTGCGATAATCCTTTTTGGGCTTATACTTGAAAACAACGACCTTTTTGCCCTTGCCGTGTTCGAGAACCTCTGCCTTTGCAGAAACGCCCTTAACAACGGGGGTGCCGATCTGAACGTTTTCGCCGTCAGCCATCATCAGTACGTCGAAATTGACGTTTGCACCGATCTGCTCATCGAGCTTTTCGACCATGATCTCGCTGCCAACCTCAACCTTGTACTGCTTACCGCCGGTTACGATGATTGCGTACATTATAATAGTTCCTCCTCTTACCAGTCTCGCCCTTCCGGTGAATGCCTTCGCATCACTTTGAACCGTTTCGGAGCGGCTCAATGAGTAATGTTATCATATTCAGCGTGCATTGTCAAGCATTTTTTGCCGTCACGGCTGTATATTTTCGCCCAAACACTTCCCTTTCCGCGCGTTCTGCCGTATAATCGGCATATGGAGTTCAAATATTTCAAAAACATGCTTGTTATCAGCGGCGTGAAACCGTTTGATCTTGAAAAATGCTGCACCTGCGGGCAGGCGTTCCGTTGGGTCAAAAACCCCGTGCACATGCAGGCGGGTTTGTTTGACGAATGCGGTCTGCCAGATGCCGAAGCTTCCCTTGCGTTCACCGGCGTTATTCGCAGACGCGCCGTGCTTGTTATGCAATCCGACGATTCGCTTATTGTCACTCCGTGCGCAAAGGGCGAAGCACAGCTTTTTATCGATTATTTTGACCTTAAACGCGATTATTCCGCCGTCGAAGCCGCGCTTGCAGCCGACGAAAGGCTTCGGGTATGCCTTCCCGGTTCGTCGGGCATTCGCGTTTTTAACCAGGAACCGTTTGAAGCGCTGATCTCGTTCATAATATCTGCAAACAACAATATCAAGCGTATATCGGGTATTATTGACAGGCTCTGTTCCCTTGCGGGAGAAAAGCTGCCGGTGCGGTACTTTTCCGATTGCGCAGCCGCCGATTGCGATTTTGATAAAAACAGTGAAGTTTTTGCTTTTCCGACGCCGGAACGCATTGCCGCACTTTCCGAAGATGAATTGAAGCAAATCGGTGCAGGTTATCGCGCTCCGTATATAATCAAATCCGCCAAACGCATTGCCGACGGTTATGATCTTGAAAAACTGCGGTCGCTTCCGACAGCCGAAGCACGAAAGGAACTTTTGACGTTTCCGGGTGTCGGCCCGAAGGTTGCGGACTGCATCCTTTTGTTTTCCCTCGGACACGCGGATGCTTTCCCCGTTGATGTATGGATTGAGCGTGCAATGACCGAACTGTATTTTTCCGACTCATCGACCGCCGACACCCCGGCCGCCCGCCCTGCGCCTGCAAAACCAGAAATTCAGGCCGCCGCACGCAGCATCGGCAAGCTTTCCGGAATCGTTCAGCAATACATCTTTTTCTATGCACGAAATCAAAAACTCGGCACATAAAGTCTCCCGCACGAAATGCCGAAATGCCCGAATGCCGAGTTAAATACCGTTTTAAAAAACGAAAACAATGAGCGTTTGCTCTTATCCTCTGCCCGCAGCTGCAAAAACATTTGCATTATGTTCAACATCGGGCAAGCTGCCCACATGGGACAGACTGCCTTCAAAGAACAGGCAGACATGCCCTTCCATGCCGTTATCCGCCACGGAATCGCTGCCGTGCGGATAGCATTGAATTGAGGCAGCGACTGCCGTTTCTCCGAACATCACAACAACGGGACGTTTAAGAAAGTTATACTCGCTTCCGCAGATATAGTTGAAAGCTTCAAGTTCCGACTCGGAAGCCAACTCCGCCTCGGCATGGTTTTCCCCGCCTGTGAACACGAGCTTGAATTCCTTGCCCGTGTTGCAGTCAATAACCGTATACTCCTCGTTGACATTCAATTTTTGTTTTACGGCGTTCCAGCTTTGAACCTCGCCTTTAACCTTTAATGTGTCCGCAATCGGCCCGCGCGGCAGATGAACCGAATCCGGAATGCGAAATTTCGGCGCACTCGGCGCAAACAGTTCAAGCATGGACTGTTCCCCCATTCTTCCGTCAACGCCAAGCCTTTCACCGTAGGCAACACAGCGGGTTTGGAATTCCTCAACCGCTTTTACTGTCATTGCCCTGTAAACCCCGGTCGGCTTAAACCAAAGGTAGCCCAGCTCGCGCAGGCGGATCTGTATCCGCACAACCGTTTCGCCCGCCGAATTTTCGGAATAGATCTCCGTTTTGGTCTGCGGTTCCGCATATGCGGAAAAAAGGCTTAATGCAAGCAGCACTGCCGCAAGAACCGCCGCTGTAATTCGTTTTGTTTTTCTCATAATATTCAATCCTTCCGGAATGTTTGGTTTTGTGCTGCTTTCGCCGCATTCGCCGGCTTTTGAAAGCTTCTGTCAACAGTATACCACAAGTGTTCGGCATGAACAACCGCAAAATCCCTTTTCCTTCTTTTTCAAAACCGATATTGATTAACCCAAAAGCTTTTGATATAATAAAATGCGGCGATTCAATGGCTGAATTTCCGCAATCGTATGCGGCTGACTTTCGGCGTTGAAAAGGCTGCAAAGTTTTGAGTTCGAGGAGGAAACATGTTTAAGCTCAAACAAAACAACACCACAGTTCGCACCGAATTGGTTGCGGGCATCACGACCTTTATGGCGATGGCGTACATTCTGATGGTCAACGCAGGAATGTTCTCCACGCTCGGAGGCGACGCACTCGGCGCAAGTTATTATAACGCCGTTTATATCGCAACCGCACTCTCCGCAGTGTTCGGAACGCTGCTCATCGGCCTGCTTTCCAACCTGCCGCTTGCACAGGCATCCGGCATGGGTCTGAATGCATTCTTTGTTTACTCGGTTTGCATCGGCATGGGCTTTACCTATGCAAATGCGCTCGTTATGGTTCTTGTGGACGGCATCGTGTTTCTTCTGCTCACGGTCACAGGCCTCCGCAGGCTTATCTTTGACGCAATACCGAAAGCTGTCAAGGCTGCAATTGCACCGGGCATCGGTCTTTTCATTGCATTCCTCGGGCTTCAGAATTCCGGAATCGTTGTTAACAGCGATTCCACACTCGTTGACCTGCACTCGTTCAACATTATCTTCGGCCACACCACATGGGCAGAGATAATGCCCCTGCTCATCACCATTGCGGCTCTCATCGCAATCGGCGCAATGTCAAAGAAAAAGATCAAGGGCGCAGTCTTCTGGGGTATCATCGGCGGCGCAGTGCTTTATTATGCACTCGGCCTTCTGACGATCGACGGATTCTATGCAAGCAATGTTCAGAGCAAGCTCTCTCTCAACATCATCCAGCCCTTCCGTGATTTCTTCAACATTTCTTTCGGCAAAGTTTTTACCGAAGGCTTCAACTTCTCCGAATACATCGCTGCCAACGGCGTCGGCAGCTTTGCGGCAACGTTCATCGCTTCCATGCTCGCATTCTGCATGGTTGACATGTTCGACACTCTCGGAACTCTATACGGTGCATGTTCCGCCGGCAATCTGCTCGATAAGGACGGCAATGTTCCCAACATGAACAAAGCCATGTTGGCCGATGCGGCAGCAACATGTTTCGGTGCAGTCTGCGGCACTTCAACAGTTACCACCTTTGTTGAATCCTCCGCCGGCATCGCGGAAGGCGGCAAGACCGGCCTTTCCTCCGTTTTCACGGCTGCAATGTTCTTCATCGCAATGTTCCTTGCGCCCATTGCCGCGCTCATTCCGAGCTGTGCAACCGCCGCTTCGCTCATCTTCGTGGGCATCCTTATGATCGGCGGCGTCAAGGAAATCGACTGGAGCGATGCTTCTGCGGCAGTTCCCGCGTTCATGACCATGGCGATCATGCCGTTCACCTACAATATCTCCTATGGTATTGCGTTCGGCCTTATCTCCTACATCTTCATCAAGCTCTTCACCGGCAAGATCAAAGATATCAGCCTCAGCACCTGGATCATCGGCATACTGTTCGCCGCAATGTTCTTCATTGCCCGCTGATAACCGACATACGAATCGTGTGAATTTGCATTGATTCCGACTTAAACAAACAAAAACGACCTGCCCGCTTGCCGGCGGACAGGTCGTTTGCTTTATGTTCACATAATTTCTCTGAGTGCTCTTCCGGAATCATCAATCCATTTAACCTTTCCGTTCAACGATGTTCCGCCGACAAACCCGGCAGCAGCGGATGGACTGTCAAAAAAGACATCTGCTGTAAGTTTGTTTTCCTCATTTATCATGTCTGCATATTTTTTTCTGTTTTTCGTAACATGAGATGGGCATTTTTTCGTCGTCTCAGGATTCACCGAGCTGCCCTTAAAAACCACAAATCCCTCGCTTGTGCACTGTCCTTTTGCAATTGCTCCCTTATATTCCATGTGAAGGATCGGCTCACTGTTTCTGCTTTCCGCCGGCAGTGCAATCGGTTCAAAAACTCTGTGTCCTATTGCGCCGACAGCGATCCTTGCATAATTGATGAATTCTTCAAGCTCACATTCTTTCTCTTCGGTAACGTTTCCCGGATTCGGGTCGTTACTATTTTTTACATCGCAGCGTCCCGCTTTACGAGCCATATTGAACAAACGATTTTCAAGATAACTGATTTCCGTCGGACCAAATGAACCATCTCCGGTGGTCAATATTATCACTTCGCTCCAATAATCAATGGAATTATGCGGTTCACAAATGCGTTGAAGCAATCCTCTGCCATTTTTTCTGTTCCCTGCCTGCCCGATATACACAACGGTATTCTCATCTTTATCGGTGCCGAACAAAAGATAAACACCGCTTTGAGTCAATTCTTGTATATCATCACAATTATCAATGGAAATCCTCGGAATTTTATAAACAATTCCCGTCCAATTCGCAATTTTGCATTTAATTCTTCCGATAGGATCTCCGTCCATTAAATACATAGTCAATACTTTTCCGCTCATCAGAACATACTCCAATCAAAGCCCCGTGCGCATTCAGGTAGCTAATTCAAATCGTTCTCAGCAGATATTTTTATCCGCAACAGCATTATACCACATATTACACCAAATATCTACATAAAAAAACTAAACCTTGGACACAAAACGGCACACCCTTCCGAGCTGAGCGTTTTAGGGTGTGCCGTTAAGACTGCGTGAATGCGGGATGTTGAGTTCAGAGTTTTGCCGAACGGGTTACGAACATCGGTATACATCGATATTGATGTTAATATCAGATATCGATGTTAATAATATCAATCGAGGGTTTTTGAAGCGACCTCTTCATTGATTTTCTGTTCGAAAGCGTCGAGGGTCATTGTGCCGAGATCGCCGCCCTTTCTTGCGCGAACTGCAACAACGCCGTTTTCGACCTCTTTGTCGCCGACGATGAGCATGTAGGGGATTTTCTGCATTTGAGCTTCACGGATTTTGAAGCCGATTTTTTCGTTGCGCAGATCGGTTTCAACGCGGAGACCCTGCGCTTCGAGCTTTGCGGCGATATCGCACACGGCATCGCGGGTGCGGTCGGTCATTGCCATGACTTTGACCTGAACGGGTGCAAGCCATGTGGGGAAAGCGCCGGCGAAATGCTCGGTGATAACGCCGATGAACCTTTCGATAGAGCCGAAAACAACGCGATGAATCATGACGGGGCGATGCTTTGCGCCGTCCGCGCCGGTGTATTCAAGTTCAAACCTTTCGGGAAGCTGCATGTCGAGCTGAATCGTGCCGCACTGCCATGTTCTGCCGAGACAGTCCGCAAGGTGGAAGTCGAGTTTCGGGCCGTAGAACGCGCCGTCACCCTCGTTAATGACGTATTCCTTGCCGAGTTCGGTGATTGCCGCCTTGAGGGTTTCGGTTGCGAAATCCCAATCCTTTACATCGCCGATATGGTCTTCGGGCATTGTGGAAAGCTCGATGGAATATTTAAGGCCGAAAGTGGAATAAACCTCGTCGAACAGGCGGACGACGTTTTTGATTTCGTCCTTCATTTGATCCCAAGTCATGAAGATATGGGCATCATCCTGAGTGAAGCAGCGAACGCGGAAGAGGCCGTGCAGCGCACCTGAAAGCTCATGGCGGTGAACAAGACCGAGTTCACCCATGCGCAGGGGCAGATCGCGGTACGAACGCATCTCCGTTTGATAAACGAGCATACCGCCGGGGCAGTTCATGGGTTTTACCGCAAAGTCCACATCATCAATAACGGTGGTGTACATGTTGTTTTTGTAATGATCCCAATGACCCGAACGCTCCCAAAGGCTGCGGTTGAGCATTATGGGCGTTGAAATTTCAACATAGCCGTAACGCTTATGTACTTCGCGCCAATAGTCAATGAGCTTGTTTTTGAGCACCATGCCCTTGGGCAGGAAGAACGGGAAGCCGGGGCCTTCGTCCATCATTGCAAACAAGCCGAGTTCCTTGCCGAGCTTGCGGTGGTCACGCTTTTTAGCTTCCTCCAGCATGTGGATATATTCATCCAAATCCGCCTTTTTTTCAAAAGCAGTTGCATAGATGCGCTTGAGCATCTTGTTTTTTTCGCTGCCGCGCCAGTATGCGCCCGCAACGCTCATGAGCTTGATATTTTTGCACTTGCCCGTGGATTCAAGGTGCGGGCCTGCGCAGAGATCCACAAAATCGCCCTGACGATAGAAGCTAATCACGGCGTCTTCGGGCAGGTCGCGAATGAGTTCCACCTTGTAGGGCTCATCCTTTTCCTGCATGAAGCGAATAGCCTCTTCGCGGGGGAGTTCGAAACGCTCAAGCGGCAGGTTTTCGGAAACTATCTTTGCAATTTCCTTTTCAATCTTCGGAAAATCTTCGGGGCTGAAAGGAATATCCGTGTCAAAGTCGTAATAGAAGCCGTTATCGATCGCAGGTCCGATTGCAAGCTTGACTTCCGGCCAAAGGCGTTTCACGGCCTGTGCAAGGATGTGCGAACCCGTGTGGCGATAGGTCCATTTGCCGCCGTCGTCGGCAAAGGTGAGCAGCTTCAGTGTGCAGTCGCCGTGAATGGGCAGTGCCGCATCATAAAGCTCGCCGTTAAGCTCTGCCGCAAGCGTTGCCTTGCGAAGGCGCGGGCTTATGCTCTCTGCAACGGCATATGCATTCACGCCGTCTTCAAACCGGCGGACGGAACCGTCAGGGAAAGTGATGTTGATCATTTTAAATCTCCTTTATACGTTGATATTATAAGCAAAATCAGCGGCGTTATGTTCACTGCTGCCGTGCAGGCCGTTTTTAAGCTCTGCTGCCGAAAACAAAAAAACCGCCCTGAACAAAAGTTCAAGGACGGCAAACAGAATACCGCGGTTCCACCTTGATTGCGGAAATGCGCCTGCACTCCGCCGCTCAAAACAGTTGTAAGGCACTGCTGCCGCAAGCGAACATCGGGGCGGTTTTCGGTCTGCGGCAGGGATTGACTTTCAGCCCGGAGTCAATCCTCTCTTGATCTGCATTGTGCAAGCCTACTCTTCCCGACAACCTGCCGATATAGATTCGAAACGGATCGGTTTTTCGAGAAGCATGAATGCCGTTCATCGCACGCAAAAAACCTTCGTTCATCAATTACAGCAGAAATTTTAACGCAGTTTCAAGAAATTGTCAAGCACCATTTTGCACGGTTTGCACATAATACAATGTGGATTTTATTGCCGGCGTCCGCTTTTCCCGCCGTGCGCGCGCAGGCAACCGAAAAAGGAGCTAATATGCAAACCTATTCCGTGCTTACCGATGAATATGCCTTCACCGCCGCAAAAACGGATGCATTTATTACCCCCTCCGTTTTCAATTCAGCCGATAAGATGCCGACAGAAGCAGAAAATGAGGATGGAAACAAAGCTGTTAAGGAATCCGAGCCGCTGAGTATACGCGCACTGCTTGCGCGGCGGATGCGGCTTTGCGGGCTTGGACATGTTGAAATCAGCTGCCGTTCGGAATCACGTCTGATGCTGAACATTGCGGACGATGACGAGCTGCGCCTTTTTGCAAGAGCACTGAGCGAGCTTATGCTTGTTGACCTCCGTTATTTTGAATTTGCAAGAATGGTTGATATGCTTCCGTTTTCCGTTGATGAAAAGAAGAAGATACTTCCCTGCGCCCTCGGTTCCGCACCCGAGTCGGATCCGAACAATATCTCCGAAAGGGTCTTTGATTACCTTTGCGATAATTCGCTTCTTAACCTTAACGGATTTTTGCGGTTCAGGCTTCAGGATGTTATCGAAAGCTGGCAGGTTTCCGTTGATATTGCCGCCGAGGAATTCCTGCTGATTGAGGAATACAACGAGCTGCTCCAAATCCTCGGCTTGTTTTCCGATGTTCGCCCGACGGACGGAACGGATGTTCTCGTGATACTTCAACCGGACGGCAGCTGCACCGTAACGGACGGAGATAAACTCCGAATCGACTGCGCACCGAACAGCAACGAAGGCGTGCTGAGTATGCTCACCGGCATGGCTCCCTCTCATATCACACTTTTTGATTTCAGCAACGGTGCATGTGATAAGCTTTGCCGGGCAATATGCCTTTTGTTCGGGACTCATGTTGAAAAGGATTGACGCCTGCGCTTCAAAAAACGGATACATAAAAACAGCTCACGGGCATAGTCCCTAACCCAAGAAACGCATTTCCCGCCGCACAGCTGCAAAACATTGCCGTGTGCGGTGTTTTTTATGCCGTTCAAATTGTTCCGTATTGCGAAACTGCCGCAATTGGTGTATAATTCACACTGATAAAATATTGACTGACGGCGGAGTTCTCCGTGTGTGATACGCGGAACACGCTTTTTCGGAGGATAAATGGCATACCCAAAGGAACTAATCAGGAATTTTTGCATCATTGCGCATATTGATCACGGCAAATCCACCCTTGCGGACAGGCTGATGGAGCTTACGGACACCGTTTCGAGCCGCGACATGGAAGAGCAGCTTTTGGACTCCATGGACATTGAGCGCGAGCGCGGCATCACAATAAAATCCACCGCCGTACGCATGTTTTATACCCATACCGACGGAAAACGTTATATGTTCAACCTTATAGACACTCCGGGGCATGTTGACTTTACTTACGAAGTCAGCCGCGCACTTGCTGCCTGTGAAGGAGCGGTGCTTATCGTTGACGCAACGCAGGGAATTGAAGCGCAAACTCTTGCAAACGTCTATCTTGCGGTCGATAACGGGCTTGAAATTCTGCCTGTAATCAACAAAATCGACCTTCCGTCCGCCGATGCGGACAATGCAATTCAGGAAATCGAAGACATTATCGGCATTCCTGCCGAGGATGCTCCGCGAGTTTCCGCGAAAACGGGTCTGAACGTTGAACAGGTGCTTGCGCGCATCGTGACGGATTTTCCCGCGCCGAAGGGCGATACCGAAAAGCCGCTGCGTGCATTGATTTTTGACAGTTTTTACGATAATTACAAGGGTGCGCTGAGCTATGTGCGCATCATGGACGGCGTTGTGCGTGCAGGCGACAGAATCCGCTTCATGCACACAGGCAATGAATTCGACGTTACGGAAGTCGGCGTGTTCTCCCCAAGCCTTAAGCCCACGGACGAGCTTTCCGCCGGTGAAGTCGGATACATTTCCGCATCCATTAAATCCGTTGCCGAAACCAAAGTCGGCGACACGATAACCCTTGCGGCAAACCCTGCCAAGGAGCCGCTGCACGGCTATAAGCACGCAAACCCCATGGTATTCTGCGGAATTTATCCCGCCGACGGTGCGGATTACGAAAACCTGCGCGATGCGCTTGAGAAACTCATTCTGAACGATGCTTCCATCAGTTTTGAACCCGAAACCAGTCAGGCACTCGGCTACGGCTTCCGCTGCGGTTTCCTCGGGCTTTTGCATATGGAAATTGCACAGGAGCGACTCGAACGCGAATTTGATCTTGATCTTGTTACCACTGCGCCCAGCGTAATTTACCGCGTTATCATGACGGACGGCAGCGAAGTTTGGATCGACAACCCCGCAAACCTGCCCGCACCTACGGAAATCGAACGCATGGAAGAACCCATGTGTTCCGCGCACATCATGACCCCGCCGGAGTATGTCGGCACGATTATGGAGCTTTGCATCGAAAAGCGCGGTATCTTCATCGATATGGTCTATCTTGACCCGACCCGCGTAAAACTTTCCTACTCCATCCCGCTGAACGAAATCATCTTTGACTTTTTCGACAGTCTGAAGAGCCGCAGCAGGGGCTATGCATCGTTTGATTACGAATTCAGCGAATACGTCCCCTCCGATCTCGTTAAGCTCGATTTTCTGCTTAACGGAGATATGTGCGACGCGCTTTCAACCATTGTTCACCGTGACAAGGCGTACGCAAAAGGGCGTGCCGTCGCCGAAAAGCTTCAGGAAGTCATTCCACGGCAGCAGTTTGAAATTCCGATTCAGGCTGCGATCGGCGGCAAAATCATTGCCAGAGAGACCGTGCGTGCTCTTCGCAAAGATGTTCTTGCAAAATGCTACGGCGGCGACATCACGCGTAAAAAGAAGCTGCTTGAAAAGCAAAAAGAAGGTAAAAAGCGCATGAGACAGATAGGTTCCGTAGAGCTGCCCAGTGAAGCATTCATGAGCGTTCTGCGCATTAATTGACGGAGAAAACCATGAGCGGACTTTATATTCACATTCCGTTTTGCAGGAAAAAATGCGCATACTGCGACTTTGTAAGTTTCGGCGGATGCGAACAAGTCGCATTTGAGCAATATTTCAAAGCTCTTTTCAGGGAAATCGACCTTATTTCGCCGATGCTCCCGAAAAAGGAGTTTGAAACCGTATTCATCGGCGGCGGAACGCCGAGTCTTTTGCCCTCAGGGATGATTCCGCGCCTTGCGGCGAAACTCCGCGAAAACTTTATTTTCCCCGCCGATGCGGAAATTTCAATCGAATGCAATCCGGAATCCGTTTCACTCGAAAAACTCGTTCAATATCGCGCCTGCGGAATCAACCGTATTTCGTTCGGACTTCAGAGTGCCGATGACGCTGTGCTTAAGGCAATCGGACGCATTCACACCGCCGCAGATTTTTTCCGTGCATTTAAGCTTGCACGGCAGGCAGGTTTCGACAACATCAATGTTGATATCATGCACGGTCTGCCCGGGCAAAGTTTCGAATCTTATCTTGACACGATACGGCGCACGGCGGAACTCGGGGCGGAACATATTTCATCCTATGCTCTCATTCTTGCCGAGGGAACACCCCTGTTTGAAGCAGTGCGGAAAGGGTCAATCGAGCTTCCCGACGAAGATGCCGTTGCTGATATGGAAGATGCCGGTTTTGACCTGCTCCGCAGCTTTGGTTACGAGCGTTATGAAATATCCAACTTTGCCCTTCCGGGCCGCGAATGCCGCCATAATTTGAACTATTGGGCAAACGGCGACTATCTCGGCCTTGGGCTGAATGCGCACTCCGCACTTCATGTCAACGGCAAATGGGTTCGTTTTGCAAACAAAGCGGAGCTCAGCGGTTACAATGCCGCACTTAACGACGGAAAGCTGCCCGTTGAAATGACCGAAGAGATTTCCCGCGGGGATGAGATGTTCGAATGCATCATGGTCGGTCTCCGAAAAATAAAGGGCATTGACCGCGCGGAGTTCGCACAACGTTTCGGCATTGACCCCGTTGAGCACTATGCCTCCGCCGTGAGCGATGCTGTCCTTGCGGGGAATATGGAAGTTACGGATGATTCAATGCGGCTTACACGGCGCGGACTGGATTTTCAAAATGAAGTGCTTTTAAACTTCATGTAAAATTCAATTCGGAATATTAAAATAAAATTATTGCGGCGCAGGCTGCAAAAAAGTCAGCAAAATTACAATTAGCAAAATGATAAATTAAAAAACACCGAAAACTCGGTGTTTTTAATTGTGTTGTGAACACATACTGGTTAAATCCGAACTTAGGGCAGCTTCCGGGCGATGGTATCCGGCCGGCAGCCGGTATTGCAGAGCACCGCCGCTTCCGGCGCTGCCTGCTTTACGCTGGCGATCAGCGCATCATTCACATCCTGACCGGCGGCGTTGGCACTGATGCACAGGCCGTCCGGGTGAGCATTAAAGATCGCGGAGCGGGCAATCTCTGACAGAGGGCGTGTGTCCGGATCCTGTCTGACTCCGGATTGATAAAATAGAGCATTTTCAGTGCATCCGGATGCAGCATGGCAATGATGGTCTTTTTGATATGAAACAGTTGCTCGGTCCAAAGCATACACATTCTCCTTTGCAAAAAAACTCCCGGGCACAGCCGGGAGCTGACAATCCCTCGCTCAGCCCGCTTTGGGGGCCGAATCCCCCGCAGCAGGGAGTAAGGAGAGGAAGGCTATCAATAATCAAGCTGCCGGTAGTAACGGCGGATGGACAGCGGATGGCGCAGGAACAGTTCCATGTAAGCATCCACGCGGTTGTTCACGGCGTGCATCATCAGATGGGACAGTGAGCCCCGGAATTCGGGACTGATGCCCTCCATGGGCAGCTCCTTTGTGTCGATAATGGTATAGTTGCCGCAGACCTTAGGCAGGAACCGGGCTACCCGCTCTGCCAGAGGACGCTGCTCGTCTTCACCCATGAACAGGGTCACAGGGGTATCTGCCACCAGGATTTCCTGCATACCGTGGAAGAACTCGGGGCAGGTAATGGACTTGGTGCGAATCCACATCTGCTCTTCCCAGTAGCACATGGCATAGGAGTAGGTAGCGCCCCACTGGTTGCCGGCGCCCACAAAGTAGTGGGGAAGATCGGGATGCTCCTTCAGGAAGGCAACCTTCTTTTCCGCGTAGTCATAGGCCCATGCGTCGGAAATTTTTTCAATATTCACCAGATCCAGCGCCAGGTGGGCTTCCATCTCCTGATTGTAGCGGTCATAGTCGGGGAATTCGCCGTTCTTGTACATCAGGTAGTTGGCGACCATGAAGAATTTCAGCTGCTCGTTCTTGGGGTAGAGCACCAGATAATCCCACTTGCCCTCCCGGGTCAGGGTGGAGCCGGGGGTATCGATGAAGGCGAACACCCGCACGCCCCGAGCCTTCACAGTGTCAATGAGCTGCACCATTTCCTTGGTGTTGCCGGAGACGGTGGAGTAGATGACCACAGAGCGGTCAGTCAGCCGCTTGTTGCCGGTTGTCAGGTACTCCGCAGCATTCTCCACATATACAGGCAGAGAAGACTTGCCCCGCATATAGACCTCAACCTGCATCGCGGAAGCGTAGGTGCCGCCGATACCGATGAAATAGATGTTGTCAAAGCCTTCCTCCCAGATCTGATCCACGATCTTCTCAATCTTGGGACGCAGAGCCAGCGCACCGTTGACACTGTCGATATCGCCCTGCTCGTTGAAGTTTCTCAGGCAGGCACCCTTGGCCTCGGCCCAAGCTTTCGATTCGTAATTCATACTATATTCGATCCTTTCCTGTCAAAAGACGCGACTTGCTAATAAATTGATGTGGTTTTCATATCCATATTGCGGAAGAATCGGAAAGCGTGCTGAATCGCTTTGTCCCGGTAGGGTCATTCATGATTCCCCGGTGCTTCCGGATACATATGGCCATAGCACATCCGCTTGATATAGAATATCTCATCTTGCGGATGAATACCAAACATCATGACGTACTTTGCTCCGGCAGGGCGTATCATTTTCTTGAGAACCTTGATAGAGGGCATCGCATTTCGATCCGGCATGGTCTGGGTAAACCCTTTCAGTACTTCCGGATCCCGTTCGATGTGGCTTCCCGGGACAAAGACGCCTTTTCCCGCCACACGCCGCAGCAGACCTTCGTTCGCCAGCGTGTCAATGGTGTTGCGAACCGTCTGCCGGGTCGCAGCATACTCATCCGCCAGCTCATTTTCGGAGGGCAGCGCCGTACATTGTTTTTTTCTTACCAGGCGCCGAAATACTTCAGCGTCTCGGTGGCGTTGGCCGCTCCCTTCTGCATGGCCTCATCGATGGGCAGCCCCTCCACAATGCCGTACAGGAAGCCGGCGATATAGCTGTCGCCCGCGCCCATGCTGTCCACAAGGTGTTCACAGGGAACGATGCCGAATTTATGGAACTCGCTTCCGTCGTAGCACAGACTGCCATGCTCGCCCAGCAGGGCAATGACCAGCTTTGGACCCCGGGAGTGGTAGCCCTTCATCTGATCCCGGAGGGCAGGTGTGTCGCCGTCATCACTGGAGAAGAAGAGGTAGTCTGTATGGGGCATGGCGATCCGGCTGGCCTCGTCCTCGGGACGGGTGGCGCAGTCAAAGGCAGTGGGGATGCCCCGGGCCTTCAGCGCCCGGAACTGCCCCTCAACCTTGCCCCACAGGTCACAGACCACCATGTCATGGGTCTGGATGAAGTCCATATCCTCCTCGGAGAGGGTATAGTCCTTCAGAACGCCCTCTTCATAATCGCCGAATACCCGTTCACCCTCCAGCAGCTCCACCTGAGAGACGGCGGTCTTGCCGGGTTTGACGTGCAGATGGGAGGTATCCACACCCTTGGCCGCAATGGCCTCCTGCATGATTTTTCCGTAGACGTCATCGCCCACCGGGCCGGTATAGGAGGCCTCGCCCCCCAGGCGAACGGTATAGACCGCCACGTTGACGGGGCTGCCGCCGGGATACGCCTTTCCGTTTTCAATATTGTTGTAGAAGTCAACGCAGTTACTTCCGACTGCTGCCAGTTTCATAGAGGTTGTCTCCTTTCAGGCTCCGTCCGATGCTTGCGCAGAATGCTTGAAAAGCGAACCATATCCGGCCGCGCCGCCGACTTGAAGAATTCCACCGGAACGTTATTGTAATCCCGGGCAATGCCGGTCAGGAAGAACAGGCTGCCACCTTCCTCTATGCAAAGCTGCCTTGCTTCCGATTCTGCGGCGTAGGTAATTCCGATGCTTTCCTCCCCTCTGACAGATTCCGTGGTGGACTTTGCATCCTGAAGATTGCGCTCCCGCTTGGGCGGCGCAGCATATGTTCCTGATCCCTTCAGGCTGTTACAGGCTGCCCATTTCCGTCAGACGGCGGATGGCAGCGCGGAGCGTTGTGCGGTTCAGCCCCCACATTTCACACATTTCCCATTCTGCGGGAAGCTTCCCGTGGTGCGGAATATCGTTTGTCCGGAGACAGCACTCAATCGGTTCAACAGCCTCATCACGATGGCGGACACGCTGCTTTTGTTCCATAAATCCTATCTCCTTTCTGCTTTTGCGGACCGTACAGCCCTCAGAGAAATTATACATTGGGACTCGCATCGCTGTCAAGCCGGAATCAGGCTGCCTTCCGGTTCTGCTTCTCCCACATATAGTAACACGAGCGGGTCGGCTTCCCGGAAATAGACGTACTGACCGCCGTCCTCAAGGCAGGCGGAAGCCAGTTCTGCGCAGCAGAAGTCGGCGGGGATCTGAAGCAGACCGCCTATGACAAAGGCCAGCACCGGGAACAGGCTGCTGCCGGCAGCACCCGCTACCTCAGACAGGGAAGAGAAGATGCCGGAACCGACAGTGGTGCCGATGCCCAGCGCCAGAACGGCGCCCGGGCCCAGTTTTCGACCGAGATCGGTCTTTTCCGCCGGGCATGATGTGGCTGTCATGAGCGTTCATTATGTCAGTACAGCTTTGCCTACTATCCGGACTCTATGAAACGATGCGACCTGTCAAACATTGATATGTGGGGCGGGGTTCTTCCGGCAGTGTCAGGTCTTGAATATAGTAGTCTCCAACGCTAATGTACTGAACTTCCATATGCAATCCCCCTTTTGGTTGATACTGCTATTGTACAGAAGGAGGAATGCTTCGTCGAATGTACAAAGCCCCCGGTTTTGCGCAAGGCAAAACCGGGAACCCACGCTCAATCGATAATATCTTTGATGAAAATAAAAAATCCGAACCCGTTCCCAATTGGGAATAAGTTCGGATTTTTCATGTATGGTGGAGCATAGCGGACTCGAACCGCTGACATCCACACTGCCAGTGTGGCACT
>ENA-ORSI01001850-ORSI01001850.1-human-gut-metagenome-genome-assembly--contig:-NODE-1850-length-16839-cov-4.628277_pt1 | contig 16839 bp, 16 predicted proteins | sample MGYA00242187_ERZ509154 | MGnify/ENA primary metagenome ERZ509154 (study PRJEB26280, sample SAMEA2338627) | human gut metagenome | biome: human gut; feature: human-associated habitat; material: faeces...
GTATGGGGAACGCCCCATCAAGCAAAAGGCGGGGACTCGTCAGAGTCTCCGCCTGGTGTCTTTTGGCTCCAAAAGACCTTGCTTGCCAAAGCCAAGGAAGAATGCGGCTGAGGTAATGACTCTCATGCTCCCGGAACCGTTCCACCAACGTCAGGCACGCTGTGGGTACGGTTATCGCACATGTACTTCTGCTGTTCATATATGATACGGATTGTTTCCAGATGTTCCGTCTGTCGCGCGGGCAGATATTTCCCAAGGAGCAGTTTTCCATCTACAGCATCTAGGTCACGCCGGAAATGAGTCTGCTTTTTCCGATGGCTTTGCGGGTCGTTTTTGCGGTATGCTTGCAGCATCTTGTGTGTTTGAGGTAACGCTGGCAATAAATCCAGCTTTCTTTTCGTCTGTGGGATCACGGAGAACGTCCAGAAGCTTCTCGATATTTTCTCTGGCCTCATTAAGCAGAGAAACGTCCTATAGATAACGGATATTGGACGGCGTGCAGGTGGCATCCGCGATTATAGTTCCGTCGTTACTGCCTGAACCGGGGCATCATAGGAATCATCGTCATCCTTGACTTCGGACTCTTTCCATGACGCTCTTTTGCATCCTGCAGAATCATTTCGTTGATTTAACCCAGGATCTCCAATGTCAACCGCTTGCGAAAGCACACCATCAGCGGTGGGTCAACGGGTAACTTTTCATTATCGTAGCCAAGATACCTGCAGAAATACTGCAGGCACGGAGTCTCTTGGATCATAAGGCCAGTTTCTTCACCTGAAAAACCATACTCCGCATGGATGATGCAGGCATCCAGAGCCAGACGTAACGGTTTAGCCACGCTGCCATTTGGTTGGTAAACAGCATAGCGTACCATCCTCAGCGTTTAAAGAATTTTTAAAATGCCACTTGATAAAATATACCTTTTATGGTAATATTTAATAAAAATAGCCTGATGCAAAGAGGCATAATTGTTCATATGGCAAGTGGACACTACATGGAAGCACAGATTAAACGTAGATGAACATGCTGAAATGCATACAGAAAGGAGGATTATCATGAAAAAGTGGAGCCAGCCCAAAGTGCAAGTTATGAAGCAGGAGGACTTGTCGAAGATTGTCAAACGCACTCTTTCAATAGAGTCTTCTTTGTACGCGAGCGGATGTCACCATGGGATGATCGGCTGCAAGTGAAACAAAAACGGGGCGGACGGAGTAAAGTGACCGTTCGTCCCTACTCTATTGCTTGCAAATCAAACAACGTCGTTTCATTTTCAAAGCAGATGAGCACTAACGCGAAAGCATTGACTATGTAGCGATATTGCCTCTGTAGCAATCTCGTTCTCGTTGGATATTTTCCAATCTGTAGCCATTTGGCTACTTCTATACCGGCAAATATATTTCCGAGGTTGGAATTCAATTAATGAAGTGTATAGCTATTTTAGCTGAATGTACAGTAGCGATTTAATAAAGAAAGGATTTCATTTGGCCATATCATCATTCATATCTGGGTAAAAGGCCAAATGATTAGAGGGTTGATTGAGATGATAAAACGCAACACATCAAATTTCGTCCATAAAATAGGTGATGAGATTGTTATCCACTCAACGTCAACAGGGAATAATATTTTCTTAAATGAAGTAGCGTCTGATATCTACGAGTGTGTTAAAGACGGTGCATCTATTGACGAGTTACTTTCAAGAGTAGGATCTATTTATCAAATCGACCCTGCTCTTATACTTTCTGATGTTCTGCGGACTATAGATGCTCTTGTGCAAGAAGGAGTTGTGTTCATTGATTCTGAAGAATTGTAAGATAGGCTTGGATAATCGTTATATCGAAAGTAGCTTAGTATACACAGATAGGAAAATCTATTTAGAAACAACAACGCGATGCAATAATTATTGTCAGCATTGCTTTAATCGTTCTGGGGAAAAAGAAAATGATCTCTCTGTGGAAAATATCATTGAGCTTGAACGTGGTTTCTGTAATCTTGGTAACATCACACAAGTGCTTTTGAGCGGAGGAGAGTTCTTTTCAAATCCATCGTATTTTGAAATACTGCAGTTTATATCGTGCAAGTATGATGTAAAGGTGCTTTCTAACGGGAAATTTGTCCCAAGTGATTTCCTAGATTTACTTTCATCACGCAAAAACATAGGGATTCAAATTACTTTGAATGGTTGTACAAGTCAAGTGGACGAAATAATACGTGGTGCTTGTTTTGATAACACGGTATCTAACATTAGAAAGATAAACAATTATGGCTGTTCAAACTCGTTAACAGTTGCTACGACTTTGTTCCGAGCAAACATAAATGACATAAGAGCGATGATTGATTTCTGCCTTTCTATTGGCGTTAAAAGGATTCAGTTCTCTTTTATATTTATAAATTAGGAAGAGCTGTTGATAATTGGGCGCGTCTTTCTATATCTTCATATGAGAAGTTGATTGCTCTCGATGAAATTCAGAAATTATCTTTAGAATACCAGGACGAAATTAGCATTACATCATCAGGTATGAGGCACTTTTGCTCAAAAATATATAGTGGTGACAGTGATTATACCTGTCAAGAACTGTCAGAGGAATTGGTTATAACTCCGTCATTATCCGCGCTATTTTGTCCAAAATATGACGTATACTGCGAGTGCAAAGGATTTTCCAAATTACAATACTCAGATCTTTCACAAGGGTCTTGCTCTATCATAAATTTATTAGATGACAAGTGTAGCACATGCTTGCAATTTCGGGAGTGTTTAGCATCATGCGTAATATAGAGAATTTCATGAGAATAAGTAGACAAGCATATATGAATACTTCTCCCGAGTTAATTACGTGGGAAATAACATCGGCTTGCAATAAAAGATGCTCATTTTGTTATCACAATGTATTCTGTCAAGAGTCAAATAAGCATGCATCAAAGAAGATGATAGATACCGTACTTGGCTTTATTAAAAAAACGAATGTTCGAGGCGTGGCAGTTTCAGGCGGGGAGCCTTTGCTTCATCCTGATTTTGAATCTTTGGTTCATCAAATATATAAATCGGTAAACAATATCACGGTCTTCACAAATGGAATTGGCTTTAATTTCGAATTATATAAAGAAATTGCAAAAGATCACGTTACTATTAACTATAGTTTTGATTACGATGATCCGCTGAATTACTCGTTGTTAGAGCGATTTATTTCCTTTATGCCATTAGATAGACTCAAGGTTTCTATGGTTTATAGTGGTCAGAATGTTGAGAGTTTTTTAAATTGTATTATTCGTATTCGTCAAATATTCCACGGAGACTTTCAGATTAATTATGTGCATTTCAAAGGACATGCGATGTTTGAAAAAACGCTTATTTCCAACATGATTGAAATATCAAAAAAATTAATTGACTTGAATCTGCGAGAGAACCTATGCATCAATGGACAATATGTTTCCGAGCCCATAAATAATTATTTTGAGCAGTTGCCTGTAACATCATTTAACTGCTCAATCTGTAGAAACATAAAGATTGACGTCAATGGTAATATATTCCCGTGTCCATTTTTTACGAATTATGAGTATTGTCTTGGCACAGTTGAAAACTTTAATCTGGCAGATCTATCGTCACCTTCTGAAAGTGGAATATGTGGTATGCTAAGAAACAAACTCTATTCTCGGGTCTTTACTCCTAAATGTTCTGTTTGCAGGTGGAGCGACTTGTGCGGAGGTGGTTGTTTAGTATGTCTAGAAGATGGCTGCGAATCTGGAGTTAATGAGATTAGCTGCGCAATTAATTCTTCAATTTACAGTTATATTAATGATATCTGGAAACTAAGATGAGTAGAGGTGTGATATGCACAATACGAATTTAAACTTTTTTGGAACTGAGATGGTCGTATTCTCCGACAACGAAATACTAATAGATAGAATAAACTTTATTTTCCGATATTTTTTATCTGATTGTACTTCTCCACAAATATTTTTCAAGGTATCGACGCGAAAAAAAACTATTGGAAATCCATTACTGCTTGATGATGGTCTTCTTACCAATAGGACGGCAGTTATTTCGTACTCATATGATAACAAAAAGTACTACTCGTGGGATTATAATGACACGTTTTTGCCGCCGCTACAAATTTATCCATTGGCAGGGAGGTTCCTAGTTCTACACGGGTGCGCCATTATGATTAAAGGCAGGACTATTGTGTTTGTTTCGCCTAGTTTTGGCGGCAAAACAACTATGGTATATTATGCTCTAAAACAAGGAGCTTCCTGTATAACGGATGACTTAGTTTTCATCGAAAATGGCAACGTTATACCGTATAAAAACCTGTAGGCATAAGAGAAACTAATCATGTGGCAATAACCGATTTTAATGTACGCAAAGATGTTCATCCACTCACGCTCATTAATCCTCAGGGATTAGCGACACATTTGGTACATCTCGATGATTTGTTCAATGTGCCATATGTTGAAGATCCATCATCGATAGATTGGTTTGTAATTCCTGATAAAAATAAAACTGGGAAGCCTCATAAGCTCGATATGTTTGAGGTAACACGGCGTTTATCAGCTTCTATCTGCAACTCTGGGCTTGATGATCGTGCTTTATTAGAATCTTTATTCTTTGCAACGTCATCAGCCAAGGGAGCGTTTTTCCTTCCGACTGGTGATATAGAAAACGCGTTTAATAATATGATGTCAATTATTTAGGAGATAGCCACGATGATTTGTAGAAGTGCTTTAAATACAGATACAATTAATGTTGTATTGGTGAATTATCCATATGTGTCAAGCGTTGTTAAGTATCCAATTGGACTAATCAACTTAAAGAACATACTCGACAAAAGCTGCAATAATATACGCACTAATATTGTAGATTTTAACAGGCTGATTAATGATAAGAGTATTGCTGTAGAGAGCTTTAAGAACAAAGACTATAATCTTCTTTCAAGCTATATTTTATCATATAGTCCTCACATTATTGGGTTCTCAACAATAGCAATCTCACTCGATATAGTACTTGAGCTCTCATCATTTATCAAATCACAGCATCCTGAATTGATAATTTTCTTAGGAGGGCCTGCTGCTTCCGTTTCATATGCTAAATTGCTACAAGATTTCACGTGTATTGATTATATACTATTAGGAGAAAGCGAATCGTGTATTGAAAGCACTATCATTACAGCATCAGCTGGAGCCTCTTTCCAAGATATTCGAGCAAATATCGCGTTTCGTGATGGTGAGGAGATTTGTGAAAAGCACGATGCTCCGGATGTTGTTTTAGATAAGTTACCATACTTGGATTTATCTGGATATAGCGACTTATCAGAAATTGACATTGAGATTGGACGAGGCTGTCCGTTCAACTGTTACTTTTGTGCAACTAGCATATTCTGGCACAGAAAATATGAGGTTAAAAGTGTACATAGGCTTATTGGTGAAATAGAGTACTATATAATGGAATATGGAATCGTCAATTTCAATTTCATTCATGACCTATTAACGTATGATCGTGATTTTATTATCGATTTCTGCAAGGAGATTCTTAATAAAAAAATCAAAATCAATTGGGCTTGTAGCGCAAGAGCAGATTACTTGGACAACGAAATGATAGAGTATATGTACATCGCTGGATGTAATCATATATTTATTGGAATTGAGAGTGGATCAAACCGAATGCAACGAATCATACAAAAGAACCTCAATGTTGAAACGTTATACGATATATTCACGGTTCTTTCTCAATATCAAATCTCTCTGACGGTATCATTTGTATATGGGTTCCCTGAAGAGGAACAGTCTGATTTGATTGATACACTTAAGCTGATACAATGTCTCAATGATAAATTTGGCTGTAAAGTAGTTCTATCAAGATGCACATTATACCCTAACACGACGGTTTATTTACAAAACGCAGAGAATGTTAATACATTCCTTCCGAGCGGTGATTATTTGGCTCTACATAATGCGGAACCGTCTGAATTAATAGTTAATAATAAGGAACTGTTTCCATGCTTCTTTTGCTTAGATAATCAAAGGGAATACCCTCATTTGGATGTGTTCATAAACTTCTATATTAGACTGATAAAGGCAACTTTACCAAACTTCTATTTGTGCCTTTCAGATAAATATAGCTATTACGAGCTTTATTCAATTTTCTATCATCTTAATGAACGGCTTGATCCATACACTCGGGAACTATATGAAAAGAGGTCGACTAAAAGAGAATATTTTATAGTTCTCTATGATCTTCTCAGGGAAGAGGTTGAAAGCAATGATCATTTTGATAAAAGGATAAGGGAGGCCTTTTGTTTTGATATGCTACTTTTGTCACATAGCACTGCATTATAGTGATTAGGTGAGGTTACTATGCTGTTTATAAGTCCTGATACTTATGTGCTATCGCATGGCGCACTATTTAAAAAAATATATAACAGTAAATCGGACATGGGATTTATAGTGAAGATAGGGGATAATACTTACAAATTAATCGGTAGTAATGCAAAAATCTTTCAAATGATTGCTTCGCCATTTCGCTATCGATATTCAATATATGAACTCACCACGATGCTACAGTTAACTAGAAACGAAGTTGTATATTTGATGTTTGAATTGCTTGCAAACGGAGTTGTCGTTAAGCGGCAAGAGGCATATTATCACTGTCCTTTGTTTTTGAATAAAAGCACATTCATTGTCAAAGCGAATCATAGATGGGTGATCGGAAACTTTAAGACCTGTTCCGTTGATTATATTGGTGAAGAAGTTGCCATGTCTCTGTTGGAAAATCGCATTGATGATATACCAAATAACATATTGGAAGAGTTGTACACTAGAAACCACATAACTAATGGGTATGCACTAATGACAACTGATGATTATTCAACAACCGTCGAGAATTATTTAGTGCTTACATATAGGTGCAATCTAACTTGTTCTTATTGCTTTGAGAAACATGCAAAACATGATTGTGATAATATGGGGATTGACGTTCTAAATAGCATACTTAAAAATCTAAATGAAATTACGGAGAATCAAACCATTGTCCTTTATGGAGGGGAGCCGCTTCTTTCGTCCTCAAAAAAAATAATAAACAGAATAATAGATTTTGTGAGTATGAAAGACAATTTCGCAATGCGTATAATTACAAATGGAGTAAATATATCAAAGTATTTGCCACTGTTCCAAAGAGTAAAGAAAAAAATATCTTCATTTACAATTACAATAGACGGAAACCAATCAATACATGATAGCAGAAGAATCTTTCATTCCGGAGCCGGAACGTATGTTCGTGTTGTTCGTTCGCTTAAAGCGTTAGTTGCAAATGATTACACTTGCATAATAAGAATTAATTTAGACGAAAATAACTATAACAAGATTAGCGACTTAATAAAAGAGCTGCATCAAATTAATAAAAAGAATTTATTGCACGTTTTTTTAGCACGAGTTGATAATCCAACAGACCCAAAGTTTCATCCGCTTTCAATAAAGAAGGTAATTGAGGCCTATAATACGATACGAGAAATATCGAATATTAGTATTATTTCTGATATACCTATATTGCAGTTTATGATCCAATATAATAAGACAGTAGAGAATGAGTTGCTCTTTTTTGGCCAAAGAAGCAACTACTGTTCAAACGAAAGAATAAATGTATTTGATACAAATGGGAGAATATATTGTTGCAATGAGGCTATGGGCGATTCTTACTTCGAGAAAAACTTAATGGGTTCTCGGCTTGCTGTGAGTAATATTACACCGTTTACCTTTTGGAAATGTAATAATTGTTCTGTATTTCCTCTTTGTCTTGGTAATTGCCCTAGAACAAACAGATATATTGCCAACTGCGCTAACAGGTGTGAACAAGCAAACATTGAAGAGGCCCTTATAACATTATGTTCGCAATTAACAAACATTGGAATAATCGGACAATAAAAAGAAAAGCTGAAAAATACGGGATGCTTAAAAAGAAATTATTCATGGTTGTACAATGAATTAACTCATGGAAGTGCAGTACGGATTGCTTTTTTAGATGTTGCATGGTATAATAATCGCGATATCTTGTGAATAAGGGGGGGTTCCTGTGGTGAAGCTTCGGATTTCCTTCTAAACGATAGAAGGAAATACTTTCAATCCTTCTATCGCGCTAGTGCATAGGAGGTAACATGAAAAAATATCAAAAACATGCCAGCGTCTATTTTATAGGGGCTTTGGTTTCTATTCTTATCAGCACCGTGTTTGCGGTTGTTTTGCAATTCTTCAAAGGCGATGTGCTGGATTCTGCCATTGCCGGAGATACGCAGACTACGCTTCGGTATGCGTCTATCCTGATTGCCTTTATCCTTTGTGAAATCCTGTTTTACTTTGGGTACAGGCAATTCAGCGCAAGATTTGTCGTCGGCTGCACGAAGCTGCTGAAGCGGGACATTTTTGAGAGTATCCTCAAGCGCGGCTATGTGGACTACAAGACAACGCCGCAAGGGGAGTACATCGCAAAATACACGAACGAAGCGGATACCATTAAGGCACGCCGCTTTCAGATGCTTCCCCTGTTCTGGGAGATTCTTTTCAAGATCATCTTTGTAAGTGTAGCTTTATTTGTCTTGGACTGGCGTCTTGCTCTGATCACAATAGGGCTTCTAACCACGCCGCTCTATATTCCCAAGCTCATTGAAAAGCGGTTGCAGAATGCGCAGAACGCATATCTGAAAGCGGTCGAAGCAAATTTGGCAAAAGTCAACGATTGGCTCAGCGGCTTTGAGATTATTAAGAATTTTTCCATTGAAAAAAAGATTCTTTCAAAGTTTGACGATACAAACGACTTCACGATGAACAAGCTGCTGAGAGATATGACGCTCGGAGCGGTTTCACAATTAATCACGACACTGATTTCCTATCTGTCTTACTTTGTTGTGTTGAGTTGTGCAACGTGGCTCGTCCTGCAGGGGGACTTCTCCGCAGGCAACTTCTTTGTAGCAATCGGCATGATCGACCAGCTTTCCTATCCTCTGATTTCTCTTGCCGAAATCATTCGTCAGCTTGTGGCAATCAAGCCCTCCTGTCAATCTATGGAGAAATTCATTGAAGAAGGAAATGCTGCGAGGCATGGAAAGCCACTGACCAAACTGGCGAGGGAGATCCGGTATCGCAACGTTTCATTTGCCTATCCCGACAAGAAGCCCGTGCTGACGAATTTCGACTTTGAAGCGCAAAAAGGCGGACGCTATCTGATCAAAGGTCCCAGCGGATGCGGCAAAACCACCGCTATCAATCTGCTGCTTCGCTACTATGACGTAACTGACGGCAGCATTGAAATTGACGGGGTGCCTCTTTCTGAGTATTGTAGCACCTATGACTGTATGACCGTTGTCCGGCAGGAGGCAGTGCTGTTTCACGATTCTCTCAGAAACAACTTGACCATGTATCAGGACATTCCCGACGAAAAGCTGATTGAGATGCTTCAAACCCTTGGACTTATCAAGTTTGCTGGAAAAGAAGCTCTCGATGGAATGATTGCCGAAAATGGAGCAAACCTCTCCGGTGGAGAAAAGAAACGCATTTGTTTAGCCCGTGCATTGCTGCGAGATACGGACATATTGATTCTGGATGAGCCACTGGCAAATCTCGATGATACCACTGCGGGTATGATTGAAGATCTACTTCTCTCCATCGAAGGAAAGCTGCTGCTTGTGGTCTCCCATCAATTCACGGAAGAAAAACTCCCGCTTTTCGATAACGTCCTTTATTTACAAAAATTATAATAGGATATTTGTTCTCCCCTGAATGCTTTAATTGTCATTCAGGGGAGAACAAGAGAGTAAAATAGACAACACTTCATGTGATAAATCAAGGTTCTGCCGTTGTCTCATCTTTATTACATTTCCGTAAAGCCCATTATACTTGAAAAACGCGTTTTTTCGTATGTTAGGAGCATGAAGAAAACGCATTATCTTAATGAAAAACGCGAATGTGTGATAGACTGCTACATAGAGGCAACCAACTTATCGACCATTCCTATTAATGGACTGGCCTTAGTTCGGGAATGACAAATTTGGCCTATTTTCTTACCGGTGATAACGACCGTAGCTGCTATAGCCGCTGGCACAGATACCCCACGTAGGTTGGAGCGTATCAGTCACAGCACAAATCTCAGTAGCAGTCTATCCTTGATAGCCGACATCGTTAAGCCAGAATCCGCCAGTCATCGTGTACTTGATCCCTTTGATCTCGCTTCTCCAGCAACGATATCCAAGCGGTTGATAGAGAGGCATTATGGTGCAGTAGTCGAAAAGCTTCTTCTGAATCTCTGTTATAACCTTCGTGCGTTCATTATAATCAACGGTGGTACGCGCCCTATTGACAAGTGCCAAGTAGCCTTCGCGATCAAGGTTTGTACATTCGGCGGCGACCTCGCTGCGGTTACAGAAATTGTCAATGAGCAGCATTGGTTCAGACCAACCAAGGCTAAGGAACGCTATGTCGAAATTGCCATCGCGGACATCCTGATTGACATAAGACCAATTCTGCGTTGTTATATTCAACTCAACACCTATGGCCTTTAGATCATCACGGAATGACTCAGCGGCGATTATCGGAGTGGCGGTATCACGGCTGGAAAACGTTATAGAAAACTTCTTACCGTCCTTGTCGACATAACCGTCTCCATCAGTATCCGTCCAACCGGCTTCCGCAAGCAGAGTTTTGGCCGCCTCTACATCGTAGTCGTAGTTGGCCTTGTAATACTTCACTGCCTCCTCATCGTAGTTCAAGCAGTTATTCTGTATAAGGCAGTATGTGGAATAGTAATCATCGCTGGTATATGCATCGATATTGTTACGGTTGAACGCCTTTATCAGCGCCTTGCGAACATTTATGTCTGAAAGGAATTCATTTTTGGTGTTAAACTCTGCATAGGCTACAGTCGCGCCGGCAGCAACCACGGTTGTTATATCCGGATTGGCTTTGAGATCTTCAAGATAATCCGCATATGCGTCAGTGAGCACATCATATTCACCGCTGCAAACGCCGGTATAATAAGTAAAGTTCTCACCGCCCATGACAACACGAACGGTCTGCACAAGACACGCCCCTTTGTTTTCAACGAGAGGGTTATGAGTGGAATAGCCAGGATTGGCCTTGAGAATAGCATAAGCTCCTGGGGAGTATTCCTCAACATAGTATGGGCCATAGGGATGGCACCCCCACAGAAGTTCTTCGTTAGTCATACTGTCCAGTTCGTCTTTATCGATAACACCGACGAAGCACTGCATAAAGTTGAACTCCATATCAGCCTGAAATTGGGAAAGATGGAATATAACATCGCGCCCTGAAATTTCCATGGACTCTATGTACTGATATCCATCCGCATAGGAGCTGCACTCAAGTCCATGCTCTATGGAGGCTACAACATCCTCGGGCTCAAGCTGTTCACCGGTAGAGTAATACATACCTTCGGGGAATGTAAGCGTCCATGTGAGTCCATCATCGCTCCATACGGAATTGGATGCAATGCCCGGCAAGGCTGTGCCATCATCAGCCTTGTTTAGTATGCTGTCAGCATAAAGGCACTGCATATCGTTCCACGAGTCGCACTGATACATATCCACGCCATCCCACTCGCTGTCAACGATAACCAATTGCTCGGGGACTTCTATCGGGCCTACTGGATTTACTGGGGCATCAGTCGCCATGTTGGCGTTGTTGGCGGAAGGGTCATTTGTTGCATTGGAGCCAACAGCAGGTTCTCCGCACGCTGTGGCAATACTCATCAATAATGCAAGAACGATGAGCATAGCTAACATTTTGAGCTTCATTTTGTTTCCTCCTGTAAAATATTATTTTATCTTTATCGCCTTATTTGGCGTTAAGATCGTATGCCTCTGCAACATTGTCCGCAAGGTGGCAGCACACCCTGTGATCCGATGCCACATAGCGCATATCGGGTTCGCTGTTTTCACAGCGCGTTGTAGCAAATGGACAGCGCGGATGAAAATTGCAGCCCTTTGGCAGGTCTATGAGACTGCCTGGCTCCCCTTTCATTATACGTTTTTCCCTGCTGCGCAAATGAGGATTCAGTATGGGCGATGCAGCCATAAGCGCCTGTGTATATGGGTGCATAGGCTCGGAGCATATAACATCTGTAGGTCCGCACTCAACAATCTTCCCGAGATACATTATAGTAATTCTGTCACTAATATAACGCAATACATTCAGATCATGAGTTATTACAAGGTAAGTTAGCCGATGCCGCTCCTGAAGATCTAGCAGCAGATTCAAAATCTGCGCCTGAACGGAAATATCAAGAGCCGATGTGGGTTCATCGAGTATCATTATCTGAGGGTTGACCGCCAATGCTCTCGCTATAGCTATCCTTTGGAGTTGACCTCCCGAAAGCTGATGAGGATAACTGTAAAGATATCTTTTATCCATCTTAACGGCATATAGCGCTTCGACGGCTTTCGTCTTTGCCTCAGTCATGGACATGCCATGTATTATGAGAGGGCGTATGATAGACCCCTCAACAGTATCTCTAGGGTTAAGATTTGAAGCGGGATCTTGGAACACAACGGCTACTTCTTTGCGTATGCGCTTCTTTTCAGCATTGGAGGCCTTGGAAAGATCTCTATCGTTAATTAGTACCGTTCCCCCAGTGGGCTTGGTAAGATTTAGGACAACACGGGCAAGTGTGGTTTTTCCGCTGCCCGACTCGCCGGCAAGTCCCATTATCTCTCCTTTGTTTATTGTTAATGTGACATTGTTGACTGCCTTTACCGTGCGTTTCCCTTTTGTGAAGAAGTTATTGTCCACTGAAAAGAATTTGTTCAGATGGTCTATCTGTATTACAGGTGTTGCTTTTTCCATCTATTTTCCCTCCCCCACGAAGTGGCAACTATAGCTATGCGTTGGACTGATAAAAGCGGTTGGTACTTTAGTATTTTCACATATCTCCTTTGCATACGGACATCGATTACAAAAGCGACAGCCCTGCTTTTTCTCAGTTATTCTTGGTACAGTGCCATCTATCGTTTGCAATCGCGCCTGATGTTTCGTTACGCGTGGAAGAGCTTTCATGAGAAGTCTGGTATACGGATGCAGCGGGTTGTCGAATATCTCAAACACGTCACCTTGTTCAACTATTTCTCCCGCATACATTATAGCTACCTTGTCTGCCACTTCGGCAACAAGACCAAAGTTATGGGTAATGAGCATTATCGCAGTATTAAATTCTCTTTTTAGCTCACTTATGATATCGAGTATTTGCGCTTCTATCGTCACATCCAGTGCTGTCGTCGGTTCATCAGCTATTAAAAGCTGTGGCTTACGCGAGATCATCATTGCTATCATGACGCGTTGTCTCATACCGCCGCTCATCTCGTGTGGGAATGCTTCGGCCCGCTTTTCAGCGTCCGGCATTTTCACATCACGATAAAGCTCCAGCACTCTTTGCCATCCTGTAAGTCTGTCTATCCCATCCAGCATTATAGCTTCGTTGACTTGCCTGCCCGTGGTGTATACTGGGTTCAGCGAGTCCAACGGATTCTGAAATATCATGCCTATTTCGCGTCCGCGCACCTTAGTTATTTCATTGTCCGAAAGTTCGATAAGATTAACTCCGTTAAATAATATATTGCCCGTCACCTTGGCATTGCTGCCCAACAATCGCATTATAGAATGAGCAATTGTTGATTTCCCGCAGCCAGATTCGCCAACGATAGCGAATATTTCGCTCTTGTTCATAGTGAGCGATACATTGTTCACGGCGCTTAAATATCCATCTCGTACTTTATAGTCAATTGAAACAGAGTTAAGCCTCAATAGTTCTTCGTTCATTATTTCCTCCTTAACCCTGAGACTTGGTTCGTGGATCTAGTAAGTCCCGAAGTCCCTCGCCTAATACAGAAAAACTCAAAACGGTATACACCAATGCAAGTCCAGGATAAATTGCTAACCACGGCGCGCGGGTTATATAAGTTATACCTTCCGAAACCATTAGTCCCCAATCCGGTGATGGAGGCTGAGAGCCTACACCAAGGAAAGATAGTGTTGTCGTGGACATTATTGTTCCCGGAAGTGACATTGAAAACATGACTATTAGCGCAGGAATAATGTTTGGTAAAATATAGCGAAACATCAATGCGAGATTGTTTTCTCCAAACGCAATGCCTGTTTCTATGAATGCCATGTTCTTTAGGCTCATGGTTTTAGCGCGAACAGTCCTCGCCATCGATGCCCAGTTAACAAGAGCAATAGCGATTATAGCATTTGTTAGATTCGAACCAAGAATGGTAACAACAGCCAGTGCCATGACCATCCCGGGGACACACCATGTCAAATCTGCAAAAAAGAGCATTGACCTGTCCACTATACCTCCATAGTATCCGCAGAAAAGTCCGACAACGACTCCAAGGAAAAGCTGGATCGCTCCGCCTATTGCAGCTACTTTGAAGGCTATACGCGTCCCGTATACTATACGGCTCCAAAGATCACGACCTAACTTATCGGTGCCAAGTATATGTGTAGCACTTGGTGGCTGCAAAACAGCGGAAACATCGTTTTCGTCGTATTCAAACGGGGCAATATAGTCAGCAAAAACAGCTATGATGATTATGCTTAGCAGCATGATTGCGCCAACCATGAAATTTAGATTTTTATAACAGTTCCTAAAGAATTCCTTCCATGGACTTGAGGCCATTATTTGTCACCTCCACCCGTTGATATCCTGATCCGCGGATCAAGCAGACCCAGCACGATATCAGCTATTATGTTGCAAATAACCGTCAGAACAGAAATTATAAGTATTATGCACTGTACGACATTGAAGTCCTGATAGACTATGGAACTTATCATAAGTCCTCCCATGCCGGGTATAACGAATATCTTTTCGAGTATTATGAATCCCGAAAGCAACCACGGCAACGACTGAGATATCTGAACACATATAATTATCATGGAATTTCGCAGAACGTGTTTTATAAGAACATCATGTTTTGCTAGACCTTTTGCGTATGCTGTTGATACATATTTATCATTAAGCGCATCTATAGCTTCTGATTTCGTTAAACGCAGCGTGCTCGCAATCCCGCCAAGAACACCTGCCGTGATCGGGAGTACATAATGCTTCCATGATTCAAAACCGCCAAGAGGAAGCCATTTAAGCTTAACCGCAAACAGGAGCATAAGCAACACTGCTATCCAAAATGAAGGTACAGACGTCATAATGAGCGTCGAATTAACCGTTATCTTATCAAAAATCGAATCTTTTTTATAGGCGCATAGCAATCCCAACGGCACAGCTATGAGATATTGTACAACCATGGTTATGGCTGTGAGTTTTAGGCTTACCGGTATCCGCACCTTAACAAGATCCCAAACCGGCAGCTTGTATTTGAACGATATGCCAAAATCCTGTTTGGTAACAATTTTCTTCCACCAATCAAAATACTGGACAAGTAACGGTCTGTTCAACCCATATTTTTCTACGGTTTCGGCAATCTTGTCCTGATTCGCCAGTTCTCCAGCCATTAAAGTAACCGGGTCGCCGGGCATCATAAATATCATGCTGAAAACAAGGAATGAAACACAGATTATCAATACAATACCCAGTAGCAACTTCTTACCGATGTAGCGCAAAACATCATCTCCTGTCATCATATATTTGTCCCTTGATTTATGTCATCCATTCATAGGCGTGGGACATTTGCCTTGTTTGTCTTGACGGTAGTAAAGCCACCTTTTCCTGATTCACTGCTTGCTCAGCCGATTTAGCTGGAACATTGATGTTTTAAGTGGAAAACTCAATTTTCCACATCCGCTATATGCTTGAATTTATCCATATTGCGGAAACTAAAGCCCAATAACAAAAGAAGGCACGTTCCAGCCGCAAAAATGCACAAGTGAAACGCGCCTTCTTATTGAACAGCGTGAGAATGAGGGTGGATAGTTCCATAAAAGTACCCTTGTCTTAACATATGAGGTTATGCATTTTTCTTGCATTTATTACCTTACTCTCCTTCCTTCAAACGTTATGATTCGCTTAAACGGTCTCGTTAGAAACAACCGTAACACTGAAACCGCCTTGCCAGTTTTTATTTGGCGTAGCAATTTGCAGTTTTATTATACACTATTACAACTATAACTGCAATATGCTATTGTAGTTTGTTTTTGAAAAAGCTTTCATACTATAAAATAAATGCGAATGGTGGTGACAGGGATGATGCCAAAGGAAGTAGACTATGCCAAGATAGGTAGACGAATCCGTAGTGTTCGACAATCAAAGAACATGACTCAGGCAGAGCTTAGTGCAATAGTAGATTGCTCTAATAATTATCTAAGTCATATAGAAACAGCACAATGTAAGGTTTCACTTTCGATGCTCTTAAAACTGGCCTTTGCGCTTGGAGAAAGTATCGAGTACTTTCTTCTTGATACACCTTATGCCCGTGCTGAGACAATCATCGATAGCGATATATCAAAAAAACTCGCCAGATGCAATCCGTCCACGCTCAATGCTGTATCTAAGATGATTGACATACTGCTTGAGCAGCAGGTAAGTTTATCTATTGAGTGATTGATTAAATAAATATTATAGTTATTAACGTATACTTTTGGAATCACATCTAATTGGAATCAGCGGTTTATCAAGGCAAACATAGAAGGAAGCGGTAGACAAGGAGAAAGGTATGCCTCATATCAATCGCGCGCTTATCCTGCTCAAATATTTCTGAGAGACCACGGACAAAGCGCTCCCGGTCTCCCTTGCGGATATCTCCGCCCATTTGAAGGAACACGGCATCACCGCCGACGCTCGCACCCTCCGCAACGACATTGAACAGCTTGTGGAGTTCGGCGTGGATATAGTCAAAGAAC
>ENA-ORSI01001853-ORSI01001853.1-human-gut-metagenome-genome-assembly--contig:-NODE-1853-length-16806-cov-2.876007_pt1 | contig 16806 bp, 10 predicted proteins | sample MGYA00242187_ERZ509154 | MGnify/ENA primary metagenome ERZ509154 (study PRJEB26280, sample SAMEA2338627) | human gut metagenome | biome: human gut; feature: human-associated habitat; material: faeces...
TACCATGGATGTCTTTGGAACTATCACACAGGAAAAAGAAGTGAACTTAGACTTTGATTTTGAAGAAGTGTTGAAAAGCTTTCAAGGCAAGATTTCTCAGCTTGTACCGATGACATCCGCAAAGAAGATCCACGGCAAAAAGCTGATGGAATATCAAAGACAAAATATTGAGATCGATCCAATCTATCAGGATGTTGAAATTTATTCGATTCGTGCTTTAAATGTGCAAGACCTTACCTTTGAAGTACATTGTTCCAGTGGTACTTATGTTCGAAGTATTTGTTATGAATTTGCGAAAAAGACAAATAATGAAGGGTGTATGAAAAGCCTGGAGCGCATACGTGTGGGTCGTTTTTCCATTGAACAGGCACAAAGCTTGGAAGAAATCGAAGTCTTGCCCCGTTTTTATCCGATCGAGGATTTACTTTCCCACATTCCACGCCTTGATATGAGCGATGTACAAGATGTGCTGCATGGTAAAAAGCTGTGCATTTCAAATCAAGAATCGAATCTGGTTTGTATTTATCATCAACAAAAACCGCTTGCGATCTATGAAAGAGTCGATGGCGATTTATATGCATCTAAAAGGGGGCTATGGTAATGCAGGTATATACGATTGATCATAATGCATTACCACGCTTGGAAGATAGCGTTGCCTGCATCGGTTTTTTCGACGGCTTTCATAAAGGACATCAAGCTTTGGTAAAGACTTGTAAACAAGAGGCAAAAAAGCTGGGACTGTTAAGTGCCATCATTACCTTTGATCCCGATCCCTGGGTGTTATTTCATCCTACGCGAGTCATTGAACATATCACGCCTTTAGAGGATAAAATCGAACTGGCCGGCCATATGGGTATTGATGCTTTTTATATTCTGAAGTTTACCAGAGATTTTGCTTCATTAGATACATCGCAGTTTCATGCGCTTCTTTCCAATCTGCATGTTAAATCACTGGTCTGTGGTTTTGATTTTCGATATGCAATCAAGAATGAAGGAAATACTGATACGCTTCTAAAACAAGATCTTTTTTCCGTTCATGTGGTCGATGCAATCTTAGATCCGATTGAAAAGATTTCCAGCACACGCATTGAAACAGCCTTAAAAGAGGGACGAGTATCCGATGCGGCTCAAATGCTGGGCTATGGGTATTCAATCGAGGGAATAGTTGAACATGGATATCATCGTGGTACTTCTTTACTACAGATTCCGACGGCCAATTTAAAGTTGTCCAGAGAATTTATCGTACCTTACGGTGGTGTCTATGCAGGTCTGAGCCACTATAAAGGCACGTTTTATCCAACTATGATCAATATTGGCACCAATCCAACATTTAAAAATAAAAATCTGAGTATAGAGGCCCATTTGATTTCCTTTAATGGTGATTTATATGAACAAACATTGCGTTTATTCTTTATCGATCGTATTCGTCCCGAACAGCGCTTTGATGGAATCGATGCACTAAAAAGTCAGCTTCACCATGATATTGATGAAACATTGTCTTTGTTACAGAAACAGAAAGAGCTTGTCGAAAATACTTATAGGCTTTGGGGATAAAGGACTTTCAGTAATGCTTGAATTTTGGTATAATTGTTGTTAGAAATGAGGGTGCAATGGTAGAATTAGATGGAATGTTATCCATAGTAATGCCAGCATACAATGAGGAAAAATTAATATATCAAAGCATAATGAAGACACTTGATATAGTATCAGGCTTTGTCAGGGAAATTGAACTTATAGCTGTTAATGACGGAAGTAAGGATAATACCAAGGCGGAGATATTAAGAGCGGTAAGAAAAGACAAAAGAGTAAGGCTTGTCACTTCTGATAAGAACAGAGGTAAAGGTAATGCCATAATATCGGGCGTGTCGCAGGCTGAAGGAAAGTATATTGCATTTGTTGATGCAGATCTGGAACTTAATCCGGCACAGCTTGAGGGTTATCTTAAGAAAATGCTTGATGATAACGCAGATGTTGTTATCGGGTGTAAATTTCATAAGGGGTCAAAGCTTAAATATCCATTTAAAAGAAAAGTAATAAGTATGTGTTACTATATAATGCTTATAATATTATTTCATCTTAATGTAAAGGATACGCAGACAGGACTTAAGGTGTTTAAGGCAGAAGCTATTAAACCGGTAGGACATCTTATAAGAACATCAGGTTTTGCATATGATATAGAACTGCTTGTAGCGGTGCATAGAAGGGGTTTCAAAATAGCAGAAATGCCAGTTGAGGTTGTCTTTGTAAGAGATAAGGGTGCTAACAGAATTGGAATGAAAGATTGCGTAAGGGCATTTGTGGATACATGGGCAATATTTGGAAGAGTGTATTTTAAACATTATTATGATTAATAGTCAGTAGTAATATTATAATAGAATCAGTTAGAACCCTAAAAAGAAATGTGTTATGCTATAGCAGGAATATTGTATACACAAAATGTATGTGCTACAGTATATACGTTTTATTGTTACAATAAGGTTATAGTAAATAAATTCAGGCATTTATGCGTGGATTGGCGGACTTAAGAAAAGAGGAATACAGTTGAATAAGTTTAAAGAATTATTAGACAAAGCAGGCAATTTTAAATTTATTGAAAAAGTAAAAGACTACATTATACTTCATAAGATTGCGGTGGCAACAACAGCAGGAATAGCCGGTGTTGCTATTGTAGCAGGCGTGGTTACAGCGGTTACCTTAGGACATAATTCAGGCAGAGAGATTGCGGTTGGGGGAGAGACAGCCAAAGAGGAGAAAGAAGCAATCGTTATGTATCATTCAGATGATGACTCATATTATGATTATGAGGATTTTGACCCTGAGGCAGAGGAAGCTTTATTAGCGGAAACTGAGGAAGCGCAGGAAGAGGTGTCAGAAGATGCTATGGAGATTGAGTATAATGGTAAAGCGGTTGTAATTGATGCGAGCAGACCTGTGGAACTTATACCTGTAGATGAGATTAATGTAGTCGAAGATACATCATCAGAGACTATGGGTGATACAGTCCAGATAGACCAGCCGTCAGGCGGTAACAGTACAGATAATTATGAAGTTAATGGTCTTGTGTATGGTATAGATGTATCGCATTGGCAGAATGATATTGACTGGGCACAGGTTGCAGCGGCAGGATATAAGTTTGCAATGATTAAGGTTGCAGGACGTTCAATTGGTGAAGAGGGAAGTCTTTATATAGATGATTATTATGAGCAGAATATAAGAGGCGCACTTAACAATGGAATTCAGGTGGGAGTATATTTCTTCTCACAGGCACTTTCAGTTCAGGAAGCTTATGAGGAAGCCTCTTTAATTCTTGATTTGATAAAAGATTACAGAATAACATATCCAGTAGTATTTGACTGGGAGACAACATCAGGTTACAGAACCTGTGACAGATTAGACAGAGAAACACTTACACAGATATGTGAAGCGTTCTGTGATACAGTACGAAGCCACGGATACCAGCCTATGATATATATGAGCAAGAATGACTGGTATAACAAGGTTGATGCGGCAAGACTTACATCTAAGTATAAGTCTTGGCTTGCATGGTATTTCTATAAATATTATGGCACAGGCGTTAATTTTACAGAGGGTGACAGTGTTCCAGATGTATCCTTCTCATATCAGATGTGGCAGTATACAAGTACAGGAAGTGTTCCGGGTATAAGCGGAAATGTAGATATGAATATTGCATTTTTCTCATATGGAGGTTCTTCAACTAAGGAAGCTGAGCTTGTAGTACCAGATACTAAGCAGGTATACACAGGAGAGAATTTTGCACCGCTTAGCGGAGTTAAAGGAAATAATTCTATTGGATACACTATGCCAGTAGGATTCAGCATTATTAATTCAGCAGGACAAGTTGTAAGTTCAATGACTTATGATGAGGTTGATGAGTCTGAGTCAGAGCCAGAGGATATAATGGTATCAGTTGATGTGGCTGGCAATTATACTATACATTATGAGTTTAAAGATCCTAAGAAGGGAATAATATCAAAGGATAGAAAGCTTGTAGTAGTAAAGAAGGAAGAAGAGACAACAACTGCACCTGATAATGATAAAAATAACGAGACAACATCAGGCAAGCAGGAAGAAACAACGACAAAGCCTTCTGCTACAGATAAGAATAATTCTGAGACGGCAACAGAGCCAACAACCCCGGCAACAGAGCCATCAACTCCGACAACGGCGGCAGAAAGTATAACAACGGCAGGAGAGAATATAAAGAGTGGTCTGTAATGGTCAGACAGTGAAATTACAATTAAATAAACTATAAGTATGCTTTAGTGATTTCTGCATAAAATAATTCTGACAGATAAAATGTTACATTTTTTGGTGAATGGAGGAATTATGACAGGAAATATTAAAGTGAATTGGAAAAGGCTGATTTTAGCGATGGTGATAAGTATAGGAGCAGGAGTAATATCGTGGCTTCTTACAGGTAATTCAATGGAAATTTACAGAGATTTGAATAAACCTGTACTATCACCTCCTGGTCAGCTTTTTCCTATTGTATGGACAATTCTTTTTATACTTATGGGACTGGCATCTTATATTGTATGTGAGACAAGGGATGATGACAGAACAGAAGCACTGATATTATATGGAGTACAGCTTGTAATCAATATAGGCTGGTCAGTTATATTCTTCAACTTTGGTGCTTTCTGGCTGGCGTTTGTATGGCTTATGATATTGTGGATTTTAATAATATTTACAATATGGAGATTTTTTAATGTTAATACAGTGGCAGCGTGGCTTATGGTTCCATATCTTTTATGGGTAACCTTTGCAGCATATCTTAATATTGCGGTTGCGATTATGAACTAATCAGATGCTTTTGGTATTAGGTGTTAATTAATGTAGTCATTGCGTAATTTTAATGTAATAATTTCGCAATAAATTCAAAAATAGTTAACATATTGTTAACAATTTAAAGCTGTATAAGTGGTATAATTACAAAAATCTGCACAGTAGTAAGCATTAATGGAAAGAATTACCGGATTGTAAGAGTAGTGCAGATAATAGATGAAATATACAAAAAGTACAGTTTTACTGTATTTATTCGTTGGAAATGAGGAACGGAATGAAAAAGGCATGGCCACACATAAAATGTGTATTATTTATCGTTGTTCTGGCAGTGGTTATACTTGTGTGCGATTATCTGTTTGCTGAGAGCGGATATATACGTTTTGTGTTAAATGATGTGAACAGTTCAAATGAGAGCTACGACACAATAGTGCTTGGAGCTTCACATACAAGATGTAGTATAGATACAGAATATCTTGATAAATATATGAATGTTAATTCGTTTAATATGGGAATACCAGGAGAGACGGTTGATGATTTCTATTATGTATTGAAATCAGTTGTCGATTCAGGTAATAATGTTAAACAGGTAATTGTGGATGTAGACTATTACTATTGGATGAATGGGCAGTCCCAGAATCATTTTTCCAAGTCATTTATATACCAGCAGATGAAAGATACTTGGGTTAAGGCAGAATATCTGTGGAATAACAGGGCTGAACTTGATATAAGAAATGTATTTTCAAGAAGGCTGACCTGGAAATGCACGATAAAGAAGGCAAAGACTAATATTGCACTTAAAAAGACAAAAGAATATAAGAATTATGATATGTCAGCAGGACTTGATACAGATGGATATTTTGCAACCGCAGGTGGTCCATATCTTGGAAAAGGATTCTGCTACAGATATAGAATTAATGAAGTACCAGGTAATCCATCATATGTTAATACAATGAAAGGAAATGCTGCTAAAAGCCTTGATAAAACAGTTATATCACAGTTTGAGCGTTTTCTTGATTATTGTAATGATAATGATATAAAGGTTGTATGTGTGTCAACACCTATAACACCAGATGCATTTAAGGAAGCACAGGTGGACAGGGCGTCCGAAAAGCTTAAAGAATTATTTGATAGCTACAATATTAAATATTATGATTTTAATAAGACGCTTATGTCTGTGCTTCCAAGAGATGATTCGGGTTATGTGGATACAGAAGGACATATGTATGGAGAACTTGCTGTTAAATATTCAGATGTATTAGCAAAAGTACTTGCAGATGATGCAGAGGGAAATGTTAATGAGGAAGAATATTTCTACAAGTCATATGAAGATATGTATGAGACAATGAAAGACGATTATGAGGCGGCTACAGGACTTGAGTGGAAGTCTTATTAACTGCCATATATATTATATGAAAATACATAGGAATGGAGAAAGATATGTCATTTACGACTTTTGAGTTCTTTCTGTTTATAGCAGCGGCAGTTATTATATATTATGTGATACCTAAAAAGCTGCAATGGATATGGCTTCTTATAATAAGTTATGTATATTATGCTTCTTATGATATCTCGACAGTGTGGATGTTATTACTGACAACATATGTTACATACAGGGGCGGAATTCTTCTGGACAGATTGAATGAGCAGAAACCGCAGGACGGAATAAGCAGGGAAGAAAAGAAAGATTTCAAGAAAAATATTGTCCGTAAAAAGAAAAAAATAGTACTGGCTATGGTACTTATAGCGTTTGGAATGCTTGGGATTATGAAGTATACCAATTTTATGCTTGGAAATATAGATGCAGTTTTAAGACTTTTTGGAAGTGGAAAGCAGATAGGAGTTCTTAATCTGACACTGCCGCTTGGCATATCGTTTTATACATTCCAGTCAATAAGTTATGTTGTTGATGTATACAGAGGCAAGCATAAGGCTCAGGGCAATTTCTTTAAGCACGCATTATTTGTTTCATTTTTTCCGCAGCTTTTACAAGGTCCGATTGGAAGATATGAAAGACTTGGAAGCCAGTTGTATGAAGGACACAGCTACAATTTAAAAGAATTGCAGTTCGGTGTCCAGAGAATACTATGGGGCTTTTTTAAGAAAATGGTACTTGCTGACAGGGTAAATGCGGCAGTCCTTCTCATATTCCATAATTACTGGAATTACGGCGGATGGTACAATGTGTTAGGAGTGCTTCTTTATAGCATACAGCTTTATGCAGATTTCTCCGGTGGAATTGATATTGTCATAGGAATTGCACAGATGTTTGGAATTACGATGGATGAGAATTTCAGACAGCCATATTTCTCACGCTCAATAAGTGAGTTCTGGAGAAGATGGCACATAACGCTTGGTACATGGATGAAGGACTACATATTCTATCCATTTTCTTTATCTAAGAGTATGGCTAAATTCGGCAAGTGGAGCAAGAAGAAATTTGGTAACAATGTTGGAAAGCTCCTTCCTGTAGGACTTGCCGACATTTTGGTGTTCTTTGTTGTAGGTGTATGGCATGGAGCAGCGTGGAAGTACATAATGTATGGTATATATAATGGCGTAATCGTTGCAGGAAGTGGAATGTTATCACCTGTATATGCAAAGATACAGGAAAAGCTTCATATCAATCCTAAGAAATGGTGGTATCAGGGCTTCTGCATTATAAGGACATTTATTCTTGTCAATATAGGCTTTTATTTTGATATGGCAAATGATTTAAGAGCTGCTAATGCTATGTTGGTACAGACAGTTACAAAGGCACATATATCACAGCTTTCAATGGCGGCTGTTAAAGCTGTAGGGCTTACAAGTCAGGATTTGCTAATTGTTATAGCAGGCTGTATTATTATATTTGTTGTCAGTCTGTTAAAAGAAAAGGGGATTAACATAAGAGAAACAATAGCATCATATAATATTGTAATAAGATGGATTATATATATAGGATTTATAATGTTTATACTTATATATGGAAGTACAAGCACAACATCAGATTTTATATATGCTAATTTTTAATAATTACAGTAAATGAGTGGCGAAAATCAGGTTATAGCCGCTTATTTGCTGTTTTTTTGTTGTAGTGACAATTATTGTGGGAGGTGGTATAATAATATGTGAATGCCTAAGTGGAGCATTTTCACATTTATTCTGTTCATAACGGAGTAGATAGTGAAGGCACACATAAAGTGTTCTTATTTTAAGGTTTGGTACGTTAGTAAGAATATTATATCAGGAGATGAATATGAGTAATAAAGATGACGGGCTTTCACAGTTAGTACAGGATGTGATTGACGGAAAAGCTGAGAAAAAGGAACTATGCAATAAGATTTACAAAGAGGTATACGCTTTAGCATACCCTGTATATCAGAACGAAGAAAAGAGTATGACCCAGGCAAAGAAGGCACTTATTGAGATATGTAAGAGAATAGGTGATTTTAACCTTGAAAGAAATATTCATAAGCAGGTTGCAACAATTGCATCTGCGTTCTTCTTTACAAGTGTGGTAAGTGAGAATGCAGAAGAATTAAGGAATAATGCACCAACAGGAGAATATGAATATACTCATATTAAGGATGATGAAGAATTCGTTACATATATGAAGCAGAAGGCAATAGCCTTCAGAAGCCCTAAGTCATTTGACCAGCAGGAGGAGAGCTTTAGAAATTTATCAGAGATAGAAATGTCGCTTACAGAATTATACGCTTATGAGATGCTTTCTGTTGATGCGATTGAGAGCGTAACCGATGTTGACAGTTCTTATATAAGCGGCTGGTTAGCAGGCATAAGAAGTTATGTATTAGGTTATGAAACAGCTGGTAATGCCGATAATAATGATATGGCAGCAGTCGCTGATAATGATTACAATTCATTAGATGAAAGTGATTATTCTGATGAAGAGTATGATGACAGTGATTATGGTTATGATGAGAATAATAATAATGATGATTATAGAGAAAGAGAAGCTGTAAGTTCTGTATACAGAAAAACAGGAAAAAGATTAAAGGAAAATGCTGTTACATTATTCATTAAAAGACTTTTTCCAGCACTCACACTTCCGGCAAGAATGATGGTTTCATGGATTGCAGGTGGTGTAATAGTTATTATTCTTATTATTATTCTTGTTGTATCAGTTAAGGCTGGCAAGAGCAATAAGAAGAGTGCTTCTTATGAATACCAGAATATGCAGTATACAACAGAACAGGCTGCAACGAAGAATAATAAGAAGAATGAGGCGGCAACAGCTTCAACTGAGGCAGGCACAGAAGAACAGACTACACAGAAGCAGACTGAGAATGTAACACAAAGTACTACTGGCAGCAGTTCTAATAATACAACCAATAGGACAACAGCTAATACATCTGATGATGATAGCATCACAGGAAATACTAGTTCAGATAATAGTGGAAGCACAGACAATGATACCAATGGAAGTGGTGACACAGGAAGTACAGATAACGGAGCAAGTGGAAGCGGCACTACAGGCGGAAGCACAGATAACGGAACAGGTGGAAGTGGTGACACAGGAAGTACGGATAACGGAACAAGCGGAAGCGGTACTACAGGCGGAAGCACAGATAACGGAACAAGTGGAAGCGGTACTACAGGCGGAAGCACAGACAGCGGAACAAGCGGAAGCGGCACTACAGGCGGAAGCACAGACAGCGGAGCAAGCGGAAGCGGCACTACAGGCGGAAGCACAGATAACGGAGCAAGTGGAAGCAGCACAGGAAGCGGCAGTTCAAGCAGTTCAGGTTCATCAGACACAGTTAAATCAGCAGCTTCTGGTGTATCAGCTAATTAAAATGATGGGCAAAAATAACAATTATGGAGGAACATTTGCATGAAGTGTGTAATTCTTGCAGGTGGAAGTGGCGATAGTTTATGGCCATTGTCCAGAAAAAATTATCCTAAACAGTTTATGAAATTTAAGGAAGGCCGTTCACTTTTACAGGAAACGGTTGTCAGAAATCTGCCTTATTGTGATGAATTTATTATAGTAACTAATGAGGCATATAAGAATATTGTAAACGGACAGATGAAGGCGTTCCAGAGCCTGAAATACAGAGTTATTCTTGAGGGCACAGCTAAGGGTACAGCAGCGGCAATTATGCTTGGAACAATGTTTGCCAATCCAACTGAATTTGTATTAGTTGTTAATTCAGACAATTTTATTGATGGTGATGGATACAAGGATGCCATCATAGGAGCTAAAGAGATAGCAAAGAAAGGCGTAATTGCGGCAGTTGGAGTTAAGCCTGAATATCAGGCGAAGAATCTTGGATATATCAAGAGAGATGGAAATGATGTAATTAAGATATTATCAAATGTTGATTTTGATGATGCAACATCTGAGATTGCAGACTGCTATTCATATGAGGAGGGGTATCTATGGAATAGTGGAATACTTGTGTTCAGGGCAGGTGATATGGTTAATATCACAAGAAAGAAATGTCCGGAATTGTATACAGCCTGCCGTACAGCTAAGAGAAAAGTTCCAGCTATAAGAAGGGCTATACGTTTCTCAGAAAATGTAATGAAGGACATAGTTACAGGAAGCATAGAAACACTTGTTCTTGAACACTGTGACAATCTCAAAGTAGTAGAGGCTGACATTTTATGGAAAGATATCGATAATGTATGTGATATGCACCATAGTGATGATAAGCCTGACAATATAATTAAGAATGACTGTAGTAATATATCAGTAATTAACAACGCGCAAAGACAGCTTGTAGTTGCTAATGACTTAAGAGATATTGTAGTTGTCAATACAGAAGATGCTGTATACATTTCATCAAAGAAATCTGCTGATAATATCAAAGAGATTATTAAAGACAATCTTGACCAATATGAAACATACTTTGATTATAATCGTATCTCCTATAGGGAATGGGGTATACACGAGCTTCTTAATTATTCTAATGGTTATAAGGTTAAGAAGGTTACAGTATTTCCAGGAATGATGATGAATCTTCACCAGCATGAATTAAGGGCAGAATACTGGTCAGTTGTTGAAGGTACAGCTACTATTACAATAGGTACAGAAACTAAAGATTACCATAAGTATGAGAGTGTATTCGTGCCAATCGGTGTTAAGCATAAGGTTGCTAACAAGACAGACTCTAATGTTGTCATTATAGAGGTTGGAATTGGTGATTCAATCCTTGATAATGATATGGTTAAGATATATGGACAGGATTCATCAGATAATGGCGGCAATTATGTAAGAAAAGATAATTGTCCGATTGTCAAGCTTGACCCGGCATTTAAGGATAACCTCTGGGGCGGTACTAAGATAAGAGATGTATATGGCAAGAAATGTGATTATGATGTCATAGGAGAAAGCTGGGAGCTTTCTGCACACCCAGACGGACAGAGCCGTATTGCAGAAGGATATTATAAGGGTATGCTCTTTAATGATTATCTTTCAATAATTGGCAAGGAAGCATTAGGCTGGAAATGTCAGGCACAGGACAGATTCCCAGTACTTATAAAGTTTATTGATGCCAAGCAGGCATTATCAATACAGATACATCCGGATGATGAGTATGCACTGGAGAACGAGAATGAATATGGAAAGAACGAAATGTGGTATGTGCTTGATGCAGAACCTGGTGCATATCTGTATTGCGGACTTTCAAGAGCTTCTTCTAAAGAAGAGATAGAAGAACGTATAAAGAACAATACAATAACAGAAATCCTTAACAAGATAGAGGTTAAAAAGGGTGATGTTGTTATGGTAAAGGCTGGCACCATCCACGCGATAGGTGCAGGTATATTTATATGTGAAATACAGCAGAATTCTAACTGCACATACCGTATGTATGATTATGACAGACGTGACAAATTCGGTAATCCGCGTGAGCTTCACATTGCCAAGTCATTAGATGTTGTTAATCCAGTTAAGTATGAGAAAGATAACAAATGCAATGTTATGCTTACACATAACGAGCATTATATGTCAAAGCGTCTTGTACAGTGCAAATACTTTGAGGTTATCAAGTATGAAATAGAAGACGAAGCCAAGATACCAGTTGATGAAGCTTCTTTTCTGTCAGTAATTGTAATTGACGGTGAAGGAACAATTATGACAGATGACAATGACAAGGAACTTAAGTTTAAGGCTGGAGAAAGCTTCTTTATTAATGCAGGCAAGAGAAATGTTGTCGTAAATGGCAGATCAACCTGTATAATTACACATGTATAATCAGATGGGAACGGAGGATTTGAATGAATAACAGTTCTGATAAAAAGGGAAGAAAGATAGCTTCATATCTTATTCCTGGAATTATAACACTACTTGTTATGATATTTGTTCTTATTGTAAAGGGAATATGGCCTTTTGGAAGTAACAGAATAGATTTATTTGATAATATGCAGCAGGTTGCTCCACTGTATGCACATTTGTGGGATGCTATGCATGGTGATGCAAGTGTGTGGTTTGACTGGTATACAGGACTCGGAACTAATGTGAGTATGAGTATATCAGCGTTCTCAATGTTCAGTCCATTTAACCTGCTTTTATATCTATGTCCAAGAGATTATATATTGGAATTCATATCAATTCTTACACTTGTTAAGATGTTTGTTATGTCAGTTACAATGTATGCATTTCTTAATAGAAGATATAAGAAATTAACATATAAGACTAAAGTTATATTTGCACTTGCATACACATTTTGTGGCTATGTGCTTTTATACGCTTCATGTTTTACACCTTGGATGGATATAGTTGCTTTATTTCCACTTCTTATGATGTCTTTAGATGTTATGGAAAAGACAGGAAAGAAGTTTTTCTATATTCTTATGCTGGCATTGTTATTTGTTATTAACTATTATATCAGTGCAATGTCAGTTGTATACATACTCCTTGCCGGTGGAATGTATATTATATTCAGATGTGACAAAGAAGAGAGAAGAAAATGTGCGTGGAACTTAGGGATAGGTACATTTACGGGAATTGGACTTTCAGCCTTTGTGCTTCTTCCGGTATTCTCGCAGCTTTCACAGTCACAGAGAACCGGTAACTCATTAAGCCTTGTACAGCAGTATATGTCATGGATTTCTAATCCGACATTCAGAAGCTTCAGTCTTGGCGAATTTGAAAGAATAATGATGTTCTATGGTATGGGAATATTCCTTGTGCTTATATTTACAGGCATACATAGAAGCAGAAAGTTACCGCGGTATAAGATGGATATAGATTTAAGAAAGCGTAACTGGTATGCAGTATCACTCTTTGCAATAATGGTTATTCAGGCAGTTGCAGAGGGTACTAACATTATGTGGCATTTTGGTTCATATAATGGATATACATTAAGAAATGGATTTATTATAGCATTTACATTCATATGTCTTGCAGCAATGTATGCAGATACTATAGTTGCAGATAGCAAAGAAGATAAAAAGAAGAATATAATATTAAGTGCAGTGTGTGTGGTAGTATGCGTTGCATTTGCACTTGGATATAAGTATATTCCAGTTAATTCCTACGAGAGGGCATTTGCATTTTTTATAGCAGTATTCGCAATTATGCTTGTTGTGCATATAATTAATGTAATAGTTAGAAAAGACGGATATGGAATTAACAGTATTATAAGATTAATGGCTGTTGAGATAATTATAGGTGCCATCGCTATGACAGGTCCACCTAAGTTCTATACTTATACGCCATATCAGTATGGAGATTATGTACAGCTTGCAGTGGAAGCGGCTAATAATCTTGAAATAGCCTCATCACCGGTAGACAGAATAACTAATCCGGATTTAAGCTTTAATGCCAACTACCCTCTTGTTATGAAGAGAGGTGCAATGTCAAGCTTTACGGCAGCTCTTCAGAAGGACAGCCAGAAGCAGACAGTAAGATGGGGACATTCAAAGTATTTCCTCTGGATGCTTGATTCAGGTAATACGGTATTCAGCGATGCTCTTATACACATTACGGAGGCTGTTAATGTCAACAGATTAGACAGTTCATTGTATACACTTAAGAAGGTTGGAACTGATGGCTGTCAGTATAAGCTTTATACAGCTAATTACCAGCTGCCATTTGCAATGGTTACAGACTCATCTGTAAAAAATGTAGATTTTAATAAAGATTTTACTAAGAATGAAGCAACAATGTCTGTAGAGTCAGAAGATTATAATGATAATAACTGCTCAAAGGACTGGATATATATGCACAATATTATGTATAGTGCATTAAGCCATGATTCAAGTGGTATTGTTACGGAATATGGTACTCTGACAGATACTAAAGAGATTACTGTAAATAATAATCATGTTGCAGAAGATAATATAGCTTCTGATAATCTGGAAGATTACAGAACAACACAGAATAAGCATATCATACAGACTTATAAGGATTCTGTAACAGGAACAAAGGCTGTATATATGAGTGTTACTGACCGTAATATAGGCGACTCGGATGCCAATGTATCTAATCTTTTCAGAAGTGTAAAGATAACTGTTAATGGTAAAGAGATTGCAATACCGACAATAGGGAATGTAAAAAATAAGTATTACACAACGGATTATAATAACGGACTTATATATCTTGGAACATTTTATGATGAAGATATTGAGGTTCAGGTAGAATATACAAGACCATATGATTCAGCAGGTAATGCAATCACGGATAAGTCGATTGTCACAATCGCAGGAATTGACCTTAATAAAATGCAGTCACTGTGCGATAAATACGCTGATAAGCAGAGTGATGTAACATATACTAATAACTCAGTTACTATAAAGGTTGACGGAAGCGGTAATGATAATTATGCAATAATTCCAATCATTAAGAGTGATAACTGGACAGTTACAGTTAATGGAGTAAAGTGTGATACAGACGAGATTGCTGGAATATTTACAGGAGTTAATATTAATGATGGAAGTAATGAGATTGTATTTACATTTAAACCATCAGGAAGAAACGCAGGAATAATTATATCTTTGATTATTCTTATTGTTATGATAGTTCTTATGGTTATTGACCATAAGAGAGGGATAAATGTTCCTCAGTGGTTAGGAATGTGTGCAAGTGGTGTATATCTTGCAATAATTGCAGTGCTTGCAGTTGTTATGTTTGCAATTCCACTTGTTGCCAGCGTGATTGCGAATATACAGTATATATTGTAATAACAGATATTGGGGTTGTGAATGTTTAAAGCAGTAGCAGGATACTATAAAGATAATGAACGGTTAAGGCTTTTGGTGAAGATAATAGCAGTATGGCTTATTTCAAGGGCAGTTATGCTTCTAATGGTTCCGGTGATGAATCTTATTGCTGATGAGCCGCACCAATGGCTGTATTATATGAATCCGTGGGATGCAGAGTGGTATAAAGGGATTGTGGAGAATGGTTACCAGCCTCCTAAGTCATCAGGTATGGCAAGCTGGGCTTTTTTCCCGCTATACCCTCTTGTGTGTATGGCAGTAAGACTTGTCACAATGGGAAGTATAGATACATATGCCGTTGGAATGACAGTTTCCAACATATGTATAATTATAGCAGTGTATTATGCGGTTAAGTATGCAGATATAGAGCTTGATATGAAGAAATATAATAAAAAGACAGTTGAGGATATTATTATATTTCTTATGCTTGCAGGACCATTTGCCGTGTACTATGGTGCTATGTATACAGAAGCACTATTCATATTGTGTGTTATACTCTGCTTCTATAACTCTGCCAGACATAATTATATGGCGGCAGGAATAGCGGCGGCGATGGCAAGTGCAACACGAATTGTTGGCTGTATGCTTGTGTTTGTGCTTATAACATATATGTTTATGGAGACCTGTGCAGAGTGCAGGGCTAAGCATAATTCAGAAATGAAAGATAATAAAGAAGCTGGTATAATAGATAAGTGTATGCTTACAGAAGAAGCTGGTATTCTGATAGCTGGAAATATAAGCTTAGCCAGTGTTATAATAACTTTTATTAAAAATGTCATAAAAGAACCAAAGAAGCTTGTGGCTATTATGATAAGCCCTCTTGGCATATTCATATATATGAATTATCTGAGATACTTTTGTGGTGATTCGTGGGCATTTTACCACGTCCAGAGAGCGTGGAGGACACAGAAAATGTTTCCGGTAATCGGAGTGTTGTTTAAGTCGTGTACAGGGCAGCTCTCAGCGGCATCAGGAGTTAAGACACTCAATGGAATAATACTTGGCTGGCTCTGCGTTATAACACTTATGCTTTATGCAGCGATGATAAGAAAGAAGCATTATGCACTTGGAATATTTGGAATAATAGTACTTCTTATTCCGCTTACATCAAGCGTTATGAGTACATTGAGATTTATAATGGGTTCATTTGTAATATATATAGGAGTGGCAGAGATAATCGCAGGCTGTAACAGGTATGTACGGTATGGAATAATTACGTTGTTGTCTATAGTTGAGATTGTTGTAATATCGGCATGGTACTTCTGGGATGGTCTGCTTATGTGAAAAGACTTGCTATCTTTATATATTGGTATTATAATTAACACGCTTTTTAAATTACAATTATATATACTGGAGTTAATCTGGTATAAGAATATTAAAAGGAGAAAATATATGTTATCAGTAGTTGTACCTACATTTAATGAGGGAAAGAATATTAGAAATCTGGTGACACAGATAGATGATGCACTTAAGGGAATTGATTATGAAATATTATTCGTAGATGATAGTAAAGATAATACACCTGATGTAATCAGGGAAGTAGCTAAGGATTTTCCACAGATAAGACTTGAACACAGAACAGGTGAAACAGGTCTTGCAACAGCAGTTCTTAAGGGATTTGAACTTGCCAAGGGTGAGTATATGGCTTGTATGGATGCTGATTTACAGCACCCACCAATTGTACTTAAATATATGTATAAGGCTATGGAAAGCGGTGCTGATTTCTGTATACCAAGCCGTCTTATACCTGGTGGAGATGACGGTGGACTTAACTGGTACAGAAAGTTCGTATCTGGCACAGCAAGAAAGATAGGACAGTGGATGCTTCCT
>ENA-ORSI01001857-ORSI01001857.1-human-gut-metagenome-genome-assembly--contig:-NODE-1857-length-16792-cov-9.090697_pt1 | contig 16792 bp, 23 predicted proteins | sample MGYA00242187_ERZ509154 | MGnify/ENA primary metagenome ERZ509154 (study PRJEB26280, sample SAMEA2338627) | human gut metagenome | biome: human gut; feature: human-associated habitat; material: faeces...
ACGGCAACCCCGGCAGCGTGGCTTTGACCGATGCCAGCCCACAGGCTATAGCCAGTTTCATACGCCGGATACCTAAGTACGAGTTTGATTTTACAGGCGTACCGTATAACATTCCGGCGGGTCTGCTGAACATAGCACCCACGGCGATTATCCGCACCACTAACGGGGAAATAGAGAACGCGGAAAAGGAACTGTTAACGCTGTGGTATATAGCCACGAACAAAGCCAGCGGCAGTTTAAGTTATTCACTGGTGGCGCACGGCAAAAGCCCGATAATCCCTACCGCCAAAATGGATGACAACTATGGAGGGGTAATCGGTCTGGACGTGAAAGACAGAGGATATGCCGGAGCGTGGGAAGATGGCACGGACGATGCCATATTTTGTGATGCGGACGGTGCAATTTTGATTATTCATTAACTAACTAAAGAATATGGCACGATACATTAAAGCTAACAGCAAGGTAGCGGAATACCTTAAATTAGAGAATGACCGTAACAAGGTCACAGACGGAAACTATCTGCTTTGGCAGGCGGATATGTTGGCATTTGGCAGGCTAACCGAACTGCCGCAGATACTGGAACAAATCGGCGGACTGGCACTGCAAGCTCACGAAGCGAGGGAAGAACAGGACGGCACGGTAGTTAGAAAACTGCCTATAGCGACCGACCCCCGGTTTGTCGTAGAGGAAGCCGCAGAGCAGCCGGGCAATGCCGACACGCCTACGGATGCGCCGGAAACCGACACGGACACAGAGGCAGGCGAAGAACCGGCACCCGAACAGGAGCCGGAAAGCCCGGAAAATGGGCAGAGCGAAACAGAGCAGCCCGTAACTGAGGAACCGGGCGAAGTGACAGACCCAGAACCGCAGCCGGAAGCACCCGAAGAAACCGGGGAAGAACCTACAGAAGCCGTTACCGGCGATGATGAGGAAAAGACAGAAACGACCATTAACGAAGAAACGGAGGCTTAACTATGAGTACAGCAAGCACCAGCAGAACGATTAAGTTTATCAGCAAGGCAGGTACATACACTGCCGTAATCATGTCGCCAAACGGCGATTTGTACCAAGAGTACGAGGGAACGCCAAACGATGCGACAGCCATTTACCCGGACTTTACCACGCTGAAACCTATACTGTATTTCGTCTGCACCAGCAGCCGTGTAGCGGAGGGAGTGGCAGACCCGGACGCGATGGAATACTATTTTAATGACCAAAAGATTTCATTTAGCGGCGGTGTATCTACAGGCACATTTGCCGGATATTTCAAGACGGTAGCACCGAGCGGCGACCAGCTGTATTACGGTCTGCAAATCCTCAAAAACATAGCGGCACTGGCTGGCTACGCACCTGCTGTTATCAAGATGGTAGCCACTATCAGTTATGGCACGCAGAGCGACCAGATACAAGCCACATACACTATCCCGGTGCAGCAGGCTACCGGAAGCAGTTACCGTGTGACTATCGCCGCAGGCGACAGCAAAAATTTCGTGATTACGGAAAAGGGCGGCAGCTGCATATTAAAGGCTATGGCATACCAGAGCGGTAACGCACTATCCAAGGGCTTAACGTATGTATGGGAGAAGATGGGCGCGACCGGCTGGGAAACGCTGACCGGCAAGACTGCGCAGACGCTGACCGTGAACGCCAGCGACATTAACACCTATGGCGAGTACCGGGTACACGTCTATCGTGACGGTGCGGAAATAGGCACGGACATACAAAGTGTGATGGATGCCAGCGACCCTTACGACATAGACCCGCACCCCAGCCCGGAAGACGAGGCGATAACGGAGGATACCAGCGGTAACGGGCAAGTGACCTATACGCCAGTGGTAGTTAAGCGCGGCACGTCCACTAAGGCACTGGATACGCAGTTTTATTTCGTGCTGAAAGATGCGGCAGGCGTGTATCTGAACACCGACCGGGACACACCGAAAGCCAGCCAGACCGTGACACGCGCACACTGCCAGCAGGCCGGCGGCGATGTATCAGTTACCATTACGAGTGTAAAGTAGTACGGCTATGGGTGTAAGCAGAACACAGGTAGTTAAGTTTATCCGCAAAGGCGACCCCGGCGACAAAGGAGAGCAGGGCGCGACACTGCGAGGCCCGCAGGCGTGGAGTGACTGCGCCGTGGGCTACGCTTTCCAAGCTGGTGAGGTTGGCGAGCAGTGGATAGATGTAGTGCTGTATAACAACAATTACTACACCTGCAAAAAGTCGCACACTAAAACAGCGTCCAACTATCCGGGAAGTACGACTGACCGGAATAATGGTTACTGGCAGTTGGGCGACAAAATACAGTTGGTGGCGACAAAGATACTGTTAACCGCATACGCGCTTGTTGAGAATTTAGGGGTTACCGCTATTGAGATGAAAGATAGCAGCGGCAATGTGGTTTTCAAGGCAAAGGACGGTAATCTAACCTGCAAGGTAGGTACGTTTGAAAATATCAAGGTGATAGGCTCACTGCGTAACCCGTTTGCCTATGTGGACAACAGCATAACCAATGATTATAACGATAATGTGGTAATGCTGAGTAGTGGCGGCGCATGGATTAACGCCTATAGTCTGCCGTGGGATGCAAAGCAAAGCGGACGGCGCATAACCATAGTAAACTACAAATGGGGCAGCACTGTATCGCAAGGGCAGGCAAGTATCAACGCACCGACCGGAAAGTATTTCTACGAAGATGGCCTGCAAAAAGATGAGCTATTACTATCCCGTGAAGCAGTGGAGCTGATGGGGTACGGAACTCCTACGCAGTTTTACGGCTGGATAGTGATGCGGCGTATAGACATTGTAACGACCCATAAATACGGGCGGCCGTTAAAGATATTGGCGTATGGGTCTGTTACTTCTGGTGGCAGTATTACTTATTCCACATTTGACAGATCCACGCTGCAAGCAACCAAAAATGGTACCGGGAAGTACACTATTACCATGCCGTCCGGATGGTTTTATGCAGACAGCAATGTAGGCGTAATGCTAACAGGTGTGGGGCAGTCGTCCGGAAGAACAGACGCACTGATTAAAGCGACTTTGATTTCCCGAACCACTACACAACTGGTTATTAAAACGTCCGATGATGCGAGTGCGAACGATGGGGCATTTGATTTTATGATATACAACAAAAACGATTGGATGACCAGTTAACAGATTAAAGATATGGCAAAGAAAACAAAAACTTTAGGAACGGTTACGACAGTAACCACAGTGAACACGTCACAGTACATACCACTGACCGATGCCAGCGGCAATGTGACCAAAGTAACGCTGGCAAATCTCAAAGCAGCTTTGCTGGGCGGTTTGAACCTCAACGCAATGAATGACGGCGTATTTATCATGTTTCACCGCAAATCGGATGATTACCCGCTGGCAGTCAAGCCGGACAAATGGGCGAGTTATCAGAACAGCGGCGAGATAGCCGAGGGCGTTATGATTGTTGAGGGCGGCAAAATTCTGGTGGTAGCACCTACGGAAGCTACGCTGTACTGGAGTAGCGCAGAGGTAAGCGCAGGCGGCAAGACTACGACCGACCGACTTACCGCACTGGACGACTGGACGGGAAAGACCAGCACAGCAGCCCAGATTACGCACAGCGAATGTAATACGGAAAGCTATGCGCCGGGCTTTTGCGCGTCCTATGAACGTGTAAACGCTAACGGGCAGGGGCTGACAGCCGGGCGGTGGTGGCTACCGTCTTTGGGTGAGTTGATGATGATTTATGCGAATATGCGTAAAATCAATTATGCCCTATCGCTGATTAACGGAGCGACCCAGTTAGCCGAAACCGCATACTGGAGTAGTACCGAGTGCAGCGCGACCCGTGCGTGGCATTTGGGCCTCATCTATGGCACCGCGAACACCGGCACTAAGGCGGCGTACCAGAATCGAGTTAGGCCCGTTTCAGCATTTTTGAATTAATAGTTAATTGTTAGACTTTAACCTTTATGTGCGGCGGTAGCCGCACAAGACATAGAAATTTCCATTTACCCGCTATAGAGCAAAATTTGAGATATGAATAAATCAAAACTGGTATCAAACACGCAGATATATTTAGACTGCCGTAAACTGTTAGACGAAATTCTGGATATTACGCCTAACTTTCCGAGAGCCTACAAGTTTAGCGTAGGCAGCAAGATGCACGACATAGGCGTAAATCTTATATCCGAAATATCGGCGGCCTACATAAACCGGGATAGACAAACCCGTATCCAGCATTTGGTAAATTTCCAGTCGCAGTTTGAAGTATTGAAAACTTTGCTGCGCATAGCGGGTGAAAGGAAATGGATATTAGGCAGAAGCAGGCACGCAAATATTATCGAACTGACGGACGCGATAGGCAAACAGTCTACTGCGTGGAAGAACTCACTATTAAAAATTATCAGCAATGGATAGCGAGTAAATGCCAGATTTGGAAAGTTACGACTAACCGAGCGTGCAAGTTATCTGTAAAAATGGGCTGCGCACTATCTTTTATAGTTAAGACCAAGTAAGAGCGGCACGAAGTTGCGAGTACAGCGCGACCAATGCGTGGAATTTGAACCTCAACAATGGCAACGCGAACAACAACACTAAGGCAACGAACCAGAATCGAGTTAGGCCCGTTTCAGCACTTTTTCAGATGAACCGACACACTAAGTAAGATAAAAGGATATGGTTACTACGGACGGATTGTTAGAAGCATATTTTGACTGCCGCAAAAGTAAGCGGAGAACAGCCAGTGCCATTATGTACGAAATAGACTACGGTAGCAAGTTAATAGCACTTCGCGACCGTATAAATGACCGTACCTATCGCCCCGGTAAGTCTATCTGTTTTGTCGTAACGCGCCCACGGTATCGAGAAGTATTTGCGGCTTCTTTTGAGGACAGAATAGTACATCACTGGATAGCCCTACGGCTGGAGCCGCTTTTTGAAGAAGTGTTTAGCCCACGCACGTTTAACTGCCGGAAAGGCAAAGGACAGATGTACGGCGTTACGATGCTGCACAACGACATTAAGGAGTGCAGCCAGAACTATACCCGTGACTGCTATATAGCGAAACTGGATTTGCAGGGCTTCTTTATGTCTATAAACAAAGCCATGCTGGCTGGAATGATAGACAAATTTATACTGGAGCGTTACAAAGGCAGCGACATAGAGGATTTGCGTTTTCTGTGCCGGGTGGTTATCCTGCACAGTCCGGAAAAGAGCTGCGAAAGACATAGCCCACTACACTACTGGGATTTTCTGCCAGTAAACAAATCGCTGTTTACAAACGGCGAGGGTCTGGGCGTGGCGATAGGTAATCTGTTTGCGCAGCACTTCGCAAATTTCCTACTTAACATTCTGGACTGGTACCTGCTAAATGATTTGGGCTTTACCTATGTCGGCAGGTATGTAAATGACTTCTATATACTGGATGCCGATAAGCAGAAGATTTTAGCAGCCGTGCCGAAAATCCGGGAACTGCTGGGCAAATACGGTCTGACCCTACATCCGCACAAATTCTATATCCAGCACTACACCAAAGGCGTAGAGTTTACCGGGAACGTGGTTAAAAAGCAGCGGATATACGTTTGTAACCGCACGCTGAAAAACTTTGTTATGGCGGTGCGCCGACTGAACCGTGCCGAAACCATAGAGGAAGTAGAGCACGCGGTTAGCAGCATTAACAGTTATCTGGGATTTATGCGGCACGCCAACGAATACAGCAAGCGGCGCAAAATCCTAAAGATGCTGGAACCGCACGTATTTAAGTGGGTCTATATCCGTGGCCACTTTGAAGTAGTGGTAATCAAAAAGAAGCACCGGCGAAGAACAATAACCCTACAGCGTATTAGAGATGGAACATATTAACGAACCGGAACCGGAAGCAGTGCTGCGGCTATCCGAGTTAGACACCGAATTAGTACAGGTACTGGCAAAACACTGGCTGGTAATTGTGGAGCGGCGAGATAACAATATAGTATTAACGCTACACACTATGACGAATGAAAGAAGCATTAACGATAGTAGTTTCATTGATAACTGCGCTGGGCGGATGGGAAGCGATTAAATACCTGCTGAACCGAAAGACAAACAACCGCATAGCGGAAGCCAATGCGTTTAAGGTGGAACGGGAGGCACTGATAGAGGACTACAAGCGCGTGCAGGGCGAAGTAGACAAGCTGAAAGAACAGGTAGCTAAACTGTACACGGAGATAGACAGTTTGAAAAGTGACCGTCTGCGGCTGATACAGGAAAACGGCGAGCTTAAATTAGCTTTGAAAGAAGCGGAAAAGCGCGTTTGTTTGCGACCGGACGATAAATGCCTGCAACGCCTCAACCCTAACGACCACTGCCGACTGCGCAAAATTCTGCGTGGGGGATACACCAAAGACCACCCGGACGCAATAATAACAGAAGAAGATATGATGAAACCTAAAAACGACAAAGAAAATGAGGAAGATAGACAAAGTGATAATTCACTGTAGCGCGACCCCGGAGGGACGCGACTACACGGTGGCAGACATAGACCGCTGGCACCGGGAAAGAGGATTTGACGGAATAGGCTACCATTATGTAGTCTACCGTGATGGCAGCATACACGCCGGGCGTGATGTAGCCAAAATCGGCGCACACTGCAAAGGGCAGAACGCAAACAGTATCGGTATCTGCTATATCGGTGGCATGACCGCTGACAACAGGCAGGCAAAGGACACCCGGACACCTGCACAGAAAGCCGCACTGCGTGAACTGGTGGAGAAACTAAAGCGGGAATATCCCGGAATAACCGTACATGGGCATAACGAGTTTGCAAACAAGGCGTGCCCGTGCTTTGATGTCAAAACCGAACTGTAGAAGCCTATGAGATACTTAACAGCACTGATAGTCCTAATGCTGCTGGCAGGCTGCGCCAGCACACGCCGGGCGGTGAACACCTACCAGATGCAGCAAGACAGCACGTATAGCAGCGTGCAGCGGTTAGACAGCCTATTTAGGGCGATAATGCAGCGGGATAGCATCTACCAGCGTGACAGCATCTATATACGTGAAAAGGGCGACACGGTTACTAAGTATGTGGAGCGTACCAAATACCGGATACAGACCCGCACGGATACGCTGTACCGTGACCGCATACACACGGATACGCTGTATATAAACCGCACAGACAGCGTGACCGTAGAAAAGCCGGTATATATCGAAAAGCAGATGAAGTGGTACGATAAGGGCTTTATTTGGGTAGGCCGTCTGTGCTGTTTGGCTGCTATACTTTGGGCTTTATTCCTATATCTGAAACGAAAGTTTTAGTTTGTTACACATTACGCATTTTAGCCGTGCAAGCCTGCGAGGGTAAGCGCGGCTATTTTATTCCGTGCAGCATCCAATCAATTACCCGGCGGTTTGCAGCGTCTATTTTGTCCCGGCTAAACTTAATGTACACCCCGGTTATTTTAGAGCCGTGGACGTGGCCCAGTGCTTCGCTGATGGTATCTTTCGGTATATCCAAATCCGCCGCATAGGTAGCCCACGAATACCGCGACCAGTAGGACGTAATAGCAGGCTCAATGGGCGACATAACCGGCAGATGGTTTTTGTGGTACTGCGCTTTTCCGCCTACCGTCTTAACCGGGCCTATTTTCCGCAGCGCGGCGTTTAGATGTGCCATATAGTCTTTGTAGTTATCGTATTTGTCAAACGGTGCCAGCAGATGTTTTTTGCCCCTATAGCGGTCTAATATGGCCTGCGTTTCCGGCTCAATTTTGATACTATAGAATTTGCCCGTTTTCGCCCGGCGGTATTCTATCCTACCGTCCACGATGCTATCTTTGGTGAGTGCCGCCAAATCTACCATATTGATACCGATAAGGTAGAACGACAGCAGAAAGATGTCCCGGTATTCCGTATCGTATGCCGACAGCGACAGCCCGGCAAGTTGGCGCATTTTTTCCACTGGCAGTACCCGCATGGCTGTTTCCTCAGACGGTATGCGGTAGTTTCGGAATGGGTAGTTTTGCGTTATATTTTCGTCCAGCGCATAGTTAATGACATTGCGCAGATTGCGTAGGTGCATCCCACGGCTGTTTACGGATAGCCCCTGCAAGGAACTGTAAAACCCGTCTATCCACAGTTTCGTTATCTTTTCAAACCGTATCTGGTACGGGTCACAGTAGGCGGTAAGTTTCTTTAGTGTTTGCTCAAACAGTGTTTTAGTGCCGCCGAACTTCATGCCTATAATCGTATCGAACAGCGTGCCGAGCGTGGGAACACCGACCGTAGGGTTATCCAAATCCAAATCGGTAAGCATTTCCCGAAGCTGCGGCCCGGTAAGATTACCCCACTGGCCGTTTTCCCGTAATTCCAAAATCCGGTTAGCCACACGGGTTAGCAGGGTATCCAGCACCGAGTTTATGCGCTTCGCACTTTTGCCGGTAGCCCGGCAGGTGGCAGCATCCCAATCCTCAGCAGATAGGAAAATGCCAGTAGCGAGGTAGAGGTTAGAACCGTACCCGACTGCGATTTGCACCGGATATGTACCGTCTTTGAGTTTGCGCCGGGTATCGAGGCGCAGTTTTGATTTTGCCATAATCTTTGCTTTGTTTTTGCTGCTTTATAGCTGAAAAATATCCCCAAATGTACCATAATCTACCATATTAACGCCCACCAGCGACCACTTTTTAATGTTAATTATCTTATTTGCTTAACTGAAATTTTGCTGACTTTGTTTTATAATTGGTTGATATATTGCAGTTTAGATAAAATCAAACACTATTAAAAATGCTACCAGCGGTTATATTGCCGTTATACAGCTTTTCTGCTATCATTCTAAACCTTTCATTTACAGTAGTGTACATATTACACAAATCATTAAATTAAAATTTATGGCGAAATTTCTGTGGATTTTCTTTGGAGGTTACAGAAAAAACGCCTAACTTTGCACCAACGAACGAGTAAACAAAGTCGTTAGCGCGTAGAAAGGGCTGCCGACCTGAGTAGGCCAGCCAACCAAACCAATTTATTACCGCTACAAAGTTAGGCAGTTTTTTCTATTGCGCCAACAAACGAACCAAGTTTTTAACTGTAAAGTATTGAAAAATGGAACAAAAGAAAGAAAAGATTACCCGCAACTGCCTACGAGCCATGAAGATAGGCGATACGGTGGTGGTAGAGTGTAAAGACGGCTACGATTTGGATAGCCAGAAAAACACCGCTTATGCGATGCAGAAAATGGAAAACTGCCGGTTTGCCTGCAAATCGGACGGACTGACATTAACCGTAACGAAACATGGTATCAGTTAAACCCGTGTGCGAACCGGATAGACGCTACAGCCAAAAGGAAGCGGCGGAACTGCTGGGCGTTGAACGCCACACAGTCAGACGCTGGGAGGTTGAGGGCTGGATACGCTTCTATGTGCGCAAAGCCGGGCGAGCGAAGTTTACCACGGGCAAACAGATTATCAAGTGCTGGGAAACCACCTATTTATAACAATTCAAAATTACGAAATATGAAAGCGATTTATTACTGCATCCTTTTCGTGCTGGGCTTCATAGCCATAATCGGCATTTTCTCAGAGTCGGAGCCAGCATTAGACACGGCACGCTGGACTACTGCTTTTGTCGTATCGAAGTCCGTAGGCTTTGCCGCCGGATATATCGCGTACCGTCTGATGGTGCGCTGGGAAAAAGAGGGAAAGATACAGGTATTAGACGATGATGAAGAAGTATAACCCAATAAATCAAACAAGTTATGCAACCAATCCAAATTAACGTACAGGTTAGTATCGGACTTACCAGCGAACTATTTACGCTGCTTTCGTCCGTAGTGAACCGTCCGGCGCAGTTGGCGGAATTGCCAGCAGCACCGAGGAACAAGAAACCGGCGAAGCCTCAACCGGAGCCGGAAGTAATTAACCAGCCTAACCCGACCGATGGCCAGGCCACAGCAGCGAAGCCGGAACCGGAACCCGAAGCCCCGGCGGAAACTGCGAAGCCGGAGCCAGCACCGGAACCGCAGGCACCAGCCAAAGAGGAAACAAAGGAGTACACCGAGGTAGATGTACGGGCGGCTATGGATAGAACCCGCAAGCGTATCGAGGGCGAGAACTACAAGGAGAAAACCGACAGCGAGGGGTACAAGAAATGGCACCGGGTACTGACCGGATGGTTTAAGAACACGGCGGCGATGTTTGGCGCGGAAAAGCCAAGCGCATTACCCGACAGCGAGAGCCGCGCCAAATTCATAGCGTGCTGCGATGCCGTACAGGTAAAAGGTGATGAACTGGTAGAAGATTGTCCGTTTTGACCATGAAAGCGCACGCACTATTAAGCCCGTCCGCCGCTCACAGGTGGATTAACTGCACAGCCGCACCACGGCTGGAGGCGACAGTAGAGGACAGCGGCAGCAGTTATGCCGCAGAGGGAACATTAGCGCACGCCTACTGCGCTATGAAGCTGAAAGAATTTTTAGGCCGTGACATTTCCGATGAGGCGGCGGAGGTAGCCGAACTGGATAGCCAGTACCACACCGGGGAAATGGACGAATACACGGACACATACAAGACTATCGTACTGGAGAAGTACAACGCAGCACGCGCCAGCGTGGAAGATGCGCAGCTGCTGGTAGAAACCCGTCTGGATTTCACGAGCTACATACCGGACGCTTTCGGCACTGCCGATGCTATCATAATCGCAGACGGCACTATGGAGGTGATAGATTTCAAGTACGGCAAAGGCGTTAAGGTATCCGCATACCGCAACCCGCAGATGATGATATATGCGCTGGGCGCATACGACCGGTTTAACTTCGAGTACAAGATAGACCGGGTGCACATGACCATAGTACAGCCCCGTATCGACAACCTAAGCGAGTTTGAATTATCCGTATCTGATTTGCTGGCATGGACTGATGAGGTGCTGATACCGAAAGCAAACGAGGCATACGGCGAGAACGGCGTACAGGTGCCGGGCGACTGGTGCCAATTCTGCAAAGTGAAAAGCATCTGCCGAGTGCTTACTCAGAAATGCACCGGCGCAGCCTCAGACCACCCAGACCCGAAACTGTTAAGCCCGGAGGAACTGGCCACGGACGTACTGCCGCTGCTGGCAACCGTTAAGACATGGTTAGCGGGCGTGGAGGATTACGCGCTACAGCAGGCGTTAAGCGGCGTACAGTTACCCGGCTGGAAAATCGTAGAGGGGCGCAGCGTCCGGAAGATTACCGACCAAGAGGCAGCAGCCGTGGCACTGAACAAAGCCGGATACAAGACCACAGAGATATACAAGCCGCAGGAACTGCGAACCATTACCGAACTGGAGAAGCTGGTAGGAAAGAAACAGTTTGCCGCTATCTGTAGCGACTGTATCGAAAAGCCGCAGGGCAAACCGACACTGGCACCGGAAAGCGACAAACGCCCGGCGATAGACCCGGTAGCGGACGATTTCAAAGACATAAACCTATGAGCCTATGCAGGCAGTGTTTGATTTCGTTATGCAGCATCCGTTTTGGGCTTTGTATCTGGCTATCCTGCTGGGCATAGCGGTACACGGATTTAGAAGCAACAAAGACAAATAAAATGTTTAACACCAAAAATTTACAGAAATGATTACACCAGTAGTAAAAGAAGCAAAAGTAGTGTTCGGCCCGTGCCGACTGAGTTACACCCACGTATTTAGCAAGTTTGCCCCGGACGGCGACACCGCCAGCGGCAAGTACATGACAAACGTACTGATACCGAAAGAGGAAAAGGAAACCATTAAGGCTATCCAGCAGGCTATCGAAACAGCCAAAAAATCCGGTATCGTATCGAAGTGGGGCGGCAAAGAGCCTAAAAAACTGGATATGCCGCTGCGTGACGGCGACACCGACAAAGACGATGACGAAGTATATGCCGGACACTTCTACGTGAACGCAAAGAGCAACACACGCCCCGGTATCGTAGACAAAAACAAAGCCCCTATCGTGGATGAGGACGATATATATAGCGGCGTTTGGGCTATCATGTCAGTAACATTCTACGCCTATGACGTAAACGGAAACCGTGGCGTGGCGTGCGGGCTTAACAACATTATGAAATACAAGGATGACGAACGTCTGGGCGGCAGAGCATCTGCCGAAAGCGACTTTGCCGACCTTGATATGGAAGATGACGAAGATTTATAAAGCTGTGAAACAGATAGTAGTAAAACTGACCGAGGAACAGCAGGCGTTAATCAAACTTTCCGCTACTGCCATAGACGCTAAAGCCAGTAAACCGATTATAGAGGCTATGGACGCTACAGACAGCGTGGAGATAGATTTTAACGAGTTGCTGGAAAGCAAAGAAGAACAGAACCAAATAGTAGTCGCTATGGGTCTGATGGCTATAGGGAAAATCGCCAACGACCTAAACGTATAACATTTGCCCGGTGCGGGTGCATCCTGCACCGGGCTACTAAAAAGGAAACGATATGCAAGAGATATTATTAACCATAGCGGAGCGATGCCACGCAGCGGCAACAAAGCGGGGCAAGGATACTACCGGTGTAGGCTGCATCCGATCTTTGCGCATGGAACTGCGCGAGTATTGGAAAGCGACCGACAGAGCCACAGAAACGCCCGAATTTGACGAAGTAATAGCGCAGGCGGGCAAACTATCAGATGAAGATTTTGCAGCGTTCTACGGGGCTAAAATCCACAACACGGCGACCGATGAACTGGCAGACATTCTGATAGTGGCCGCTACATGGCTGTGGGAAGCAAAGACCGAAGCAGGCGGCAATTTCCAGCCCGGCAGGTCTATAGATGTTATGCTGCTGACCGGTGCCGTGCAGTTTGTCTGCGGACAGATGGCAGACCAGCACGACAGAGAGAGGCTGCACACTGTGTTTAATCTGAAAATGCGGTATAACGAACTGAGAAAGGATTAGCCGATGCGCGAAATAGGGATAGACATAGAAACCTACAGCAGCCACGATTTGAAAAGCTGCGGCGTTTACCGCTATGTGGAGGCACCGGATTTCGCTATACTGCTGTTTGCATACAGTATAGACGGTAGCCCGGTAGTGTGCGTGGATTTGGCGCAGGGCGAGCGGATACCGGATGATGTATTTGCAGCACTGACCGACCCGGCAGTTACCAAGACGGCATTTAACGCAGCTTTCGAGCGTGTTTGTATCGGCAAATACTTTTTTGGCGAACCGTTAGACCCGGCGCAGTGGCGGTGTACGATGGTGCGTGCGGCCCGTATGGGTCTGCCGCTATCGCTGGAGCAATGCGGCGAAGTGCTGAGGCTGGAAAACGGGAAAATGAAAGAGGGCAAAACGCTAATCCGCTATTTTTCCACACCGACCAAAGGCAAACGGCATTTCCCGGCAGACGCACCGGACAGATGGGAGATTTTCAAGCAGTACAATATCCGGGACGTTGAGGTAGAGCAGCAGATATTAGCCAAAGTACGCAGGCTGGAACCGGCGGAATTTGACGAAAGACTGTACACGGTAGACCAACTGATTAACGACTGTGGCGTGCTGCTGGATAGGCAGCTGGCAGAAAATGCCACACGTTTTGACGATGAGTATAAAGCGCAGCTGCTAGAAGAAGCCAAAGCCCTAACCGGGATGCCGAACCCAAACAGCCCGGCGCAAATCAAAGAGTACCTGCACAGGACTACCGGTCTATCCATTGACAGCCTAAATAAAAAAAATCTGGATGACATAGAAAACCAGCTGACCTACTGGCCGAAAGCACAGAAAGTATTACGCATTAGGCGTGAAATGGGCAAAACGTCCACGAAGAAATACTGCGCTATGCTGGAGTGTGTTTGCGATGACGGACGGATACACGGGCTTTTGCAATTCTACGGCGCAGCCCGTACCGGACGCTGGGCAGGCCGGCTGGTACAGGTGCAGAACCTACCGCAGAACCATTTGCCCGATTTGGACTACGCACGCAGTCTGGTTAAGGCGGGCGATTTGGACGATTTCGAGCTGAACTACGCTAACCCGACTTATGTATTATCCGAACTGATACGCACGGCTTTTATCGCAAAGCCCGGCTGCACTTTCCACGTCTGCGACTTTTCGGCGATAGAGGCACGGGTAATAGCGTGGCTGGCTGGGGAGCAGTGGGTATTGGATGTATTCCGTGCGGGCGGTGATATTTACTGCGCTACTGCCAGCCAGATGTTTAAGTGCAAGGTAGAGAAGCACGGCGAAAACGCAGAGCTTAGGCAAAAGGGAAAGATAGCCGTACTGGCACTGGGCTACGGCGGCGGCGTGGCTGCGCTGGAAAACATGGGCGGTAGCCGCATGGGATTAAGCCAGCAGGAAGAAAAAGGCATTATGACCCGCTGGAGGTCTGCAAATCCGTGCATAGTCAAGTTTTGGACTATCATAGAAACCGCTGCTGTGCGTGCCATTAAGTACGGCGAAGAAGTGACCATTAACCGGGGCATAGTGGTATCGTACCGCTGGGGTATGCTGCTTATTACCCTACCGTCCGGACGCACTATCTGTTACCCGCGTGCCACTATCGGCGTGGAAACCGGGGACGGATGGAGAGGCGACCACGAGATTATAGAGTATGAGGGGCTGAACCAGACTACGAAGAAGTGGGAAAAGATACGCACCTATGGCGGAAAGCTGACCGAGAACGTAGTACAGGCTATCGCCCGTGACATTCTGGGCTATATCATTCTGAGAGCCGACAAAGTGGGGCTTAATATCGTATTCCACATACACGATGAGATAGTGGTAGAAGCGGAACCGGGGCAGACCCTACAGGACGTGGAAGCCATTTTTTGCAAACCTATTGACTGGTGCCGGGATTTGCCGCTGAAAGGCGCAGGATATACGACACCATACTACCTAAAAGACTAAGAATATGACAGAAAGACGATTTTTAAGATTTTACTACGCCGCTATAAAGCGATACGGTGATAAACGCTGGACTGCACACCACGATGTAATAGAGTTTAACCCTAACTACACAGTGAGCGTTAGCGGTCTGGAGAAAGAAGATTTTGACTACAGGGATGATAAACCCTATGTAGTGGAGTTATCCAACGGCACTAAGTTTCTGTGCTTTTTCCACGGCTTCGGCGATGGGCTGGAGGATGAGATACTGAGCGCACGGGGCGAAGCCGCTAACAGTTATGCAGGCGATGAGTGCGTAGCGAAAGTAAAGAAGAACATTAACAAATTAAACCAGTATTGATATGTGCAAATTAACAAATGAACAGATGCTGCGTTACTTCATATTTAAGGATTGCGGCTTTGATGAGGAAATAGCAAAGAAAAGTTATGATTTCGTAATGGGTAACGAACAACCGGAGCCACAGCCGGAAAGCAAACCGGCTACCGAACTGGCAGACGGCATTTATCTGATGTACGGAAAAACGGCTGTGCCATATACCGGGTGTGAAGTATCGAAAGACGGTAAGGAGGGCTGCACGGGTATAGGCATAAAATTCGGCGGCAAATCGCTGGTGCTGGCATTGACCGACATAAGCGATGACGATGTAGAACTGACAACACAGCAAGGCGGCACACGCTTTATTACCGACTACCACCATGCCGCAGAGGACATGGACGGCAAGACCGCCACAGACGATATACGCGACATTCTGAATATGGATATATCTGATGATGAGTACATACCAAGTCTGGGCGAACTGTATTTCATGCTGGCACACCTTACCCAGATTAACGCTGCACTGGAAGCCGTAGGAGGCGAACCGCTGCGTAATGATTGGTACTGGAGCAGCACGCAGTACAGCGCGACCTATGCGTGGATTTTGACCCTCGACTATGGCACCGCGTCCAGCTACACTAAGGCTACGCTCCATTTTCGAGTTAGGCCCGTTTCAGCATTTTTACCCCTAAACAGTTAATCTTTAGTAGTTAAACTTTAGCCCGGCGAAAGCCGGGCATTAAATACCCAGATATGAAATACTTTGCTTCATGCAGTTTTGGAAAAGATAGCGTGGCTACTGTGCTGCTGGCACTGGAGCATAACGAGCCACTGGACGAAATTCTGTTTACGAAAGTGATGTTTGACCACGCCAGAAACATATCCGGAGAAATACCGGAGCACATAGACTGGATACATAATACAGCCATACCACGATTTGAAGCTATGAGAGTGAAAACACGCATTTTGCACAGTGACCGGGACTATATGTATTTTTTTCAAAACACCGTAGGGGGGGGGAAGCACGTAGGCAAGATATACGGCTTTCCGCTGGCTGGCAAATGTACCATAAACCGGGACTGCAAAGTAAAGCCGATAAAACAGTATCTGCGGAATTTGGGCGAAGATGTTACGGAGTATATCGGCATAGCGGCAGATGAACCGAAACGGCTGCTGCGGCTGAATGACCGAAAAATATCACTGCTTGCAAAGTACGGATACACTGAGGCGATGGCAAAGGAACTATGCGAAAAACATAACCTGCTATCCCCTATTTACCGGATGGATACACGGGGCGGCTGCTGGTTTTGTCCCAATGCCAAAATATCCAGCCTATCCCGTCTACGGAAACTGCACCCGGATTTGTGGCAGGAACTGGAAACACTAAGCCACACGCCTAATCTGTGCAGCACCGGATTTAAGTACGGATTAACGCTACAGGATGTGGCACTGAAAATAGACAAATTCGACAAAAGACAAAAAGAAATTATGGAGATACGAGAAAAACAACTAACACTGTTTCCGGAATTAGACCCACCAGTACCGGGGGGGGGTGCTATGTAGTATAGACCATGACAGAGCCAGACGGGCAAAATGACGGGTGTATTTCAAAAATGGAAATTACCGTGATGTTTGCGGCTGGTGCGTAAAGAG
>ENA-ORSI01001858-ORSI01001858.1-human-gut-metagenome-genome-assembly--contig:-NODE-1858-length-16791-cov-5.990201_pt1 | contig 16791 bp, 7 predicted proteins | sample MGYA00242187_ERZ509154 | MGnify/ENA primary metagenome ERZ509154 (study PRJEB26280, sample SAMEA2338627) | human gut metagenome | biome: human gut; feature: human-associated habitat; material: faeces...
ACGTCTCATGGCAGAGCTGGCAAGCAAATTTGAATCTATTATTGCCTTCGTGCCTATACATGTTGGAAAGATAGGCCTTTGCTTCTCGAGCATGGTTACTGACTCGTATGCTACGTATCTTTTCTTCATACCGAACGGGATCCGCATAGATTAGCATTTCCGCTGCGTGTTTACGAAGCGCATCCCAGCTGCGAACGTGAAGCATTGGGAACGGGAGAGCAGTATCCTCATATGAGGTTTCGTACTGGCTGGATGCTCCATAGCGCTCATTAAGATCAGCGGTAGAAATACCATACCGCTGCCGGAGCTCGCTTTCAAAAAACGCCTCAAGTTTTTCTTGTGGAACCGTTTTCTTCAGCTCATCGACTTCGTCCGCTTCTGTCTTCTTAAAGCCAATCAGTTTGAAAATGATAGAATCCGGTTTTATTCGACCGTATATCGCTGTGCTAATATCGTGCTTCGAAATAGACTTTGGCGCGACAAGCTCTCCACCTTCTGTAAAGAGCCATTTTCCGTCCCAGCCCCAGATCCGTTCCCCGCGAAGAATGTGTATCATCTCGCAGGGTTCGTCTTCTTTATTGGGAATGGTGCTTCCACCAATATGCAAGTAACCACAAAGTCTGGTTCCATTAATAACCAGCACTTTCATAATCGTTTGTGACTTGAGTATGGAATCTTTTGCCGTAGGATGCGCTGAGATGTATTTTAAGACGTCCTTCAATGCATCTATCGAGAATTTCCAGCGGAAATCTCCGGTAGTCCACCACTCCGGGTTTCTGCCACTTGAGCCGTTGTCATATGTACCGCTTACAGTAGTATCACCAATCACCATTGAATTGCGAACACCTAAGTCCAGCAGTTTTTGCGTTTCGACGCCGTGATTTGAATAATAGTCCACATCGACGAAGAAAACGTTCTGGCTGATATTCCGGTAATAGTTTTCAATATTGATTCCTTCCGTACTGATCGGGAGGAATATCCGGCACGAATAGCAGTTGCGCATCTTGCCGTCCGAGCACCGAAGCGCAAGGATACTATGGATGATGCTGTTAACCTCATCCTCATATTCCTCTCGCTTTGCGTATTTCAACAAAGCCTTAACATCTTCAATGTGCTGCTCATCATCGTAAACGTATCCCTGCTCATATCGCTTCCTGATATCCTTAATGAAGAACTCGTATTCGTCTGGCTTTCTTAATCCCAAGATGTCATCAAAGAAGTGACGGCAGCGATCATAGAGCACCGTATCTACAAAGTTGATGTCGGTGGTATGAATTTTAGGCGAAGGCAAAAAGACATTGGGAATGTAAGTCTTTCCCTCTCGCCGGAATGGCGCGACAAAAGAGCCCGACGATGTCTTTACGATATTCGCCGTAGTCATATTGGTTTCAAATCTGGATTTGGAGAATGCGCCGGGTATGTTTTCAAAGATTGAATAGAGATCGACCAGCCAATCAATTGTCTGCGCTGGGAGGAATTTCGGGTTTGCCGCAAAATATGTTCTTAAATCCTCGGGGCGGATGACTGAAATGTTGAGCACTCCGGTCATATAATCAAGGACATGCTTATATTCTCTGTTCGTCTCTGTCAAGAATGTCGGCAACCAGCAGTAGGAACCGCCGTCATTGATAAGCTGCGTCAGCGACTCATCAGAAAAAACCGTGGCGAGTCTTTCCTGTCTGGTTATCCTTGCATATTTGGGGTGGACGTATTTTCCAGATTTCGTCGGGATCACTGCGTTCGTGCGGAACAATTCTTTCACCGTTTCGTACAGCGGCAAGAACAAGCCAAACGTATCAAAGCGATCTTCTACGATTGGTAGTGCTTTTACAAAACTCATGTTGAGCTTTCCGGCTGCCTTCAGTTCAAGAATGCTTGCGCGGAGCAGGGCGGCTGTCTCCTTAGCAAGGTATATGTTGTCAGTATCGTCCGCTGGAATGCTGCTGCGATTCGGTGTGGTGCGATATGGCCCCTGTACAATGAAGTCAAGCTTGCTTTCTGTCTCTGTGGGGAAATACACAGACACATACGGACTGGGGGCTTTTATGCACTGGTACGTTCCGTCTGTCTCCGTTACCGGGAAGGCAATATCAACTGTTCGCAGAGGATACTTATCCAGCTTGCGCGAGAACTTCAGATAGGAAATCATCTCGGCAGAGTCGGGATCTGCTTTTTCCTTTTCTGAAATGCCAAGTGCAGAGACGCGAGAGCAATGATCATTGATGCTGACTTTTTCAAGTAGGTACTCACCGGTTATAGGTTCTTCTCCGGTTTCAATTACATACTCAATCAGCTCAAGGTGCTTCATGAAGAGCAATGTTGTGATTCCGAGGTTCTGCAATTTACGAGCAAGCGTATCTACAAGCGCTGCCTTGGTTTTGAATCCGGAATATGTATGCCCAACAGCAAATGGAAAAACAAACCGTGTAGTATATGTTCTCGGCAGCGGCTCTTCTGCAATGTCTTCCGGTCTTGTGAAATCTTGGATTTCAACTGCGAACGGAACGGCATCATCGATACTTTCTCCATCATAGTGCGTTGGATCGCTGTAGAGTCGAACGGTGTCACAAATACCGAAAACAGATTTGAAGCCTACACCAAACTCTCCGATTTGGTTAAGGTTGTCCACTTTATCGGATTTTCCAATATCACAAAGGCCTTGAAGGTTCGCAGATGTAAACGGCTTGCCGTCGTGCATGACTTCAAGTCGGTCAGGATACTGTATAAACCGGATGCTCTTTGCTTGTGCATCTTCGGCGTTCTGCAGCAGCTCATATACGAAATGTGATTTGTCTGTGTAGAGCTGAATGATACGCTCCAGCGCACGACGCAGCATTCCGTCCTTGTCCTGCGCAATTCTAACTCTGTCAGCAATGTTGCTCATGATCAACCTCTCCCAATCTCGATGATCCCGTTCGCAATCAGAGATGTGTGGATGTCAGCGCGAGAAGCGCGGTCGTTTATTTCATCAACTTTAATCTGGTATTTCTCCGTGGCTGTGCTCAGCTCGCTTTGATACATTCTACGAATCTTTTCGTCGAAAGCATCGCGGATCTTCTGCTCGAGTGTCCTCTTGCGATTGCGATAATTGCTGCTAATGCTTTCGAGCTTATAATTTGCCGTGCTCTGAATACCGGCAAGATAGCTTTCTTTTTCGCGTTGCCAAATCGCGATATGTATGCCTTCCAATCCTGCCCAAGTACCGGTGTCAACAGAAACGTGTGCTGTGGTGCTTTCTGCTTCCTGCAAAATGTCAGTAAGCTCTGCGGACAGCAACCTGTTTTCGCACACGGGCACAACGCGGAACATCGGATTTAATCCGACGTAATTCCATGCATAGATTGAGAACGGATATGTGCCCTCCGGCAACTCATCTGAATAGTATTTCAGATGAATATAGGAAACCTGATTGGTCACATAGTATTTCGCCGCCTGCTTCACCAGCGGGTGCATGGGAGTAATGAAAAATGCTTTGTGCTCTTTTGATGCCGTCTCCGACATAAACGTCAATCGGTGCATCGGCTCCGAGCCCTTCAGATAATTCTCCCATCTCCGCTTCAGCGCAGATTTAACATTTGAAAGTTTGCGGAAATCCTCGAGCAGAGTCAAACGGGCTTCACGGCTCAACCTGATCTGTTTCAAATCGGAGGCACCGATAATGTATTGCCCCTCTCCAAGCCTGTCGGTCAAATATCTTTCAACAAGCCGCTGGATGCTGCTCGGCGAAATCCACGGGCTTTCCGCGTCTTTGATTTCCTTCGCTGCCGTGTAGTTTGACAAGTCAAATCCAAACAGCGCTCGTTCTTCTTCCTCCAGCTTGCTGAGCTCTTGCATACGGCGAACTTCATTGTCCGCCATCTGCTCCAGCTTGCGACGGCGTTCCTCATCAGTCAAAGCGGTGTTCACAGCAATTTGTTCGATCTGCGCTCCGATCGCTCCGAGCACTTCCTCGCATTCACCTACGCTGCGCTCGAAAATGCCGATGCGCATCAGACAGCGCGAGTAAATATCTGCGTCCACCGTGTCAGCAGTAATAATGTTGTAGATGTTGACGGCTTCGCTTTTCTGGCCGCGACGGTCGATTCGACCGATACGTTGCTCAATACGCATCGGATTCCACGGCAAATCATAGTTGATCATCGTGTCGCAGAACTGGTAATCCAATCCTTCTGATCCAACTTCGGTGAATAGCAAAATATCCAGAGCATCCGGATCACTCTTGTCCAGCTCAAACCGCTCACGTAATGCTCTACGATCATCGTCCTTTATGCTGCCGTTGATTTGCGCCACACGATAATTGCGTGCGCGTAGTTTCTTTTCGAGGTATGAGAGGGTATGGCGGAACGAACTGAACAGGATAATCTTGTTATTGTCCTGCTTGTTCTTTTCGTCTATTACTGTACAAATGCTGTCGAATTTTGTATCATCCTCGGGCAGCAAATCTGCAAGTTCCAAGACATGATGCGCGAGCGCCATCAATGTGGAAGTCGCTTTTGCATCAAGATCATAGTCGTCCATATCCACATCGGGATCCTCAACCATCTGGTTGAAGCGCCGAGTGATCAAATCACGAATATGCGGGGCGAGCCCGAAAATGCAGCTCGCTGCCTGCCGCCGAATAGTGCTCATCATGAATGGGATGCAGCGCACATTATGAAGTTTGGAAAGCGCCTCGTACTCAAACCGAAGAAGCTCATTGTGCAGGTCATATTGCTGCGGGGTAAAGCTGGTTTCAACCGTATAAGACCGACGCACACAGAAATCCTGAATGTCTTTTCTGCGGGTGCGGTTCAGCATCGTATTGAAGCTATGTAACGATTCAACATCCGAGACGAGCTTTACGCGCTCTTCGCGGCTGATGTCCGGCCTAGCGAGCCGCTCCAAAATGTCGGCGTAAAGCGGGTTCTTGGCCACGACATTTTCGCCCCACTGAGTAGATTTGATATTCTGCAGTTCGGTGATGGCCGTTTCCTGCCACCCTTCGCCAGCGCCTCTGATCGCGTGGGAGCACTTGTAAATAAACTCATTGGGACGGGACATCATCCGGAACACGTCCTTGTCCATAATGACATCCGGTCGCAGCAAATTCATCAGCGTGAACAAATCATCGTCGCTGGTTTGCAACGGGGTAGCAGTCAGCATTACCACTGCGTCAGCGTGCTCGCAGAAGTACCTGACGCATTTGTATGCGTATGCCTTGTCTTTGTCCAAGCTGCCATTACGAATGTGATGCGCTTCGTCGATAATCACGAGATCAAAATGCGGAGCGGGATCAAGATCCAGCAGGCCATACTGTCTGCCTCTGCGATGCTCTTCGCCTTCATAGACGCGACTATCCAAAATGGAATATGGCAGTATCGCTTTATTGTAGCGAACAGGCCACTCTTCGTCTCTGTGTGCATCGGAAAGCGCCTGCCGGAGAGTAGCGCCATCCAGAGGAATGAAATCCTCATCAAAGCGCTTCATCTCCATTTCCCATTTTCGCTCTGCGACTAGCGGTTTCGGACAGATGATCAGGATATTATCCAGCTCGCTTCTGGCCTCCAATTCCTTGACGATCAGACCGGCTTCGATTGTTTTACCGACACCAACGCTGTCTGCAATAAGAATCTTCGGCTCATCAGATTTTATGAGCTTGAGCGCAGGCCGGAACTGATAAGGGACGAAATCAATTCTGGCGGCGTTGAGTGAATACAGGTTTCCGGCAGACGGGTTATTGATTTCGTATGCCGTCAGGTTGCTCTGCAACGTGCTGATGTCGACCCAGCTATAAGACGGTGCTGCGTCGATTTTCTGAATTTGTCCGTCATAGAACGTCTTGATTTCACCGTCGACAAACACTTCGTACTTCTTGGTGCCGCCAACATCAGAGATGGAGAAGACCATGCCCTTGGTATCGGGCGAGCCGGTGAGAAAGACGCGATCCTTCTCTTGGATCTCTCCAGTCGAAACTGGAACAGCCTCCGGAACCTTAACTGTTACTGGTTCAACATCAAAGACCGCCGAGAAATCGGCGCTTTCCACGTTTTTCCGGAACTCGATGATTCCCTCCGTGTATTTGTTCGTGACCATCACGTTCTCAAAGAACGCCAAGAGGATATCCAGATCACGAAGCACAATGTCCTTGTCGGAAATCGCCCCGGCCAGATGCGCCCAGTTGTTTCGCACCTTCATCATATCCCGAACGCACTGGCGATCGCGGGTGGGAAGGTAAGCAAATGAACGCATGTCATACCATGATTTGTCGGCAACACGGAGCAAAGCCGCAAGATCAAGATCCTCCAGCTTCGAGTATCCGTTTTCTTCGGCAAATTGCTTTTGTGTAAAGGAAAGGTTGTCCCAAACGCAGGTTTGCCACCAGTCCTCGCCCACACGAGGCAGCATCTTTCCGAGCCATGCGCAGAGCTCTTTTGTTGCGATGTACAGGTACTCATGCATTTTGCTTATGATAGTCTGCTCGTTCATTTGCTCGCTTCCTTTTCTCTATCTTTATTGGAAGAATCCTTCGCTTTCAAAAATGTGGTTCAGCTCATCATTGCTGGCGCACCGCAAAACCTTGTCTCGCACGGAACTCTTGGACATATCCAGACGGAAAGCCATCTCTTTGCCAACGGAATTCCGCTGCATGCGGATCAGCTGGATCCTGCCCACTCCGGGGTTCTGCCGTGCATACTCAGCAAAGCCCTTCGCCTTGCCAAGGTTGTCCTGTCGAGTCGGATCATGCGGTTCGAGAATGTCAACGACATAATCTGAGCCGTCTTTGCGGATGATCAGGAAATCCGGGTACGTCGGCTTCTTTTCACCGTCGATCTCATAGGGAATGCAAAGCGCCCAAGATCCCCTTGACGGATTACGTAGCCAGCACACGAAATCCTCATGCTGCTCTTCCTCGGCGATCACTTTGCGCTCCCAGCCGTTCAGGTTAATCAGCGCAGTGCCGGAATCATCCACAAACAGGTGATTGCTGTACAGCGTGCCTTCCATTTCATGAGGAACGCGGATCGTTTCCGGAAGTCTGAAGTTGTGCTTACTGATAATATCGCCGTCGGAAACGATATCGTCATACTTCTTCTTGAATTTCTCCGGCAGCGAAACAGTACGACGGCGATTTGCATCGTTCAGATCATGGAACTTTTCACGCGCATATTCATTGAGCACATCCATGCAGTCGGAGTTCGCAGCGAAGATGATGACCTGAATCTTCAGATTCAAAACATCGTCTTCATCGTAGTACCGGTTCACATATGCGTTGCCTACGCCTTCGTTTCCGAGACGCGTCTCTGCAAGACGGAACTGCCGCTCGATGTCCGTGTCAGTGGTGGAGAACAGATCGTGAACGGCGTAGTCATCGATCGACCGTCCAAACACATCAAAGATCTGAGCACTCAGCTTAAACTGCAGTACCTGTCCGGCAAGATCATCGTACAAGCCCTGCTGCTTCAGCGTGGCGATGTGGCTGTGGATCTTATCAACGATCTCAGAGATAACGATCTCCTTCGCATCCATATCGATGCGGGTCTGTGTGAGGAACCGCGCCAGCGCATACATGGATTTCAGGTAGTCCGTGATGCGAACTTTACGCACATTGTATGTCAGAAGGCCTGCATCGTTGATTGCCTTCACTACGGCTTCACGATCAATCTGCGGGAAGTCTCGTGCGGGTTGGGCGGGAGGTGTAACAGTTTCTGTCGGTGTTGTGTCCGCCGTGGCCGTTGCTTCATGCGCCGGTTCTGCAGTGTGAACCGGTGCCGTCGCTCCTGCTTGTACATTAGGCGTCTGACCTGCAGCGGTGTTTTGTCCAGCTGGCGGCGTTACAACCGGCTGCTGTGTTCCGCCCTGCATCTGTGCAGACCCGTCACCGGACGGCTGCTCAGGAGGATTGTCGCCAAATCCCGGCAGATCAAAAAGTGTGAGCTGGTTGGGATCATAGGAACGGGTGCGTCCGGGCTGCCGGGGCGGCGTGGTGTATGTAGGCCTTAGGCTCAGCGTGTCGTAGTTATCGTAGCCCATTTCTTCGGCTTCGATATCGGTGGGAATCGTTGCGCCTTCCTCATCCTGCAGCGCTTTGACCACATCGTATACCGTCGCTTCGCTAAACTGCGGCAGGTATAGGTGCACGTCGTTCAGCGTTTCGTCCACGTTGATATGCTGCTGGGTGGGCGTGCGCACCATTCTGCCGAGCAGCTGGGCGATGTAGGTGTAATCTACGGCGCGACGGAAGGACATCATGGTCTCCGCTCTGGGGCAATCCCAGCCGGTGGAGAGTGTTTCCTTGAAGAACACAACCTTGATGCGCTTATCGTCGGCGATTCTGCTTGGCTCGCAGTACGGCACATTCAGTCCACCGATTTGAAGAGTTGGAGTGCCTTCGCCGAAGGCGTGGACAACTTGTCCTTCCATGAAGCGGTCGCCGATCCGTTCTTCTATGATTCGCAGGCATTCATCCAGATCGGTCGCAGAAATTTGATGTCCGCTGCCGTTCTGCACCTGCACGACAAGGATGGGATTTACCTGTCCGTAGTGCTGCTCATAGCAATACTGGTACCAGTGATCGCACTTATGCCGCCATTCGTCCGTTGCCGCCTGCAGAACAGCCATATCATTACCGGCGTGCTCGGGATAGGTAATCACGATCCGATCCTTCAGAAGACCGGATGCACGCACTTCGTCTGCTGTAGTCTTTACGTAGTGAGTTGTGGACTGAATGCCTTCCGCCAGTCGATTGAAACGCTGTGGCGTTGCGGTCATGCCGATAACTACCGGCATCGGGGGCAAACGATCTGCCTCGGAGCCCTTCAGGAACTTCTGCATGATCGTCGTGTTCTTTGTGAGATCTCTTGCACTCTGCGCACCGCGATGAGCTTCGTCAATGATGAAATACAACCGGTCGGATTTCTCGCGTACCGTATTCGCCAGCGTCTCCCAAATGGTGTACTGCCTGCCGTCCGAGTGTTTGGTAATATTGCTTGATTTCGATAGTTTCTGCGTATTCAGAAAATAGATATGCCCATCGTCAAGCTGTTCCATATCGAAGGATTCATCGCTGATAACGACGCACTGGTTCAGCTGGATTTTATCTGCCTTCAGATCGATTTTGAGCCGTGACTGCTCATTGAGCTGTGGAGAGTCCGAAAGCCAGATAAAGATCGCATCATTTTGATCGGGGTAAAGCTCATCGCCGTAATAAACCGCTTCGATGAGCGCGGACATTACGATGGTCTTACCCGCTCCGGTGGGGGCAGTATAGGAGACCACCTGTGGTGTGTGCGTGCTGCGATAGTTGCCCAGCGCTGTGGCAACACTCTGACGAAGTCTGGCAAGCGCAGTCTTCTGAAATGGGAACAGTTCGATTTTCATATCCGCTTACCTCCTGACCGCGTTGATGCGGAAATTGTCCAGATAGTCCCGGTAGAGTTGGAAGCTCTGCTTCACATTCAGACCGGCAATCATATCTCGGTAACCCGCCTCGGAATCCGTGACGATAAACACCGTCTCGATCTCCGGGTGCTGATCCATCTGATCTACAAACTCCATATACTGCTTCTCATTAACCAGTACTGCGAACTTGTTTTCAGGCAGGATCAGCATATCAGGGGTTTCTTCGCCGATAGTCGGACATCTCCCGACTGCGCCAGCTTTCATCCAAAGTGTCGGCAACATCTGCTTGAATTGTCTACCCAGTGCGATTGCATTTTTATCAAGGAAGCCGAGTTTGAAGAACGCTGCATTTGTCTTGAATCCATCTGCCATTGGGACATTGGAACCAATATAATTGCCTCTCAATGGATTGCCATTTATATCATGTCCTTTTATAGTACAAACGGTTCGCGGCCAAGTAACATACTGTGCAATACCGAGCCTTTCCCACTCTGGGTCGCCGGGTTTGTTCCCTCTCCGGGTTAACTCTTTAGCTTCTGCATCTGAAACCTCGTTGTTTGTTACCATGATGCAGCGTCTTTGTCCACAATCTTCGGCATTGAGAAGATTAACTGCATGAAGCGTTGTTCCAGAACCTGCAAAGAAATCGATAATTAATGCATTCGGTTTGTCGGACACGAAGGGGTATAATGCATCTCTGACTGCATAGAGAGATTTGGGATAGGAAAACTTATTCTTGCCAAGAATGTTCGCAATCAGATCGGAACCATTTGATTGTGAATTATATTTTACGTCATACCACATTGTTCTTACAGGCATGCTGTCACGGCTAAACATGATCTCAATACCTCTATTATCATGTCTAACGGACAGCCGCTCCATAACTTCCTCAACGGAGCCACGAGCATATCGCCACTTTCGTTCTACGTTCCCCGAATCAATAGGCCATACACTATATGTCCCATCTCCGTTATCCTCAACTTGTCCTGCTGGATGAAGATTATCGGGTAATACATCACCAAACCCAACAATCTTATCTTCCGAATCTATAATAATAGGGTAGAAACACGTTGCCCCCTCATATCGTGTTGATGTACTACCAACTCGGCGGAAGCTTCTCTTTTCGTCGCCTTCATATGGAAATCTTTTAATCTTGGTTGAGTTTGTATAGAGTAAAATCAGATACTCATTGTCGACTGAGATTGCAGTTCCTTGGGTACCCTTCGCATTCATTTGAACACTGATAATATTTTTGTTGAATTCGGGAAACAGCTCTTCGATAAGCATATCCAAATGACTAAACTCATTATCATCGATGGCTACTATCATTGCCCCATCAGGAGACAACAGTTTTTTTGCGATTTTAAGGCGTTTTTGCATCATAGAGAGCCATTTGCTATGACGATACTGATCATTATTGTCTACGAAATCGTTATTGTACTTCCAGTCCCTCGCTCCGGTGTTGTAGGGAGGGTCGATGTAGATGCAATCCACCTTTCCGGCATACAAGTATTCCAGAAGCTGCAGCGCGTGGTAATTATCCGCCTGAATGAGCGTATGCCACAGGTCGCTGTCCGGTGCATTCTCCACGGTGTCCATCGGAATGAGCTGCGGGTAGATGGGATCACCAAACTCCGCGACAGTGACAAGCTCGTCGATGTCGATATCATGCTTTGTCTTGTCAACTTTGCGCAGACAGGAGGCGACGCCATTCTCAATTTTCAGGACGGCATAAACATCATTTACTTGTCCGGCCTTGAGCGCTACGGTTGCGCCGACCTTGACCGGGATTTCATAGAGGGGTGTGCACTCTGGCAGGTGCTCTTCAAACACCAATCCGAATTTCTTCTGCTTTGCTAACTTTTCAACCTCTGCCGCAATTCGTGCACGAAGATCGGGGTTATCGATCTGGGTTACCAGTTCATCTAAAATTGCCATTTATTTCGTCTCCTTGTCTGCAGTCTTCGGTGTGTTGACCGCGAGGATGTTTTTGATGTGTGTTTCGTATTGCTTGATGACATTCGCCGGTGAGATGATATGCATCCGATTCCCGAACTGCGCCAGCCACCCGAAGAATGTGGGGGCGATCTGCACGTGAACTGTCGCTGCGCAAGTTGTTTCGTTCACTGGCATCATTGGTGTGTTCTCACCAAACCTGTCGTAGACCGGATCAATCAGCGCTTTGTCGAACTGTAGCACCACATCGATCAGCTCACCGCTGAACATCTTGAAGGCCTGCTCTGTGAATTCTGCCACGCCGTCGATCTTTGCGATGGCTTCATCCGAGAGGACGGACTCTTCTACAACCTCCAAGTGATCCATGCGGTCAACACGGTAGCTCGCTGTCCGTTCCGGATGCCTGTTGCTATAGGCCATCAGGTAGTAGTTGTCTTCATTAAATATAAGCGCGACCGGTTCCACGTAATAGCGCTTCTTTTCGCCGGTGCCCGTGGTAACGAAAACGCGCTCGGCCTTCTCATTGAGATGGAAGTAGTTGAATGCGACCTTTTTTCTCCGAATGATCGCATCCTCGATGCCGTCGACGGTGTAAAGGATGGATTCATTGGTGTGCTTCCGTGTGTTGAAGCATACCATGTTTTCTTTCAGCAGTTCCGCTTGATGAGATCCGCCCAGAGCGGCGACCTTTTCAACAAGCTCTGCAGTTTTCTTTTCCGTGACGAAGCTGGCCGCCTGCACCGCATCAATCAGTATTTTGATCTCCGGCACCGTGAGCTCATGCTCCGGAACATAGTAGAACTTCTCTTTATCCTTCAGGTAGCTCATGATCTCGAAGCCATTGTCCTGCATGACTTCGATGTCCAAACTCAGCGTTCGGACGTTGCTGGAAATGCCCATTTCATTGAGCCGTCTGCAAAGCTCGACACGGGAGATAGGGTGGCTTTCATCCGTCTCTTTGCGTAATAGCTCATAAAGCTTCAGCAGCTTGATTTTTTGCATGTTAGCAGCCATGCCGCGCCTCCTTCGTGAAAAGGGTACAAGAATACTTATCTATTTTACCACAAAACTCCCCGAATTTCAACAATTTAGCGTAATTAAATCCTTACTTGAGTGGATATTTTCCGTGAATAATTGGTTCAAGTCCGTTCCCTTTGTCCTTTTTAGGCGTTCTTTGCATCTGTAAAGAACCGCAAAAAGGATACCAGCATTTCGACTCTGCTTTTGCCTCTGAACGCAAAAAATCGGGCTCCAGAGAAGCCACTCGACCACTCCGAAGCCCGATATTGCCTATTTTCGCTTGTTTTTTGCCCTGAAAGCAGGAAAAAGCCTCTTTTGCCTTGGTAGACAAAAGAGGCTTTTTTCATGGTACACCTTCAGGGGCTCGAACCCTGGACACCCTGATTAAGAGTCAGGTGCTCTACCAGCTGAGCTAAAGGTGCATTCACTCTTTCAAGTGCATATCACATTATACTCGGATTTTGTACAAAGTCAAGACCGTTTTGGAGAGGATTGAAGATATATTTTTAATTCCGTCTTCAACCGTATTTGTGCCGCACCGATAGGGCGTATTTAAAGAGTTGAAGAGAGAAGAAACGCCATCCGTACAATACGCCTGAGGCACATGCATTCCGCATTCCGCATCAACGTTTCTTCTCTTCTTTTTCTCAGTAAATTTCAGTCAAGGTGAATCAGTGTTCATCCAATCACAAGCCGTACCCTTGCAGCCATTGCTCCGAGATCCGCATCGCTTATTTTGCGCGGGACAAGAACGCCGGTTTCGGCAAAAGTTCTTGCGCCGTCGGAACCGTTGACAATGCGCGCAAATTCCGGATCCGCCCGCATAAGGCTCTTCAGGCCGAGATAAAGCGCCTGGGTGATGCCGTATTCGTCGTTCCGTGCGTTCATTATCTGCGTTGCCTTGTTGTAGCATTCGGCCGCAAGCTCGCGGCACTGTTCATCGGTGAGCTTTGCAAGAATCTCCGGCTGTGCAAGCATTGTTTCAAGATAGTCCAACCTCAGGCAGGCATATCTGTCGAGTTGGCTCTGATCGTTGAGCTTGTATGCCTTGTAGAGATTGACAAGAACCGTTCCCGCATCCTCTCGCGCAGCAAGCAGCTGAAGTCCGTCATAATCCTGTTTGACAACGTCGAATCCTTCCAGCATTGATTCGTAAACGAACATATCATCAAACAGGTTATAGTTCATGCAGTACAGCACAAGCTCCGCCGTTGTTGCATTCCGCGCAGTTTCCGGCAATTGGGAAACCTCCCGCATTTCTATCGCATCTTCAAGCAGATCCCACTCCTCGGGCGTGTCGTAAGGGTTGATAACGCTTTTATACACGTTTCCGTCCTTTACGGGCAGGAAGCCCTCGGGTGCGGTGAACCAGTCGGAAAGAGCGGGATCGTCGTCGGAATCCTCAAATTCGCCGCTTGCACGCAGCCGTACCACACGCTCGGCATATTCGTTGAACGCCTTGCGGATGCGCCTGCCGTCCTCCACACGCACTGCACGCGAAGCAACTCCCACAACCGCCGCCGCAAGAATTGCGACACAAACAACAATGCCGATAATCTTTACGCTTTTTTTCATGGTTTTCCTCCGAAAGGAATGTACTCGGCCTCAGTCGGCAATAAGTATTGTATCATTTCTAATTGACGTTGTCAATTAGAAATCAGCAATTAGAAATTAGCAATGTACATCGGTCTTCACTCTCCGCTCTCCACTCTCTTAATCAAAACCCCTCCACCGCTCTGCGGTCCCCCTCCCCTTGCAGGGGAGGCAAACGAGTGCCTTCAACTCCACTCTCCACTCTCCAAACTCCGCTCTTAACTTTCCACACTCCGCTCTCCGCTCCCAATTCCTCATTTCTCCTACCTATATAAATGTACCTTTAAATGCGCCTTTCGGGCTTGCCGAACTCCTTAAAATATGGTATAATAGAATGAAGGTAATAATGCCGCATAATGCGGCAGGGCGGAGGCTTTGCGTGTACATCACCGCCGTAAGACTTTATTGTTTCAGAAGTTATACGGAGCTGCGGTTTGAGCCTGCAAAGGGGCTTAACGTCATTGTGGGCGCAAATGCGGCGGGCAAGACGAACATTCTGGAATCCGTTTTCCTTGCTGCGTTGGGCAGGAGCCACCGAACGCGCCGCGATGCGGAACTTATCAACTCCCTTTCCGACAAGGCATATGCGGGCATTGAGCTTGTGAGTGCAACGGGGAAGCACAGCATTGAACTCAAGCTGTTTTCCGGCGCACCGAAACAGGTTTTTATCGATGGGCAGCGCATCAGACGCATGGGCGAGCTTATGGGCGTTCTGAACGCCGTAATGTTTTCACCCGAGGATCTCTCCCTCGTCAAGGACTCTCCCGAAACCCGCCGCCGCTTTATGGACATGGAGCTTTGCCAGCTTCGACCTGCATATTTCTACCGTTTGCAGCAATATAATGCCGCCCTCAAGCAGCGCACCGCGCTTTTGAAAACAAGTTTTCCGTTCGAACCGAACATTGAACTTCTCGACATGTGGGACGATAAGCTTGCGGAGCTCGGCGGTTCGGTCATGCTGCTTCGCCGCGATTTTCTTGACAGGCTCAGCACCGCTGCGCGGGATCTGAACCGCAGCATCACGGGCAATTCCTCTGTCGGGCATGAACCGGAAGAGCTTTTTACCTACTACAAACCCTCCGTTCCCTTCGAGGGCGACGGCGCGCGCGCCGCACTCGGGGACGCACTCTGCAAGGCACGGGCGGAGGATATCCGCCGCGGCTGCACAACCAAGGGGCCGCACCGGGACGACATCGGCATTCTGCTCAACGGGCGCGATGTCCGCGTTTTCGGTTCCCAGGGGCAGCAGCGCACGGCAGCATTGAGCCTTAAACTGAGCGAGCTTGCGCTTATGCGCCGCATTCGGGGCGAGGCACCGGTTCTGCTTTTGGACGATGTTCTGAGCGAACTGGACGGCGACAGGCAGCGGGAGCTGCTTTCAAGCGCATTTGATTGCCAATGCTTTTTAACATCCACAACTCTCGACGGCCTTGAACAGGTGCCGAACATGACGGTGTTTGAATGCAGCGGCGGCAAACTCAAAAAAATTCTGTCAGCAGAAAATTGATTCTGTGCTGATTTAACATTGTATAAATAAACGCCGTTTTGTGGTTGTTTTAAATCATACGGTCGGCATTCTCTCATAACAACCCGACATAAAAATTCCGGCGGACAGGGCTCCGCCGGCGGCAGCTTTTCAAAAATGCCGCGGGTTTTACTCTGAAAGGAAATAGTTTTAAAAATGGAAACGACTTATAACGCTTCGCAAATACAGGTGCTTGAAGGATTGGAGGCCGTTCGCCGCCGCCCGGGCATGTATATCGGTTCAACCGATTCAAGAGGCCTGCACCACCTTGTTTATGAAATAGTAGACAATAGTATAGATGAAGCTTTAGCAGGATTCTGTAATGAAATATCAGTATTCATAAATGAAGATAATTCCATAACAGTAATAGATAATGGGAGAGGTATGCCTACAGGAATACATCCTAAGATGGGAAAGTCTACTGTAGAAGTAATTATGACAGTTCTTCATGCTGGAGGTAAATTCGGTGGTGGCGGATATAAAGTATCTGGAGGATTACATGGGGTTGGTGCCTCAGTTGTTAATGCATTATCTGAATGGTGTGAAGTAACTGTATCAAGAGATGGAGAAGTATGTCAACAAAGATATTCTAGAGGAGTTGCTATATCTGATTTAGTTAAAATAGGCTCAACAGAAGAACATGGAACTAAGGTTTCATTTAAGCCAGATAGTGAAATATTTGAGGAAACTGAATATGATTTTGAAATATTAGCAAATAGATTAAGAGAATTAGCTTTCTTAAATAAAGGAATTAGGATAGTTTTAACTGATAAGAGAGAAGAGGATAAGCAAGAAATATATCACTATGAGGGTGGTATAAAGGAGTTTGTTACATATCTAAACAGAAATAAAGAAGTATTACATCCAGAACCTATTTATGTGGAAGGTGAAAGGGACGGAATAATTGCAGAAATATCACTTCAATACAATGATGGATATAATGAAAACTTATATTCATTTGCAAACAATATAGATACTATTGAGGGTGGAACACACTTATCAGGTTTCAAAACTGCATTAACTAGAGTTATAAATGATTATGGTAAAAGATTTAATCATTTAAAAGAAAATGATAAGAATTTATCTGGAGATGATATAAGAGAAGGATTAACAGCTGTAGTATCTGTTAAGATTTCTGAACCACAATTTGAGGGCCAAACAAAGACTAAGTTAGGTAACTCAGAAGTAAGAAGTGTTGTAGATTCAATAGTTGGAGAGGGTGTTTCTACATTCCTAGAAGAAAATCCTAATGTAGGAAAAATAATAATATAGATAATATGTATGCGAATAAAGTCAGAAACAATATGTATCTGCCGCGG
>ENA-ORSI01001875-ORSI01001875.1-human-gut-metagenome-genome-assembly--contig:-NODE-1875-length-16701-cov-3.132825_pt1 | contig 16701 bp, 12 predicted proteins | sample MGYA00242187_ERZ509154 | MGnify/ENA primary metagenome ERZ509154 (study PRJEB26280, sample SAMEA2338627) | human gut metagenome | biome: human gut; feature: human-associated habitat; material: faeces...
ATCCGATGTGGCTGCTCATGCATTTAGGCGAAAGCCCGGCTTTTGTAATATCGGCAGCCGTGCTGGCGGCTTCGGCGGTCTTTGCCGCGGTTACCGTGAACCGCCGCGCGCTAAAAGGCGGTATAGAACCGGTGGATGTAAACAGTTGAACCCGGAAAAAACAAAAACGGCTTTCGCGCCGAAAAAGCGCGGAAGCCGTTTCTTTATGTGTTTGTGTCAGTTTGCGATGCTGATATCGAATGTCGCCTCGAAATTGCGGTTCCAGGGCTTGCGGAGGTTGGAAACGGTTATCCTCCCGTGGCCGGAAAGGCAGTTCACGCCGGCAAGTATGCTGCCGGAATTGAGGCGCGCAAGTATCGTCTGCGGCCCGAAATCGCCTGCGGCGGAAAGGTTTTCAATGTCTTTCGCGCGGTAGGATATATCCTTTATCAGCGAAAAAGTGAGCGTTTTGAGGAAGGCGTTGTCGGAATCCTTCGTGACATTTTTGCTCCGGTAAATATAGCAGTACCGCGCTGCGGCATTGGATATCGCGATCCCGACGGCGTTGCCCACGGTGTTCCAGTTGGAATACCCGAGCAGCCGCGATATCTGCGATTTTGAAGCGAGCAGCCGCCTTTGCAGCTCGCCGACCTGCGTGGAGGCATCGATAATGCAGGTGGGGACCCCGGCATCCAGGTTCTTTTCCGCCTGTGCAATAAGCTTTGCGGCATTGCCGGAAATATCCGATGTCCGTGTGAGCACAAGCACCTGCAGCGCATATGGGTCGCTGCTTTCGAGGTCGCCGCCGATGGCTTCGATGTGCCTTTCGACGTTTTCACGCAGGGTTCCGGTGTCGTAAGCATCCGCGCGGGAATCCGCCCCCTCGCCGAAATATGCCACGCGGCAGTTCGTACCGCCGTAAAGCGCGCCGGTGATTTGCGCAATGCCCATCAGCCCGAGCTCGTCCGCGCCGGCAAACAGATAAAGGTTTTCCCCGGCAAGTTTTTTAATGTAGTTTATTTCGTTTGTCTGGATGGTTATCTGGGGCGAAGAATCGTCCACGCCGACATAAAGCGCCTCGATATCCTTGCCCGCAATGGAAAGCACGCGGTCAATAAGCCGTAGCTTGCGCTCGCGGGAGGCAAGGTATTCGTCCAGCTTCGTGCCGGAAATGGATATCGGTATTTCCGCGCCGTTTTCGTCATAACGGTAACCGGCGATGATGTTTTCGACATTGAGCGAGCTTCCGGAAAGTGTTTTGCGCGCCTTCATGCCGTATGTGCGCAGAGCACTGTAATCCTCCATCGTGTAGCCCTGGTAGTTCACCGTGGAGGCGAGCCGCATGACGGTGTCGAACAGCACGACGTGCTTCCTTGCGGAAAGCGCGATAAGATAATCGGCTATTTCGTATTCGAGCGTGAGATCGGTGTTCGAAAGCCAGCGTGAACCGACAAGACCGCCGGAAAACATCTGGTCGAGCGAGATCACATAATAATCGCATTCGTTTTCGATGGATTTGAGCCAGGCGAGCAGCGCCTTGCGGTCGCCGTAGGTCAGCCCGCTTTTGTTCGGCTCCATGTTGTCGAGCGCGGTGCGGTAAAGATCCTCATCCGGGATCAGCAGCGTGAATCCCGCCGCGGCGGCAAGGTATTCCGCGCGGTCCTTGTTCACCGGGCGGTTGTCAAGCGGAATATAGGCGATCTTCACGCCGTTTGCGTCGCTTTGTGTCGCCTTATGGGGGAAGGAATAAAGGTCGTATGTTCCGAGCACATGGCGCTTTATGCGCAGGTAATCGGCAGGTGTCATTTTGTCGCCCTCCTTTGCGGCTTCGTTTGCAGCCCCTTTCGGGGTAAAGGTTTCAAGGTACGCGCGCTTTGCCAGCAGGTAATCGTTTGCATCGACAATGCCGTTGCAGTCGATATCGCCGTATATTACCGCTGCGGCGGATGTGCCGTCGGAAAAATATACCGTGTCGCCCGTTGCGATGTATTTTCCTGCGGAAGCAACACGCTCCGCCGCCGGGTTTGCCTTTATATAATCCGTCGGCGCGGTTTTTTCGCGCAGATTGTAAACATAGCCGTTAAGGGTACAGCTTCCGTCCTTGTAAACCGCCGCATCTGCAGCCGTCAGGCACAAAGCCGCAAGCATTATCGCCGCGATAAAAGCGGCAAGAAATCTTTTCATTTTCGGTTCTGCTCCGTTGCTTGTATTTTATGTGGTGGATTTTATCACATATCGCGCCGCAGGTCAACCGTTTGCCCCGCATGGTTTGTTAATATATTTTCGACCGCTTTTCGTGCGCCGCTTCTTATTTTCGGCTTGTTATCGGGGTAAAAAGGCTGTAAAAGATACGCATTCGGGCATAACGGAGCAGAGTGCCTCCGGGAATACATCCTGGCGCTTGCCGCAGAGGGCAGTAGCGCGGCGACACTTTCGAAATATGCGCGCGATGCGGCGGCGTTTGTAAAATATCTCCGCGGCAGGGCGGTCACAAAGGAACTGGCGGCGGAGTACAGGGAGAACCTGTGCGGGAAATACGCGCCGCGCAGCGTGAACATTATGCTTGCGGGGGCGTGAAAGGGCTTTTGACCTTTGCCGGGCGCCCGGAGCTGCGTGTGCGGCAGGTGCGCGTGCAGAGGCAGGCGTTCTGTGCGGAGGAACGGGAGCTGACCCGCGGGGAGCACACAAGGCTTTGCCGCGCGGCGGCACACGGCGGGCACATGGCAAACGCATTTTGAACCCGTTTTGGGCACAAAAAGGGCGCGCACCGGCAAGCCTTGGGAGTTTTTTGCAAAACATATTTAACCAAGAATTTGTTTTTGCGCCGATTTTCGCATATTGTATTGCTTTTTCCCGACGAACGCTTGACTTTTTTCTCCGAAAGCGGTATCATAAAACCGGAATTCGGGAAAAGTTCGATTGCTGTGCCGAATTAAAAGCAACATAATGAGGTTTATGTGCCAATAAAAGAAGAGAGGGGATATTATATGTCAAATACAGCGGAGATTATCAAATACGAAGGCGATAATTCAACATTTATCTGGAAGCACCCCTGTGAGGATTTTAACAGCCTGACACAGTTGATCGTTCACGAATCGCAGGAAGCGATATTCTTCATGAACGGTCAGGCATTGGATCTGTTCGGCCCCGGCCGTTATACTCTCGAAACACAGAATATCCCGAAGGTCGGGAAGGTGCTTAACCGTGCAACGGGCGATAAAACACCGTTCCACTGCGAGGTTTACTTTATCAACAAAACCGAGCAGATGTCTGTGAAATGGGGAACGGACAGCAAGGTGACTTATATAGAGCCGAGCTACGGGTTCCCGATATCCATCGGTGCCTCCGGCGAAATGTCGCTCCGTGCGGAAAACAGCCGAAAGCTGCTTTTGAAGCTGGTCGGGACGGAAAATTGCCTCGGTCAGCAGAAGCTGGTATCCTTCTTCCGTGCATTCCTTATGACGCGTGTCAAAACCTATATCGCGCAGTACATGAAGAATAATGCAGTCAGTGTTTTCGAAATCGACGAGCATCTGACCGCGTTTTCCGAATCGCTGCACGGCAGGCTTGCGCCCGATTTTGCCGATTACGGCATTTCGCTCGAACGCTTCTTTGTTACGCAGGTCGTCAAGCCCGACGGCGACAGGCAATATGAAAAATTCAAGGAGCTGCACTTCCGTCAGTATGCCGATATAGCCGAAGCAAAGCTTCGCCAGCAGACCGATCTGATCTATGCACAGACAGAAGCGCAAAAGGTTGTCATTGATTCACAGGCACAGGCGACAAAGCGTGCGCAGGAGGGATATACCTATGCTCAGGAGCGCGGCTTTGATGTGGCGGAGAAGGTCGCACAGAACGAAGCGGTCGGCCAGTTTACAAACATGGGCGTTGGATTAGGAACGATGGCGGGTGTCGGCGGCGCCGTAGGAGGAATGGTCGGCAACGCCGTCGGCGATGCGATGAACGCCACAGCACAGCCGGCGCAGCCCGACGGCGGCATGGAGGCATTCAAGGCAAAGGTCGAAAAGCTGAATATCATGAAGAATTCGGGGCTCATAACCGAGCAGGAATTCGCCGATATGAAAGCCAAGCTGCTTTCCGATATTCTGTAATTACGGGGGAACGGTATGATGAAAAAGAATTTCAAGTTTTACTTTTCGTTATGGTCAATACTTCTTGCGGTCTTTAATGTGGTTGTGTTCATTCTGCGCCCGGTGATACCAGGGTACATAATAGAATATGATGCCCGCTTCTGGATCGCATGGGGGTTTATCCTTGCGGCATTTATCGTGAATCTTGTGTGTGCGTATTTTGCGTTCAGGGCGGAAAACCTGAAAAAGTTGTTTTACAGTATTCCGCTGATAACCGTCAGCCGCTCGGGTCTGATCGTGCTTATGGCTGTCGGCTCTGCGCTTATGCTTATCCCGGGCTGCCCGGCGTGGATAACCGCAATCGTTTGCATTGTGATTTTTGCTTTTAACGCAGCCGCCGTTATCAAGGCAAAAGCTGCGGGGGATATTGCCTCGGATGTCAACGATAAGGTCAAGGCACAGACCGCGTTTATAAAAACGGCTTCCGCAAACGCGCAAAGTATTGTGAACGAAGCCGGAAGCGATGCCGTCAGAGCCGAATGCAAAAAGGTGTATGAGGCATTGCGCTACTCCGACCCGGTGTCCGATATATCGCTTTTTGCAATCGAATCGGATATCGCAGAGAAGTTAAAGGCTCTCGAAATCGCCGTAAGGGCGGACGATCCGGAGGGCACGGCTGCACTATCCGGCGAAATAATCGTTCTGACGGAAAAGCGCAGCCAACGCTGTCGTGCGCTGAAATAGTATCAGGTTTTAACAGGAGGGGGAAGAAAGTGATATTCAAGTGTAAGATGTGCGGAGGCACGGTAGAGTTCGAGCCGGGCGCAAGCACCGGTATATGCGACAGTTGCGGCACGAAACAGACCCTGCCGCGGCTCGACGATGATAAAAGAGCGAATCTTTACGACCGCGCCAACCATTTCCGCCGTAATAACGATTTCGATAAGGCAATGGCGATATACGAGCAGATACTGAACGAGGATAATACCGATGCGGAGGCATATTGGTCGCTCGTGCTTTGCCGTTACGGTATCGAATATGTCGAGGACCCGCAGAGCCGTAAGCGTGTCCCGACGGTGAACCGCGCGCAGTTCACCTCGATTTATATGGACGAGGACTATAAGTCTGCCCTGCAATATGCCGACGGATACCAGAAAACCATTTATGAGGAAGAGGCAAAAGCCATCGACGATATCCAAAAGGGTATTTTGGAAATATCCTCGAAGGAGGACCCATTCGATGTCTTTATCTGCTATAAGGAAACCGATGCAAACGGCAGAAGAACGCCGGACAGCGTTCTTGCCAACGATCTTTACCACCAGCTCGCGCAGGAGGGCTTTAAGGTGTTTTTTGCGCGGATCACCTTGGAGGATAAGCTCGGCTCGGCGTACGAGCCGTATATATTCGCGGCGCTCAACTCGGCAAAGGTCATGGTCGTGCTCGGTACAAAGCCGGAATACTTCAATGCCGTGTGGGTCAAAAACGAGTGGAGCCGTTATCTTGCACTTGTGAAAAAGAGCGGCGGTAAAAGGATTCTTATCCCTGCGTATAAGGACATGGACCCGTACGACCTGCCGGAGGAGTTTTCACATTTGCAGGCGCAGGATATGTCCAAGCTCGGCTTTATGCAGGACCTGATCCGTGGGATAAAAAAGATAGTTGAAGTTGGTACGGCAACAACGCAGGTGAACGAGACACCGACGCACTCCGCAAGCGAATCCTCAAACGTAACTCAGCTTTTGAAACGCGCTTCTCTCTTCCTCGAGGATGGCAATTGGAGCGAAGCAAATAAATATTGCGAAAAGGTTCTTGATATCGATCCGGAATGTGCAGAGGCATACCTTTGTAAATTGATGTGCGAAATGCACGCAAGGACAAAAGAGGAGTTGTCGAACGCAAAACCGTTCGGCAGCAACGAGAATTACCAAAAGGCGATTCGCTTCGGGCGCGAGCCGTTGGTATCTTCACTCGAAAGCATTTACGATTGTACTGTTCAAAAGCAGAAGGAACATAAGGAAGCGACTGCCAAAACGGCAAAGAAGGTCGCAAGCATAGTACTGCCCGTTATACTTGTTTGTACTCTTGCCGTGCTGTTTTTGGTGAAGGTCGCTGTACCGGACATGAAGTATTCGAAGGCGGATTCGTTAATGGAAGAAGGCAGGTATACCGAAGCGCTTGATATGTACGAAGCACTCGGAGAATACAGAAAAGAAGAAATAAGCACGAAAATATCCGAATGCCGGTATAATATCGCATCCGAAATGATGAAAGAGGGCAAATATGACGAGGCGCTTGCTGAATTTGAAGCGCTGAGCGAATACAGAGAGAGTAATATCAGAATCAAAGTATGCCAATACAACATTGCCGTCGGAATAATGAACGAGCATGAATATGAAAGGGCTATAACTGCGTTTGAGGCCTTGGGGGATTATAACGACAGCAAGGATAAAATATCCGAATGTAAATACAATATAGCAAACGAATTGGCTGAAAAGGGGCAATATAACGAAGCAATTGACGTATTTGAGTCACTTGGTGATTATAAGGACAGTGTAAGCAAAGCAAAAACTCAGCTGATTAAATCAAAAACAGTTGGAGACACTTTGTATCTCGGTTCGTATGAGCAGGATAACAATACATCAAATGGCGAAGAACCAATTCAATGGATCGTTCTTGACAAGACACAAAAATCGATGCTGCTTATAAGCAAATATGCACTTGAATGCATGCCATATGATGAAATACATGTAGAAAAAACATGGGAACAATCCGACATGCGCAGCTGGTTGAACGGCACCTTTTGGCGGACGGCTTTTTCCAGCGAGGAGAAAAACCGTATAATAGCAACATCTTTGGATGAGGGTTGTATAGATCAAGTGTTTTTGCTGAACATAGCTGAAGCGAAAAAGTATTTTTCATCCGACAATGTAAGAGTTTGTAAGCCCACAGAGCATACAGTTGCCAATGGTGTTTCTGATATCTTCGATACCTGCTGCTGGTGGCTTCGGTCAATCAGCGATATTCAAACAATTGCTGTTGTTAGATATGATGGCTCGTTCGATTCATTTTCTTATTATAGTGGCTATGCTCATAACGCTGTTCGCCCGGCAATTCGGATCAATCTTGAACCGTGAGCAGTTTTGTAAAGGACATACATACCCACCAAAGGAGCGCGTTACGCGCTCCTTTTCCGTTTTGCTTTCCCCGGGGGCATGAATAACTTCCGCGGCGGCGTTGACAATTTGCGGAAATTAATATATAATAACGGAGTATCATTATTTGATTCCCCGCGGAGGAAGAAAAATGAGCTTTACTACGGCTTTAAGAAAGAAATTCACCTTCGACCGCGAAAGCCCCTGGCATTTTTACCGCAAGGTGCTTTTGTGGTCGTTTGTCGTCGCCTCCTGCATCACGGTGCCGTTTGTCATTGTCGAATGGGTCAAGACCGGCAGCGCGGTTTTCCTTTATTACGGCGATTATAACGCGCAGCAGATCTGCTTTTACCGCCACGCGGTGGATATGGCGCGCGAGGGCAGCTTCGGCTGGGATTGGGTGACCGACCTCGGCAGCAACTTTGTGGGGAGCTATTCATATTACATGATCGGCAGCCCGTTTTACTGGCTGTTTTGCCTTTTCCCCGCATCCTGGGCGCCTTATCTCATGGCACCGATGTACATTGTAAAATACATCGTTGCCGCCGTGCTTGCGTATGCTTATCTGCAGCGCTTTGTGCGCAACAAGGATTACGCCGTTATCGGCGCGATGCTTTATGCATTCTCCGGCTTCCAGATATACAATACCTTCTTCAACCAGTTCCACGATGTCGTGGCGTTCTTCCCGCTTTTGCTTATCGGCATGGAGGAATATGTCCAGAACGACCGCAAGGGGCTGTTTGCCGTTGCCGTGTGCCTGAACGCGATGATAAACTACTTCATGTTCGCGGGGCAGGTCGTATTCTGCATACTTTATTTCTTCTTCCGTTCCTCCTCGCGCACCTTCGATATCAGCCTGCGCAAGCTCGGCGGCCTCTTCTTCGAAGCGGTGCTCGGGTTTATGATGTCCATGTTCATCTTCCTTCCCGGCGCGGCGGCGCTCATGGGCAATTCGCGTATCGAGCGCTCCTACACCGGCATTATCGCCGAAATGTTCAAGGGGCTGTTCGGCGGCGATTTCGAGGCGGCAAAAACGAACTTTATAAAGCTGTTTGTTTACCGCAACGGCGACAAGACCTATTGGCAGCGTTACGGGCAGCTTTTCGAATCCTATATCTTCCCGCCGGATATCCCCTCGCGCGTGAACTTCTTCTATGGCCACGAAACGCGCTGGGCTTCCATTTCCATGTATCTCCCGCTCGTTTCGGTGAGCGGTGTCATGGCGCTTTTCAGCGTGAAGAAGCGCGGATGGCTGAAAGCGTTTGCCGTCGTTCTGGCGCTCATGCCCTTCTTCCCGGTTACAAACAGCCTGTTTTATCTCTTCAATTCCAGCTTTTACGCCCGCTGGCTGTATATGCTCATCATGATCTTTTCGCTGGCGACGGTCGTCGCGCTGGATGATGAGCGCACGCGGTGGAGCATTCCATTTGCCGTCAACACGGTGCTTTGCACGCTTGTCGCGGCGGGGCTCGGGCTGGTATGGTATCTCGACCCGACAAATAAGACGGAATACAAGCTCGGCTACCCGCCGTATACGCTCCGGTTCTGGATCTATGTCGCGCTTGCCTTTGCGGGGATCGCCTTCACTGCAATGATCTTCCGCCGCTACCGCGGGACAAAGCTTTTCTCCCGCGCGCTGCTTATCGGTGTTTCCTGTATGACGGTGCTTTACGGCTGCATACATATCACCAACGGCAAAATGTATTCGCACGACAGCAGCTTTATGGTGGATCAGTGCATAAACGGGGAGGTGAACCTTCCCGACCCGCATTCCGGCTTTTACCGCCTGGATTTCTACCGCAGCAGCAAGATATCCACGATGGATAACCTGGGTATTTACTGGAATTACCCGAACATAGTCTGCTTCCACACCGTCGTGCCGCCCTCTATCATGGAATTTTATCCGAAGATCGGTGTCACGCGTGATGTCGGCTCGCGCCCGCTCAGCAGCTATTACGGCATACGCGGCTTTACCTCGGCGAAGTATTCCTTTATCCGCACCGGGGATGATAAGCTCACGGAAAAGACGGTCAACGGCAAGACGGTTTACGAGGGCAAGCACGATACGCTCGGATTTACCTATGTCGATACGCAGAACAATTACAATATTTACGAAAACGAATACTTCCTGCCGATGGGCTTTGCTTATACCGAATTCATGACGGAATCGGATTTCGAGCGTGCGTATATCACCAATCAGCGGCATTCGATGCTCTGCAAATATATCGTCGTTCCGGATGAAAAGGCGGATTATTATTCGCAGTTCATGACACGCGTCTACCCGAACGCCTCCAAGGCGCGCGCGGGCGAGGAAACCTATAAGGCCTCCGTGCTCGAACGCCGCGAGATGTGCTGCTCGGAATTTGATTATTCGAGCTACGGCTTCAATGCGAAGATAACGCTGGATAAGCCGAATGTCGTTCTGTTCAGCGTTCCTTATGAGGCGGACGGCTGGACGGCGACTGTCAACGGCACGGAGCGCGAGGTGCTGCGCGTTACCTACGGCTTTGTCGCCGTCGAATGCGGGGCGGGCGAAAACGATATCGAGTTTTCCTACTCCACTCCCGGGCTTGCCGTTCCCACAACGGTCACCGTGGCGGGGAAGGAAATACGGCTCCCCGGCGGGCTGTGGATCTCTCTCTGCGCGCTTGCCGTTTATATCGCGTATATGGTCTTCTTTAAGGTCATAAGGAAGCAAAAGGCAAAGTGCCGCTTCTTCTCCTTTGATTATTACGACGATATGGATGCGTACCCGCCCGCGGAGAATGCCCGTGCGGATGCTCCTGGCGAACCGCCTGCTGAGGATATGCCGGCGCAGGAAGACTCCGGAACGGAGCCCGGCATACCTGCACAAGCCGCTCCCGGCGAAAACACCGAAGCGGAGGTCGAAATACCCGAAACCGGCGGGGAAGATACGGACGGTAAAGCAGAGGACTAAAAAAGCATAGCCGAAAGGGGCGCGGTCATTTCCGCGCCCCTTCTTCACTGTATTTTACAAGTATCGTGTCGGTCCCGATTCGCTCTATGTTGCACCAGGGGATGACCAGGCGGTTTTTTGCCGAGAGGGATGAGAAAAACCCGCTGCCCGGAACGCATATGGCGGTTATCTGACCGTCGCACACGCGGAATTCGATATCGCACACGCAGCCGAGAACGCTTCCGTCGCGGATGTTGACGACCTCCTTGTCTTTCAGCTCGCAGAAGGACATTACCGCCGGCGGCGTTACAGCAGGATACATATCAGCCCGCCGCTTCCTTCGTTTATTATACGGCGGATTGTGTCCGCGATCTTCATGCGCGCCGAATCGGGCATATGTGCCAGCTTGCTGTTCAGCCCTTCGCTTACCAGCTCGTGCAGCGTTTTGCCGAACATATTGGATTCCCAGATGCTTTTCGGGTCCTCCTCAAACTCGTGCAGAAGGAATTTGACGAGCTCCTCGGATTGGCTTTCGGTTCCGACGATCGGGTTGACCTCCGTCTCTATATCCGCCTTCATCATGTGGATGGAGGGTGCGCTCGCCTTCAGCTTCACGCCGTAACCGCCCGGCTGCTTCACGATCTCCGGCTCTTCCAGCGTGAGATCGTCCACCGAAGGCATCACGATCCCGTAGCCGTCGTTCATCACATCGTCTATCGCGGAGGCGACCTTGTCGTATTTGCGCTTTGTATCCGCAAGCTCGGTTATAACGCTCAGCAACCCGAGCTCGCCTTCGATCTCCAGACCGCTCTTTTCGGCAAGCACGGAATAGAACAGCGTGTTCGGCACATCAAGCGCGATATCCGCCTCGCCCGTGCCGAGGTTGAGCGTGCCGGTATGCGCGGTTATATCTCCGCTTCGGAAGGCGGCGACGCTTTCGCGTATTTCGCCCACGCGCTTTATCCCGGCTGCACCGGCGCGTATATCCGAAAACAGCTTTTCCTTTAATGTATCGCCGTCGTCCAGTGCGCCGAGCCATTCCGGGAGCGAAACGTTGATCTCTCTTACAGGAAACTCGTAAAGCAGTCCGCGCAGGATATCGCGGATATCCTCCTCGCCCATTTCAAGGCAGTTCAGCGCAAGCACCGGGACATCGTAATCGGCTTCCAGCTTTTCGGCAAGCGATGCCGCCTCGCTCCCGTTCGGGCGGGCGCTGTTCAGCACGATGACAAACGGCTTGTTTATCTCCTTCAATTCATCCACAACGCGCTTTTCGGCATCGACATAGCTTTCCCGCGGGAGCTCGCCTATGCTGCCGTCCGTTGTGACAAGGATCCCGACCGTCGAATGCTCGCGTATGACCTTGCGCGTGCCGGTTTCCGCCGCCTCCTCAAAGGGGAGCGGGGTTTCCGACCACGGTGTCATGACCATGCGCGGCTGCCCTTCCTCGATCAGCCCCATCGCTCCGGGGACAATATATCCCACGCAGTCGATAAGCTTCACCCGGCATTCCGCGCCTTCGTCAAGCGGTATCCTTGCCGCGTTTTCGGGGATAAATTTCGGTTCTGTCGTCATTACCGTCCTGCCGGATGCCGATTGAGGCATTTCGTCCCGGGCGCGTACCCGGTCGGATTCGCTTTCTATTCCCGGCAGGATCAGGTTTTCAGTAAAGCGTTTTATCAGCGTGGATTTACCGGTCCGTACCGGGCCCACCACGCCGATATATATATCGCCGCCCGTTCTGACGGCAATATCGCTGTATATACCCGTGTCTGTCAAAATAAAAACCTCCGCTTCGTTTTGTTAGAGGTATATTCGCATCGGCGCTTTTCTATTCCGCGAGGCGCAAAAATCTCTTGACTTAACACAAAATGAATGGTAGAATGCACTCGGAATAATGTGCGAGGTGAATATATATGAAACAGATCAAAAGGATCGGCGTGCTTACGAGCGGTGGCGATGCTCCCGGCATGAACGCCGCCGTGCGTGCCGTTACAAGGCTTGCGCTTTACAAGGGCGTTGAGGTATTCGGTATCTACAACGGTTATCAGGGCCTTATCGACGGCGATATAAAGCAGCTTCACGAACGCGATGTTTCCTTCATAATCAACCGCGGCGGCACCGTGCTTTACACCGCGCGCAGCAAGGAATTCCGCGAATGGGAAGGCGTTATGAAGGCGGCTGCCACCTGCGATAAATACGGCATAGAAGGCATTGTCACCATCGGCGGCGACGGCACATTCCGCGGCGCTGTCGATCTTACCGATGCGGGCGTTCCCTGTATCGGTATCCCCGGCACGATCGATAACGATATCGCCTCCACCGAAATGACGATCGGCTTCGATACGGCCATGAACACCGTCGTGGAGCTTGTGGACAAGCTTCGCGATACGAGCGAAAGCCACGCGCGCTGCACCGTTGTGGAGGTCATGGGCCGCGAAGCCGGCGATATCGCATTGCAGACATCTATTGCCGTCGGCGCAGTTACCGCCGTGATAAAAGAAATCCCCACCGATTTCGACCACGTTATCGAAAAAATGGTGGAAGCACGCAAGGGCGGCAAGCGCAACTTTATTATTATCGCAAGCGAAGGCATGGGCCACGATTACGGCGAAGGGCTTGCAAAAATGATCGAGGAACGCACCGGTATCGAAAGCCGCTTTGCAAGGCTTGCGCATATCCAGCGCGGCGGCTCGCCGACACTGCGCGACCGTGTCCTTGCGACACAAATGGGCTGCGCCGCAGTCGAAAACCTTGTGGAAGGTCAGATGAAGCAGGTCATGTGCCTGCGCGGGAATAATATCGTCGCAATGGATATTTACGATGCGCTCACCGTGGACAAGCTCATGAAGGGCAAGCTCAAGCCGGAGGAGGAAGAGGCTATCCCCCCGAACAAGCTTTACGAAATGAAGCGCATTGTCGCCGACAAGCAGGCGTATAAAAAATATCTTAACTACATTATCGACCATATCACGCTGTAAAGCTTCAAAGGCTGCAAAGAATAAAGCAAAGAGGGACACGTTTTTTTCGTGCCTCTCTTGTTTTTTTGCTTTTTGCGTGGGCGCTATTTGCGTATTTCGGGGTTGTCCGTCCGGCAGAGAATATAATCTATGCTTACATTGTAAAAATCCGCAAGCTTTATGAGCGCTTCCGTTGTGGGAATGCGCTCGCCTGTTTCGTATTTCGAAAGCAGCGCCTGTTCGATTCCGGTCTTCATTTGTACCGCTATCTGGGTGTAGCCTCTGCTTTTGCGCAATAGCTTTAGGTTGTTGCTCATTATATCACCGAATTCATTATGCCAAATATTTCCTTGACAAATATGACAAATTGTCATATAATGAGGTATCATGAGTTCGGTATATACAACACAAAAAAGGAGGCGCGGTCGATACCGTGCCTCCTTTTCGTATTCGGTTATATTGCGTTTTACTCCGCAAAGGCTTCAAGACAAAGCTTGATCATGTTGTCGAAGCCCTTCTGGCGTTCCTCCGGCGGGACCTGCTCGGTGCGGAACATATGGTCGCTTATCGTGCAGATGCAAAGCGCCTTTGCGCCCGCCTTTGCCGCGAGCATATAAAGCGCAGCCGCTTCCATTTCCACCGCAAGCACGCCCATTTCGCGCCAGCGCGCGGCGGTGTCCTCCGGCCCGTAGAACACATCCGTGGAGAATATGTTGCCGACCTTGACGGGTATGCCCATCTCGCGCGCCTTTTCATCCGCGGCTTTCAGCATACCGTAATCGCCGATGGGGGCGAAAACGCCGGGAAGGTTATACTGCCATGCAAAGTTGGAATCGGTGCAGGCGCCCTGCGCGATAACGATATCGCGCAGGTTGACATCGTCGCCGATGCCTCCGGCGCTGCCCGCGCGGATAATGCGCTTTACGCCGTAAAAATTATAAAGCTCGTAAACATAGATACCGAGCGAAGCCATGCCCATGCCGTGTCCCATCACGGAAATACGCCTGCCCTTGTAGGTGCCGGTGTATCCCAGCATTCCGCGGATGGTATTGAAGCATACCGGGTTTTCGAGGAAGGTTTCGGCTATGTAGCGTATGCGGAGCGGATCGCCGCTCATGATGACGGTTTCGGCGATATCGCCGGGGTTCGCAGCGTTGTGTGGTGTGGACATATTCTCTTGTTCCTTTCCGTTTTTTAATATTCAATGCCGCCATGCGGCAAGGTAATCCTTTTGCTCGGGCGTGAGCTCGTCTATGCGGCAGCCCCAGTATGCCAGCTTGCGCCGTGCGACCTCGGTGTCGATCTCGTGCGGGACTTTTATAAGCTTTTCGGCGATCAGACCGCGGTTTTTCACAAGATAAAGCGCGGAAAGCGCCTGTATCGCGAAGGACATATCCATTATTTCCGCGGGGTGGCCGTCGCCCGCGCAGATGTTTACAAGCCTGCCCTCCGCAATGACATAAACGCTCTTCCCGTTCGGGAGCTTATAGCCCTTTATGTTGGCGCGGGCATCCCATGTATCCACGGCGTATTCGCGAAGCGCATCCATATCCACTTCGACATCGAAATGCCCGGCGTTCGTAAGTATGGCGCCGTCCTTCATCAGCGGAAAATGCTTTTCTGTGATAACGGAGCGGTTGCCCGTGACGGTGCAGAAGAAATCGCCCTCGCGCGCGGCATCCTCCATCGGCATGACGGCAAAGCCGTCCATCACGGCTTCCATGGCGCGTATCGGGTCCACCTCCGTGACAATGACGGAAGCGCCCAGCCCCTTTGCGCGCATCGCAACGCCCTTTCCGCACCAGCCGTACCCGGCGACAACGACCTTCTTCCCCGCGACAATAAGGTTTGTCGTGCGGTTGATTCCGTCCCACACGGATTGCCCCGTGCCGTAGCGGTTATCGAAAAGATGCTTGCAATCGGCATCGTTCACGAGAACCATCGGAAATTCGAGCACCCCTTCGCGCGCCATGGCGTGCAGGCGGATAATGCCCGTTGTCGTTTCCTCGCACCCGCCGATAACGCCGGGCAGAAGCCCGCGGTATTCGGTATGGAGCAGGTGGACAAGGTCGCCGCCGTCGTCGATAACTATGTTCGGGCGGCTCTCGCTTATCACGCGGGCGGTATGCCCTGCGTATTCTTCATCCGTGCAGCCGTGTGCGGCAAAGACGTTCATTCCGCCGTGGGCAAGCGCCGCGGCGACATCATCCTGCGTGGAAAGCGGGTTGCTCCCCGTGACATACATTTCCGCGCCCAGCCCTGCAAGCACGCGGCAGAGAAACGCGGTTTTTGCTTCCAGATGCACCGAAAGTGCTATTCTCATGCCGGCAAGCGGCTGCTGCGCGCGGTTATCCTCCAAAATACCACAAAGCAGCGGCATATTGCCCATTACCCAGCGGATCTTTGTTTCGCCGCTTTCCCAAAGCGATATATCCTTTATGTCGTATGCCATGTCAGCCAAGCTCCTTTGAAATGCGTTTTATGTTGAAGGAAAGCTCCTCTTCGTCAATAGTGAGCAGCCTTCCGCCCTCCATGAGTATTTCGCCGTTTACGATAAGGGTGTCCGTCTCGCTGCCGTTTGCACTGTAACAGATCGCGCTTGCCGGGTCGGCGCAGGGGTTCATGTGCGGGGCACGGGTATCTATAAGCGCGATATCCGCAAGGTACCCCGGCTCGATCCGTCCGAGATCGCCGTATCCCAGCGCTTTTGCGCCGTTTTCCGTCGCAAAGGCCATCACCTCGCGCGCGCTTATCGCGGTGCTGTCGCGGCATACGCCCTTGTGGATGAGCGAAGTGAAGTTCATTTCGGAAAACATATTCAGCGAATTGTTCGATGCCGCGGAATCGGTGCCTATGCAGAGGTTCACGCCCGCATCAAGCAGCTTTTTCGCCGGGGCAAAGCCGTTGCCCAGCTTGAGATTGCTTTTGGGGCAGAGTGCGACGCTTGTTCTGCTTTCGGCAAGCAGGGCAATATCCGTGTCCGTAAGCTGTACGCAGTGAGCGGCAAGTGTTTTCCCGGAAAGCATACCGAGCCCCGAAAGGTATTCCGTCGGAGTGCAGCCGTGAACGCGCAGGCAGTTTTCAAATTCCGAAACGCTTTCGGAAAGATGTATGTGGATGCCCTGCCCGAGCTCCCCGGCAAGGTGCAGGATCCTTTTCAGGTATTCCTCATCGCAGGTATATATGGAATGCGGACCGAGCATGAAGGTTATCCTTTCGCACCCGGCGAACCGCTCGCACTCGGCGATATGCTCGTTTATGCGGCGCTCACCGCCCTCCGGGCCGGAAAGTCCGCGTGTCATCACCGCGCGCAGCCCGCATTTCTGCGCCGCAGAGGCGGAAGCACCGGGGAACATATGCATATCGCAGAAGGTGCCGGTGCCGGTGCGTATCATTTCCGCGGCAGCCTGCATTGCGCCCCAGTATGCCTGATCCGGGGTCATTTTATCCTCGCGCGGCATGACCCCCTCGAAAAGCCATTTTTCGAAGGGCATATCATCCGCACAGCCGCGAAGCGGCGTCATATACGCGTGAGTGTGCGCGTTAACGGCTGCGGGCATGCAGATCATGCCGGCGGCATCGATCACCCGCTGCGGGGCAAA
>ENA-ORSI01001888-ORSI01001888.1-human-gut-metagenome-genome-assembly--contig:-NODE-1888-length-16639-cov-3.429993_pt1 | contig 16639 bp, 14 predicted proteins | sample MGYA00242187_ERZ509154 | MGnify/ENA primary metagenome ERZ509154 (study PRJEB26280, sample SAMEA2338627) | human gut metagenome | biome: human gut; feature: human-associated habitat; material: faeces...
AAATGACGGCGGCAGTGTCTATCGGCCTTGCCAGTTATATTGGGATGCCCGTCTCCACAACACACGTACTCTCATCTGCCGTAGCAGGAACGATGGTGGTGGACGGCGGTGGGTTACAGCGTAAAACGGTAACCAGCATCCTGATGGCGTGGGTATTTACTTTACCGGCGGCGATTTTTCTTTCTGGTGGGTTGTACTGGATAGCATTGCAGTTGATTTAACCTTCCTGAAAATGCCCGGTCCTGGCGATCGGGCATTTCCATTTTTCACTAGTGATAACCACGCGCGGTCATAAAATCCGTAATCGCTTTTTCTGCATCAACCAGCACCTTTTCCAGTGGCTGATTGGCGTCGATATCAACCAGTTGTGCACCACCAAAGGTTAACTGTGGCGTTATGGCAATCTTCCTCGCCAGCGATTCCCGTTTATGGTCGGGTTTACGCGCGCAGGCAACTTCAAGGTCAACATTGAGTTTGATGACCAGATCGGGCTTGTGCCTCGCCATCCAGTGAAATGCTTTACGTTCCTGACTTGCCAGCCATGAGACAAAACGACCACCTTCAACGTTAGGCGGAAACACCGTACCATCATAAGCGCCAGGAATCTGGTCCTGCGGATAACGGTCGGTTAAAACAATTAACCCGCGACGACGACAGGCAAGCATATGACGAAAGCGCAGTAAGCGACGGGCGACAAACGCTGTAATTACCAGCGCCGGAACTGGTCCAGGCAATTTTTTTGCTGTTTTTACCTGATTTCGTTCAATTGTTTTATGTAAGGATTTTCCCATCAACGGTAATTTTGTCACTGCACGACCGACATTTCCGGCCTGTTTTCCTAAATGAACCCTTTCGGCAGCACCATATTTTTCGACAACGGTAATAAGATGTTCACACACCGTTGACTTGCCTGAACCATCGCTACCAATAACGGCAATTAATGGAGGTGTTATTGACTGCATGAATATATCCTTAAATTTAAATATCCATCCAAAATATTTATTTGGTTAATATGTTTTTGATGAAAGCGTAATTCAGGTCAATGTCACAATTAACCATTGTCACAATAAGGTTGAACGGATATTCTGAGCACGGACCACGTAATATTCAATACATTATTTGCTGCCGGGTTTTTCGTGAATCAACGTAATATGTCAATAATTAATTCCACGCCAGTGCGTGTTATTGCCATTGTAGGATGTGATGGTTCAGGTAAATCGACCCTCACGGCAAGCCTGGTAAATGAACTGGCATCAAGAATGCCAACAGAACACATTTATCTCGGGCAATCGTCCGGGCGAATTGGCGAATGGATTTCACAGCTACCTGTTATTGGCGCACCTTTTGGGCGTTATTTGCGAAGTAAAGCGGCACATGTGCACGAAAAGCCCTCAACACCGCCTGGCAATATTACTGCGCTGGTTATCTATCTGCTTTCCTGCTGGCGGGCGTACAAGTTTCGCAAAATGTTGTGTAAAAACCAGCAAGGCTATCTGCTCATCACCGACCGCTACCCGCAGGTTGAAGTGCCGGGTTTCCGCTTTGATGGCCCGCAATTGGCAAAAACCACGGGCGGTAACGGTTGGATAAAAATGTTAAGGCAGCGTGAGCTGAAGCTGTACCAATGGATGGCGTCTTATTTGCCTGTATTGTTGATTCGTCTTGGCATTGATGAACAAACCGCGTTTGCGCGTAAACCTGACCACCAACTGGCAGCGTTACAGGAAAAAATCGCCGTTACGCCGCAACTGACATTCAATGGCGCCAGGATCCTTGAACTGGATGGTCGGCAACCAGCCGATGAAATTCTGCAAGCGTCACTACTCGCAATTCACGCCGCGCTTTCCTGATCACCAAAATGGATAGGGGATGATTAAACGAATGGATGCACTACAAACACAAACTGTTAAGAGTACAACCGCGCCGCAGCCCAACTACATTCCGGGGCTGATTGCGGTGGTCGGGTGTGATGGAACCGGTAAATCCACACTGACCAATGACCTGGTGAAATCGCTGCAACAACACTGGCAAACCGAGCGACGCTATCTGGGGCTGCTCTCCGGCGAAGACGGCGACAAAATCAAACGATTGCCGTTGGTTGGTGTCTGGCTCGAACGGCGACTGGCGGCCAAATCCTCGAAAACCCAAAGCATGAAAACCAAATCTCCGGCGCTATGGGCGGCGGTGATTATGTACTGCTTCTCGCTGCGAAGAATGGCGAATCTGCGCAAGGTTCAGCGACTGGCGCAAAGTGGCGTTCTGGTGGTCAGCGATCGCTTCCCGCAGGCTGAAATTTCGGGCTTTTATTATGACGGACCGGGGATTGGCGTCGAACGTGCGACCGGGAAAATCAGCATGTTTCTGGCGCAGCGTGAACGGCGTTTATACCAAAAAATGGCGCAATACCGTCCTGAATTAATCATTCGCTTGGGGATTGATATTGATACTGCCATCTCCCGCAAGCCTGACCATGACTATGCCGAGCTGCAGGACAAAATCGGTGTTATGTCGACGATTGGCTATAACGGCACAAAAATTCTTGAGATTGATTCCAGAGCGCCTTACAGCGAGGTGCTGGAACAGGCACAGAAGGCGCTTTCTCTGGTTGCCATCGTTTCTGACCGCCGAAGTTTAACTTAAGGCTGGCGGGATACTTTTTACTATCAACGATAAGGTCAGGCTGAATTGGCGGGTTTTAACATCAAACATTGGTTTGCAGATGGCGCGTTTCGCACCATTATTCGCAATAGCGCCTGGTTAGGCTCCAGTAATGTTGTGAGCGCTTTGCTGGGGCTGTTGGCGCTCTCGTGTGCCGGTAAAGGGATGACGCCCGCCATGTTTGGCGTACTGGTAATTGTGCAATCGTACGCCAAGTCGATCAGCGATTTTATTAAGTTTCAGACATGGCAACTGGTGGTTCAGTACGGAACGCCGGCCTTGACCAACAATAATCCGCAGCAATTTCGCAATGTTGTCTCATTTTCCTTCTCGCTGGATATCGTCAGCGGCGCGGTGGCGATTGTCGGCGGCATTGCCTTACTGCCATTCCTTTCCCATTCATTAGGTCTGGATGACCAAAGCTTTTGGCTGGCGGCGCTCTATTGCACGCTCATTCCTTCAATGGCTTCCTCCACGCCGACCGGCATTCTGCGTGCGGTAGATCGCTTTGATTTGATTGCTGTACAGCAGGCGACGAAACCTTTTCTGCGCGCAGCGGGGAGCGTCGTAGCCTGGTATTTTGACTTTGGTTTTGCGGGTTTTGTTATTGCCTGGTACGTGTCGAATCTGGTTGGCGGCACCATGTACTGGTGGTTTGCCGCGCGCGAATTACGCCGCAGAAATATCCATAACGCCTTCAAATTGAATCTGTTTGAGTCTGCCCGACACATTAAAGGCGCGTGGAGTTTTGTCTGGTCAACCAACATTGCCCACTCCATCTGGTCGGCGCGTAACTCGTGCAGCACAGTGCTGGTGGGGATCGTGTTAGGACCCGCTGCCGCCGGGTTATTTAAAATCGCCATGACATTCTTCGACGCCGCCGGAACGCCAGCGGGTTTACTGGGCAAAAGTTTTTACCCAGAGGTGATGCGTTTAGATCCGCGCACCACCAGACCGTGGTTGTTAGGCGTGAAGTCAGGTTTACTGGCGGGCGGAATCGGTATTCTGGTGGCGCTCGCGGTGTTGATTGTCGGCAAGCCGCTCATTTCGCTGGTGTTTGGCGTTAAGTATCTCGAAGCGTATGACCTGATTCAGGTGATGCTGGGCGCAATTGTGATCTCGATGCTGGGCTTCCCTCAGGAGTCATTGCTATTGATGGCGGGAAAACAGCGCGCTTTTCTCGTGGCGCAAACCATCGCCTCAATCGGCTACATCGTATTGCTGTTCATGTTCTGTCATCTGTTTGGCGTGCTGGGAGCAGCGTTTGCTTACTTCGGCGGTCAATGTCTGGATGTGGTGCTTTCGCTAATTCCGACCTTAAAGGCATTTTTTCAGCGCCATTCCTTGCTTTATAACGCAGCCGGAGAGAAATCCTGATGATGAGAAAATATTTCCCGCTTGAGGCTAGCGAGCGTCTATTTGTTGCGATTGAAGAAGATGATGTCGTTGATGCACAGGTCAGTTTGCCGCCGACTATCGCACTAAGTTGTACCACCGAAATCATCCATGATAATTACGCGTTATGCCTGCAGTTCTGGCTCAATGGCGTCAATCGCCAGGAGTTACTGCGTTTAATATGCAAACAGGCCAAAGGCGATGAGCTGACTGCTGATGAGCGCAAACAATTTAAATACATGCGAGCGCGCTACAAGCACCTGCGTTTTGCGCAACGGCTGTATTTAAAGAAGCATCAGGCCGGATTTTTATTCGGCAAAACGACCGTTTTTTTGGGGCGTTTTCAGGACGGCTTTCGTAACGGTAAGAAAAATATTGTGTCGTATTACGGCAACCTGTTACGGGTTTATTTAAGCTCTCCGGTCTGGTCGTTGGTGAACTATTCATTACGCCATAGCCAGTTAGAAAGCGTAAGCGGTTTTATTGCCTATCGGCAAAAGCAAATGCATACCCTGAAAGAGATAATTGCCAAACCGCAACTAACTGGCAGGGAATTTCATGATGTGCGAAAAATCATCAGCCAGCAGGTTTCTTATTACGACACCCTAAGATCGCTTGATCCTGAAAATAAAGAAGCGTTACAGATTTCCCGCTTCCTCGCCGCCATTAATGGCCTGATGGGGGATAAACACGACGACATGGTGGCGGATGATATGGAAAACCGCCATTCGTATGATGCACCGATGGCGCTGGATAGCGATATTCGCCAGCGTTTAGAACTGCTTATTTCGCGTTTCCCACTCTATCCGGAGCAATAATGCCATCTCGTTGGATTTTCGCTCTGATCATCGCACTCTTAGCGCCAGGCGCGGCGGCGCACAATTTCGTCACTGGCAAAACGGTTACCCCTGTTTATATCCAGGAAGGCGGCGAGCTGCTTCTGAATAGCGACGACGAAATTCACTACCAAAAGTGGAACAGCACACAATTGGCGGGAAAAGTCCGCATTATTCAGTATATCGCCGGGCGTAAGTCGGCGAAGAAAAAGAACTCACTGTTAATTAAAGCGGTTGAAGCGGCAAACTTTCCGCAGGATCGTTTTCAGCCCACCACTATTGTGAACACCGATGATGCCATCTTTGGTACTGGCTATTTTGTCGTTGGCAAAATCGAAAAAAATAAACGCCGCTATCCGTGGGCGCAATTCGTTATTGACGGCAATGGTCTGGGACGCGTTGCCTGGCAATTGCCGGAGCAGAGTTCAACCATTCTGGTATTGAATAAAGCCGGGCGAATTCAGTGGGCAAAGGACGGCAGCCTGACACCGGAAGAGGTAGATCATGTCATTGCGCTGGCGCAGAAACTGATCAATGAATAAAAAATTCAAAGGATTGAGGGCGTTAGCGAGATGAAGCTGGTTGAACACTACATCATGCGTGGTACGCGCCGTCTGGTGCTGATTATCGTCGGTTTTCTGATCTTTATTTTCGCCAGCTACTCCGCACAGCGTTATCTGACCGAAGCGGCAAATGGGACATTAGCTCTTGATGTTGTGCTGGATATCGTTTTCTACAAAGTGCTGATTGCACTGGAGATGCTGTTACCTGTTGGGCTGTATGCGTCAGTTGGCGTGACGCTAGGGCAAATGTATACCGACTCGGAAATTACCGCTATCTCCGCGGCGGGGGGCAGTCCGGGACGTTTGTACAAAGCCGTTCTTTATCTGGCGATACCGTTAAGTATTTTTGTCACCCTTCTGTCGATGTATGGTCGTCCCTGGGCTTATGCGCAGATTTATCAACTGGAGCAACAGTCACAGTCGGAGCTGGATGTTCGCCAGTTGCGGGCAAAGAAATTTAACACTAACGATAACGGACGAATGATCCTTTCCCAGACGGTTGATCAGGATAATAATCGCCTGACTGACGCGCTGATTTATACTTCTACTGCCAATCGAACCCGCATTTTCCGCGCCCGTTCGGTTGATGTGGTTGACCCATCTCCCGAGAAACCGACCGTTATGTTGCACAACGGGACAGCCTATCTTCTCGATCATCAGGGGCGTGACGACAACGAACAGATCTACCGTCATCTGCAATTACATCTGAATCCGCTGGATCAAAGCCCTAACGTCAAACGCAAAGCGAAATCGGTCACGGAGCTGGCGCGCTCCGTCTTTCCAGCCGATCATGCCGAACTGCAATGGCGACAAAGCCGTGGCCTGACAGCATTGTTGATGGCGCTGCTGGCCATTTCATTAAGTCGGGTAAAACCGCGGCAGGGGCGATTTTCAACGCTACTGCCACTGACGTTGCTGTTTGTTGCCATTTTTTATGGCGGCGACGTCTGCCGTACGCTGGTGGCTAACGGCGCGATTCCCCTCATTCCTGGTTTGTGGTTAGTACCCGGACTCATGCTAATGGGCCTGCTGATGCTGGTCGCACGCGACTTCTCTTTGCTGCAGAAATTTTCCCGATGAATGTTTTCAGTCGCTATTTAATCCGTCACCTCTTTCTCGGTTTTGCCGCCGCCGCAGGGCTATTACTGCCGCTTTTTACCACCTTCAACCTGATTAACGAACTGGATGATGTCAGCCCGGGCGGTTATCGCTGGACCCAGGCGGTGCTGGTGGTGCTGATGACCTTACCGCGCACACTGGTCGAACTTTCGCCGTTTATCGCCTTATTGGGAGGTATTGTCGGTCTCGGGCAGCTATCGAAAAACAGTGAGCTTACCGCCATTCGCAGCACGGGGTTTTCTATCTTCCGCATTGCACTGGTGGCGCTGGTTGCCGGGATACTGTGGACTGTTTCGTTAGGCGCGATTGATGAGTGGGTGGCGTCACCATTGCAGCAACAGGCGCTGCAAATCAAATCGACTGCCACCGCGTTGGGGGAGGACAATGACATTATCGGCAATATGCTTTGGGCCAGGCGCGGTAATGAATTTGTGACGGTGAAATCGCTGAACGAGCAGGGCCAGCCGGTGGGCGTGGAGATTTTTCATTATCGTGACGATCTTTCGCTCGAATCCTACATTTATGCGCGCAGTGCCACCATTAAAGATGACAAAACGTGGATCCTGCATGGTGTGAATCATAAAAAATGGCTGAATGGCAAAGAAACGCTGGAAACATCTGATAATCTTGCCTGGCAATCGACCTTCACCAGTATGAATCTTGAAGAGTTATCGATGCCGGGGAATACTTTTTCTGTCCGTCAGCTTAATCATTACATCCATTATTTGCAGGAAACCGGGCAACCCAGCAGCGAATACCGCCTTGCACTGTGGGAAAAACTGGGGCAACCCATCTTGACTCTGGCGATGATTTTGCTGGCTGTGCCGTTTACCTTTAGTGCCCCGCGCTCGCCAGGGATGGGTAGCCGTCTCGCTGTAGGCGTCATCGTTGGTTTACTCACCTGGATCAGCTATCAAATCATGGTCAATCTGGGATTGCTATTTGCGTTGAGCGCACCTGTTACCGCGCTCGGTTTACCGGTAGCGTTTGTGCTGGTGGCGTTGAGCCTGGTGTATTGGCATGACAGACAACATTAAACCCGCCGTGGCGCAACACCACGGCGGGTTCACATTACTGCTTCTGAGTAGCAAATGCCTGAATGATGGCATCGATTTGCTCACGACTGTGGGCAGCGTTTACGCTACAGCGCAGCAGCGTGATGCCAGCAGGCGCGGCAGGTGGCAGGATAAGATTCACATAAACGCCCAGCGAAATAAGCTCGCGCCAGATGCGTAAACCTTCCTCTTTCGAACCGATTATTACTGGCACTACCGGGCTAATATGTGAACTTAACTCGTAACCCAGTTTTTGCAGACCGTCATACAGATGGTTGGCGTTATCCATCAGCTTTTGCCGCAGCTCTGGTTGTGAGGCAATGGTTCTTAACGACGAGCGCACGGTCGCAATGCAGGACGGAGAAGGAGAGGCGGTAAAAATATACGGGCGGCTGCCGTAGCGCAGCACTTCCATCGCTTCTGAACCCACGGCAAAACCACCAATGGAAGCCAGACTTTTACTGAAGGTGCCAACGATAATATCCACGTCGTCTTCAACGCCGACAGCTTCGGCCAGTCCGCGCCCCGTAGCGCCTAACACGCCAAACGAATGTGCTTCATCGACAATTAAATATCCGCCGAGACGACGTTTGATATCAACAATTTCTGCCAGCGGCGCAACGTCACCGAGCATACTGTAGATGCCTTCAACGATAATAATCGCCTCTTTCGCCCGTTCACCGAGGCGGACCATGCGCCGTTCCAGATCGTTGACGTCATTATGGCGGAAACGAATAATCTCCGCGCCGCCGAGAGAACAGGCGTCATAAATACTGGCGTGGCTGTCGGCATCCAGTAACACCACGGCGTTATGGTCGGCAAGTGTGCTGATGACGCCTAAATTAGCGGTATAACCGGTTGAAAAAACGATAGCGGTAGGGCGATTGAAAAACTCGGCAATCTCTTTCTCTAACGCCAGATGCGGCGCATAACTGCCGTTTGCCATACGAGAACCGGTGGTGCCGGTGCCTTGGGCCGCTAACGCTGCCTGACCTTCGCGGATAGCATCATGATTAAAGGTTAAACCGAGATAATTATTGGTCCCGGCCAGAATCACTTTTTTATTGCCGATCCGGCCTTCGGTGGCGGAATACACTTCATCAATACAGGTGCCAAATGGTGTTAACCCGTTGTCACTAAATTGCAGGCGCTCGCCAGCAAGGCGCGCATATTTATCGTATAGCCCCATTAGTTATTCTCCAGCCATGGAAGTAGAGTTTCCATTAATTGCGCAGGGGTTTTGACATCCAGCAGAATATTAATAGGAATGGAAATATCGAATCTGTCTTCCAGCATCATTAAGAGATCCATCACTTTGATCGACTCCAGGCCAAGATCGTTGACGAGATCGCTGTCGGGCTTAATTTCCACACCGTTTTCGACCAAATCCTGTAAACAGGAAAGGATGTAATCCATTACTATTTCACGATTTACCATAGAAACGTTAACACACCTTTAAACAAGACAATCAAAATAGCCCGTTGCGTAATGCGTGTTCCAGGCTAATCCCGGGAAACCAATTAATATCTTCAGAAATACGGTTATTACTTGCCGACCAGTCGGCATGGGTTAATTCACGGATTTTCGAACGAGTCAGCATCGGTTCTTTACCCGCCAGACGGCTCAACGCGGTACTGATATCCGCAAGGCAGGTGAGTAGCGGCTGAGGAATACCGACCATCCGCACGGAACCACAGCGGACATCGGCAACAAGCTGTTGGACACGTTGCCAGTCATAGCCTCCGGCGACGCCATCGCATAATTCATAGGTTTGCGTCTGTACAGTTTCGGCGCTTAACCACTGACCCACTGCTTGCGCAAAATCGGTGACGTGAAGAAAAGAGAGCTGTGTCTCTGGCGTGCCAAGTCGTGGTAGCAGACCGCGCAGCATCCAGTCAAACAGCGGTTTTAACTCTTTATCGCCGGGACCATACACGGCTGTCGGGCGAAAAACGCCCAACGTAATTTCGTCAGCCATTGCAGTCAGCCGTTGTTCAGCGACGTGTTTGGAATTTGCGTACCAGGAGAGTTCGGGATGGCGCGCCGCCAGCGAAGAGATAAACAGAAAACGTTGGCAAAAGCCGCTCTCTTTTGCCGCTTGCATCAGGCGCAGGCTGCCGTCAACGTTGCAGCGGGTAAAAATCTCTTCTTTGTGCCCGCGCACTTGCCCGGCGCAATGGACCACCGCGCTGGCTCCGGCAACCAGTTCGCTAAGCGAATGTGTATCTTCCAGCGAACCGCGCACCCAAGTGAGATTATCATTGACGTGAGCGCGGGCAGTACGCGTCAATGCGCGAGCGTGAAAGCCGCGGGCGAGCAGGTTATCAATAATATATTTACCGATAAACCCGGTAGCGCCCGTCACCGCGACAGTTTGATTCATGCCAGGGATTCCTGCACATGAAGACTGGCAGCATAAGCCTTCTGATAACGTTTTTTCGCTTCCGCACGGGCAGGCTTGCCGGAGGATGTTCGGGGAATACTGTGGGGCGGCACCAGATCGATATCCGCGGTAACGCCAAATTCGCTTTGGATCCGAGCTGCCAGCGCGTGGATAAGCTGCCCGCGACGTTCTTCGTCGCTGATCCGACACTGGATCTGCAAAATGATTTTTTCCTGGGCGGTAACAAAAGCAATCGCATCGCCAGAATGAATTTCCGGCTCCTGTTCCGCAATGTATTCAATATCCTGCGGCCAGATATTACGGCCACGAATAATAATCAGATCTTTAATGCGTCCGGTGACATACAGATAACCGTCCAGCAGATAACCAAGGTCTCCGGTGTCTAACCAGCCCGTCGCGGCAATCTCGTCTTGCGAAACCTGGTCGCCAAAGTACCCGCTCATCAGGCTGGGGCCGGAGATGCAAATATGGCCTACCACACGTTCCGCGACAGGTATATCTGCTTCATTGCGGATTTCAATGCCATGTTCCGGCAACGCTTTACCGCAGTTGACGAAAGTCGATACGGCGCGTGTTTCAGCACCCGGCGCGACGGCTTTACCTTGGTATTCGAGGATGTCGCGATCCACTTCGTTAACCACAACCCCGCAGGCTTCATCAGAGAAGCTGACAGCCAGCGCATTTTCTGCCAGTCCGTAGCACGGCATGAAAGTTTTATCGTCAAAGTTAACCTGACGGAAACATTCAGCGAATTGATGGAGTTGTTCTGCGGATATGGGTTCTGCGCCAATACCAGCGACGCGCCAGCAGGAAAGATCCAGTTCAGCGAGATCTTTTTCATTCACGCGGCGCTGGCACAATTCATAGCCAAACGGCGGTGCAACGGAAACGGTGCCACGATTTTTACTGATCAATTTAAGCCATTGCAGAGGACGCATGGCAAAATCCTGAGTGCGCAAATAATCTACTGAAAGCTGCGTGGCGACGGGGGTCAGGAGAAAGCCGACCAGTCCCATATCATGGTAGAAAGGCAGCCAGGAGACGCAGCGGTCGCCAGGGCGTAATTTAATCCCATCGTGGCTTATAGCACGTAGATTAGCCATCACTTCGTGATGGGTGATAATGACGCCACGGGGAAAACGGGTGCTGCCGGAGGTGTACTGGAGGTAGGCGATATCGTTTGGAACTGGACGCTGGAGCACAACATCGGCTTCCGGTAATGCCTTAAACCAGGCGTGGCTTAAAACATGTAATTCGGGGTTGTTGTTATGCGTCGCGGCATTGACCAGTGGCAACCACTCATCACCAGTGATAATGGCTGCGGGCTGGCAACTTGCCAGTAAACCCTGCAGTTTGGCGCTCCAGGAATCCCGCTGACCTACGCCCATTGGAATCGCCAACGGGACGGCGACTAAGCCGGCATACTGGCAGGCAAAAAAAGCCTCTACAAACCCGCTACTCGTTTCGGCAATCAGCGCCACGCGATCGCCTTTTTTCAGGTTCAGCGATAACAACCTTTTCGCACCAGCTTCGGCACGCGCTTTTAACGTCTGATATTCCAGTTGATCTTCAAGTTGGCAACGTCTGTCATAAAAATTCATTCCGGCGCTACTCAGAGCGGCGTAGTCCAAAGCATCAACCAGCGTTGGAAAATCGGCATAGCGCATAGGTAGGGAATGCGTAAAGATTTTATTAGACATATACACCACGAAAAAATTGGATATCAAAAATAAAATGACAATAATGCGGTGGATTATATAGGCATAAAAGATAAATGAGATAGTATTTTCATCGGTGTGAAAATGAACATTGATTTAAATAATAGGTTTGGCTTTTTTGTTTTTATTGTGAATGATATTTAATTTGTGAATATATTAAGAAGGAGCCTTGTCCGGTCGCCTTAAATCGACAAAAGGCATTGTGGCGCTTCTGTGTAGTCTCTGACCTTATCGTAATCATTAATAAATACTATTTATTCTTTGTTTGTATTCATTGGGTTGATTATTAAGATGCCGTTCGTTGCTGTTGCAACTTGTTTTTCACCGTTAATTATTTGTTATCCACTAAGCTATGGAACGCGATCTGCTGATGATTAAAATTGAAAAAGTAATTAATAAAAATGACCTTAAGGCATTTATCGCTTTTCCGTCATCACTTTATCCCGATGATCCAAACTGGATACCCCCTTTATTCATTGAACGCAGCGAGCATTTGTCTGCGAAGAATCCGGGGACGGACCATATCATCTGGCAGGCGTGGGTGGCAAAAAAAGCGGGGCAGATAGTTGGGCGTATTACCGCGCAAATAGATACCTTGCACCGTGAGCGTTACGGTGAAGATACCGGTCATTTCGGAATGATTGATGCCATTGATGATCCGCAGGTTTTTGCCGCGTTGTTTGGCGCAGCGGAGGCGTGGTTGAAGTCACAAGGTGCAAGTAAGATCAGCGGGCCTTTCAGCCTGAATATCAATCAGGAAAGCGGATTACTGATTGAAGGTTTTGACACACCTCCCTGTGCGATGATGCCACACGGCAAACCGTGGTATGCCGCGCATATTGAACAACTGGGTTATCACAAAGGCATTGATTTACTGGCGTGGTGGATGCAGCGAACCGATCTCACTTTCTCTCCGGCGCTAAAAAAACTGATGGATCAGGTGCGCAAAAAAGTGACCATTCGCTGCATCAATCGCCAGCGGTTTGCCGAAGAGATGCAGATCCTGCGTGAGATTTTCAATTCTGGCTGGCAGCACAACTGGGGATTTGTGCCGTTTACCGAACATGAATTCGCGACCATGGGCGATCAACTTAAATATCTGGTGCCGGACGATATGATCTACATCGCTGAGATTGATTCTGCACCCTGCGCGTTTATTGTCGGCTTGCCGAACATCAACGAGGCGATTGCCGATCTGAACGGATCGCTCTTTCCCTTCGGCTGGGCAAAATTGCTGTGGCGTTTGAAAGTCAGCGGTGTGCGAACTGCGCGAGTGCCGCTGATGGGCGTGCGGGACGAGTATCAGTTCAGCCGCATCGGCCCGGTGATTGCGCTGTTATTGATTGAAGCCTTACACGATCCGTTTGCCCGCCGGAAGATCGATGCGCTGGAAATGTCATGGATCCTCGAAACCAATACAGGCATGAATAACATGCTGGAACGCATTGGGGCGGAGCCGTACAAGCGTTACCGATTGTATGAAAAGCAGATTTGATGGCAGTCACCCCTGCTTCATCTCCAGCGGCACCGCCGAGCGAATCAAATGGTGGCCTTCCAGCTCGATATCGTGGAGATTCTTTTTCACGGTCCGCACATGATCGCGTGCTGCGCGCTGGGCAACGTGCGGCAGCCGCTGCAACACCGCGTTGTAGATCCGCGCATGCTGGCGATCGATCTGCTTTTTTTGCTGTGGTCGATGGTAGAGATTATTTACGCTGGCAAACACCGAATTAAACATCAGGTCGGTCAATGATTGCAGCGTAAACACCAGCACCTGATTGTGAGAAGCCTGACAAATGGCGAGATGGAAAGCGTGATCCAACTGCGCATGTTCGATCAGCGAAATCTCTTTGTTGTTCTCACTGACGGCGAGCATTTTTTCATAACAGCGGGTTATCACAACAAAATCAGCCTGGGTTCCCAGCGTTGCCGCCAGCCTTGCCGATTCGCCCTCCAGTAATGCGCGAACGTCGAGCAGATCGTACAGCGTTCGCGGCTGCGTACTGAACAGATGGATCAGCGGGCTGGCGTCCTGCACCCGATTAAGCCGTGCGACACGAGAATCGCGACCCTGCGCCGTTTCAATAATCCCGCGCCCGCGCAGCACGGTCAGCCCTTCACGCAGTGCGGAGCGTGAGAAGCCGAGCTTTTCACACAGCCGACGTTCCGAGGGAAGCGGCTGACCGACCTTCAACACGCCGTCGATAATTAACCGTTCGATACTCTCTGCAACCACTTCGCAAATAGGGCGACGTTCATCTTTCATTCCCGGACCTCGTGCACAGGTAGGACCAATTTTTCTGTTCTTAACTCGCAAAACACGCACATCACGTAAGTGATTATGTTACATCAATTTAACATTAAGTTAACCAAAGCAAGGTCACAGAGCTGGAAAAAAAATGGTCTGACCGGTAGCTAAAGAGATAGACGAAAACGAAAAGCCCGCTTAATAACTGTTCACAGAAGCAGCGCGAAAAAATCAGCTGCCACACAACACAACAAAGCGAACCCTACTCATGAGCATCTTGTACGTAGAGCGTCTTGATGGCGCTTTACCCGAAGTCGACCGCACATCGGTACTGATGGCACTGCGTGAGCATGTCCCTGGACTGGAGATCCTGCATACCGATGAGGAGATCATTCCTTACGAGTGTGACGGGTTGAGCGCGTATCGCACGCGTCCATTACTGGTTGTTCTGCCTAAGCAGATGGAACAGGTGACGGCGATTCTGGCTGTCTGCCACCGCCTGCGTGTGCCGGTGGTGACCCGTGGCGCAGGCACCGGGCTTTCTGGTGGCGCGCTGCCGCTGGAAAAAGGTGTGTTGTTGGTGATGGCGCGCTTTAAAGAGATCCTCGACATTAACCCCATCGGTCGCCGCGCGCGCGTGCAGCCGGGCGTGCGTAACCTGGCGATCTCCCAGGCCGTTGCGCCGCATAATCTCTATTACGCGCCGGATCCGTCCTCACAAATCGCCTGTTCGATTGGCGGCAATGTGGCGGAAAATGCCGGTGGCGTTCACTGCCTGAAATATGGTCTAACCGTACATAACCTGCTGAAAATTGAAGTGCAAATGCTGGATGGCGAGGCGCTGACGCTGGGATCGGACGCGCTGGATTCGCCTGGTTTTGACCTGCTGGCGCTGTTTACCGGATCGGAAGGTATGCTCGGCGTGACCACCGAAGTAACGGTGAAGCTGTTGCCGAAGCCGCCCGTGGCGCGGGTTCTGTTAGCCAGCTTTGACTCGGTAGAAAAAGCCGGACTTGCGGTTGGTGACATCATCGCCAATGGCATTATCCCCGGTGGGCTGGAGATGATGGATAACCTGTCGATTCGCGCGGCGGAAGATTTTATTCATGCCGGTTATCCCGTCGATGCCGAAGCGATTTTGTTATGCGAACTGGACGGCGTGGAGTCTGACGTACAGGAAGACTGCGAGCAGGTTAACGACATCTTGTTGAACGCGGGTGCGACTGACGTCCGTCTGGCACAGGACGAAGCAGAGCGAGTACGTTTCTGGGCCGGTCGCAAAAATGCGTTCCCGGCGGTAGGACGTATCTCCCCGGATTACTACTGCATGGATGGCACCATCCCGCGCCGCGCCCTGCCAGGCGTACTGGAAGGCATTGCCCGTTTATCGCAGCAATATGATTTACGCGTTGCCAACGTCTTTCATGCCGGAGACGGCAACATGCACCCGTTAATCCTTTTCGATGCCAACGAACCCGGTGAATTTGCCCGCGCGGAAGAACTGGGCGGGAAGATCCTCGAACTCTGCGTTGAAGTTGGCGGCAGCATCAGTGGGGAACATGGCATCGGGCGCGAAAAAATCAATCAAATGTGCGCCCAGTTCAACAGCGATGAAATCACGACCTTCCATGCGGTCAAGGCGGCGTTTGACCCCGATGGTTTGCTGAACCCAGGAAAAAACATTCCCACGCTACACCGCTGTGCTGAATTTGGTGCCATGCATGTGCATCACGGTCATTTACCTTTTCCTGAACTGGAGCGTTTCTGATGCTACGCGAGTGTGATTACAGCCAGGCGCTGCTGGAGCAGGTGAATCAGGCGATTAGCGATAAAACGCCGCTGGTGATTCAGGGCAGCAATAGTAAAGCCTTTTTAGGTCGCCCTGTCACCGGGCAAACGCTGGATGTGCGTTGTCATCGCGGCATTGTTAATTACGACCCGACCGAGCTGGTGATAACCGCGCGTGCCGGAACGCCGCTGGTGGCGATTGAAGCAGCGCTGGAGAGCGCCGGGCAAATGCTCCCCTGCGAGCCGCCGCATTATGGTGAAGAAGCCACCTGGGGCGGGATGGTCGCTTGCGGGCTGGCGGGGCCGCGTCGCCCGTGGAGTGGTTCGGTCCGCGATTTTGTCCTCGGCACGCGCATTATTACCGGCACTGAAAAACATCTGCGTTTTGGTGGCGAAGTGATGAAAAACGTTGCCGGATACGATCTCTCACGGTTAATGGCCGGAAGCTACGGTTGTCTTGGCGTGCTCACTGAAATCTCGATGAAAGTGTTACCGCGACCGCGCGCCTCCCTGAGCCTGCGTCGGGAAATCAGCCTGCAAGAAGCCATGAATGAAATCGCCCAGTGGCAACTCCAGCCGCTACCCATTAGTGGCTTATGTTACTTCGACAATGCGTTGTGGATCCGCCTTGAGGGCGGCGAAGGATCGGTAAAAGCAGCGCGTGAACTGCTGGGTGGCGAAGAGGTTGCAGGTCAGTTCTGGCAGCAATTGCGTGAACAACAACTGCCGTTCTTCTCGTTACCAGGTACCTTATGGCGCATTTCATTACCCAGTGATGCGCCGATGATGGATTTACCCGGCGAGCAACTGATCGACTGGGGCGGGGCGTTACGCTGGCTGAAATCGACAGCCGAT
>ENA-ORSI01001891-ORSI01001891.1-human-gut-metagenome-genome-assembly--contig:-NODE-1891-length-16623-cov-6.119326_pt1 | contig 16623 bp, 14 predicted proteins | sample MGYA00242187_ERZ509154 | MGnify/ENA primary metagenome ERZ509154 (study PRJEB26280, sample SAMEA2338627) | human gut metagenome | biome: human gut; feature: human-associated habitat; material: faeces...
GCTTGCAAGGGGGAGAGGACCATGAGGTGGCGAAAGAGGCCGCCGATTGGCGGTCAGGATAGCGATAGAGTATCACATCGCTGCTCAGCCCCGTACACCCTTTCCCGCTTCGCGGGATTTCCCCTCAAGGGGAAACAAGAAATTTGAGGAGAAAAACAGAGAGAAAACCAGTGAACCATGTTTCATAAGGACATGGCACTTACAAAACAAAAAAGGGCACCCGAAGGTACCCTTTTTGTTCAAACGATCACAGTGTGAGCGCTCTTTCGAAGTGTTCCTTCAGAATTTTGATGGAACGCTGGAGTTCTTCATTTTCTTCATCGGTCAAATGGAGTTCGATAATGTCTTCCACGCCGTCCTTGCCTACTTTCACCGGTACGGAAGCAAAGCTGTCATGGATGCCGTACTCGCCGTCCAGATAGACGGAGCAGGGAAGGATTTTATGTTCATCATGGTAAATGGCCCGGACCAGTTCGGCGGTGGCAGAGGAAACGCCGAATTCAGTGCAGCCTTTCTTGGCGTTTTCAATATTTCCTTCTTCATGGACTTTCTTCAGGATTTCTTCCTTGGAATCCATATGGTAGAGCTCCGGCTTTTCCTTCAGCAGTTCATCGATGGGCTTGCCTGCCACTTTGACATGGCTCCAGGGAATCATGCTAGAATCGCCGTGTTCGCCCAGAAGGTAGGCGGTGAGGGAGCGGCGGTTGACTTTGAGCTGGGTAGAAAGCTGCATCTGCAGGCGGGCAGAGTCCAGGGCTGTGCCGGAGCCGATGATTTTCTTTTTCGGCCAGTCCAGTTTGTACTGCAGGTATTCTGCAATAATGTCGCAGGGATTGGAAATGGAAATAATAATGCCGTCAAAGCCGGATTTCTGAATCAGCGGCAGGAATTCCTTGCTGGTGGCAATGGCGCCATCCATCATGTCCAGACGGTTCTGTCCCTGTTTCCGGGGTTTGCCGGATGCATTGATCAGAATATCTGCATCTTTCATATCGTCCATGGTGCCTGCATAGGCCTCAAAATGATGGGGCTGGTAGCTGACGGCATCCAGAAGATCCAGGGATTCGCCGATGGCTTTGTCCATGTTGGTATCGTAGAATACCACTTCATCTGCCAGACCCTGCACCGCAAACTGGAGGGCCAGATGGGATCCTACATTGCCTGCTCCGATAATACCGATTTTCCTTGTTTTAATAGACATACAAATTCCACACTCCTTTTCCTGATTTTCCGGGAATGGGCTGTCAGCACCTTCTCCAGGAAATATACTTCTCTTCTCCTATATGGATTCTGCATTATATTTACCATGCATAGTATAATCACTTTACATGATAATATGCATGTATTATACCACTCCCTGCATAAAGGTTCAAAGGGTAACGATGGCGGCCTTCGGTGTGAAGGTTGACGGGACTTCGTCCCGAGGGTTATGGCCGCCTGATGGCGGCAGGTTGTGTTCGCTTCGCTCAGGGGGCGACAGCGCCTATGGCGCTGAGGGTTGCGGTGGCGGCTCCGCCGCAGATCTAAAAAAGGGGCGCGGCTGGCGCCGCAGGTTGTGTAGAAGGGTTATGTTCGCTTCAGGGGGCTGGCGCCTGCAGCGCCTTTTGCGCGATACTTCAGGTATTGCGAAAGCGCGTCAAAGGAAATGGTGTCCAAAAATTTTCATCTTGACAAAGTGAACGGGCCGGCGCTATAATTCAGCCATACGAAACAAGCGATGATGAAGAAGGGGTAATGAGACCTTTTCAGAGAGACAGCGGCCGGTGAGAGCTGTCAGGGGCTGATTATCTTTCCACTTCGGAGACATGGATGAAGAATCCTTCGGGCAGGCCCGTTACAGCCTTTCAAAGATGGCCTTTCGGCAATTTGGGTGGTATCGCGGGTGCTCTCGTCCCTTAGTGGATGGAGAGCGTTTTTTTATACCTTGCTCCTTTTTGCCATGGCTAAATTGGGTGGCACCGCGAGAAAAGAGAAGCTCGTCCCATGGGACGTCTTCTCTTTTTGTGTTATTTGGAGGTTCATGATGAAGAGAGTATTCAATTTCAACGCCGGTCCGTCCCCTATGCCCCTGGAAGTGCTGGAGGCTATGAAGGAGGATCTCACCAATTTCAAAAACACAGGCATGGGTATTACGGAAATCAGCCATCGGTCCAAAGAGTTCCAGGATATGCTGGATGAGACGAAGGATCTCCTGCGGCAGCTCATGCATTTATCGCCGGATTATGAAATCGTGTTTATCCAGGGCGGCGGCACCATGCAGTTCCTCATGACGGGATACAATTTCCTCCATACCCGGGCTGCCTATGCAGACACCGGCGTATGGGCCCACAAGGCAAGAAATACGGCCGCTTTCTTCGGTGAAACCTACGATGCCAATTCCGCCCAGGACAAAGATTACTCCTATATTCCTGACACCTATGACATCAAGGATGGTACGGACTACCTCTACATCTGCGCCAACAATACTATCTACGGCACGGAATACTGGAAATTCCCAGAGGTGAAGGTGCCCCTGATCTGCGATATGTCTTCAGACATTCTTTCCCGGGACATCGATTTCAACCGGTTCGATATGATCTGGGCCGGTATCCAGAAGAATCTGGGCGCCGCCGGTGTGGCTCTGGCTATCATCAAAAAGAGCCTTCTGGAAACGGCCCGCACTGATATCCCCGAATTCCTGCAGTACCAGACTTTTGTGAAAAAAGATTCTACCTACAATACGCCGCCGGTTTTCTGCATTTATACCCTGAACCGCATGCTTCACTGGATTAAAAATATGGGCGGCTTGAAAGCCATTGAAGAAAGAAATAAGGTCAAAGCAGCCCTGATTTACGACGTGATTGATGAAAGCGGCGGATTCTACCGGGGCCATGCGGAAAAGTATGCCAGAAGCCGCATGAACATTACCTTCAATCTGGCCAATGAAGCCATGGAAAAGGATTTCGTGGAAAAAGCAAAGGCCCATGATTTCATAGGTGTGAAAGGCCACCGTCTGGTAGGCGGCCTCCGGGTATCCCTCTATAATGCGGTAACACCGGAAGCAGCGGAAGCGCTCTCCCAGTTCATGAAAGAATACGAAAGAGTCAACGGATAATTTGATTATTTACAGGAGGAAATCATTATGTTCAGAATTTTCATTACTGCCGACGTAGCTAAAGAAGCCAAAGAAATCCTGGAAAAGGAATTTATCGTAGATATCCAGCCGAATATGAAGGAAGAGGAACTGGTGAAAGTCATCGGCGACTATGATGCCATCATTACCAGAAGCCAGACCAAGGTCACAAAGAAAGTCATTGACGCCGCTAAAAACCTGAAAGTCATCGGCCGCGCCGGCGTAGGCATCGACGGCATTGATATAAAGGAAGCCACCCAGAAAGGCATTACCGTAGTCAATACGCCGGAGTCGAATACCATTGCAGCCTGCGAACACACCATTGCCCTCATGCTGTCCATGACCCGCCACATTCCCCAGGCCCATCAGTCCATTATGGAAGGCCGCTGGGACCGGAAGAGCTTCACCGGCATCCAGCTCCTGAACAAGACCGTAGGCATCATCGGCGTAGGCCGGGTCGGTTCCAATGTGGCCAAACGCCTCCAGGCCTTCAACATGAAAACCATCGGTTACGACCCCTATATTCCCCTGGAAAGAGGCAAACAGCTGGGCGTGGAGCTGGTGGACCTGGATACGCTGCTGAAGGAATCAGACTACATCACCCTTCATACGCCCCTCACCGATGAAACCCGGGGCATGATCGGCAAAAAAGAAATTGCCAAAATGAAAGACGGCGTCCGCCTTGTCAATGCATCCCGGGGCGCCGTGGTGGATATCTACGCCCTGGCTGAAGCGCTGAAGAGCGGCAAGGTCGCCGGCGCCGGCATCGACGTATGGCCCAATGAACCGCTGAAACCGGAAGACAATCCCTTCCTGGGCATGACCAATGTAGCCCTCACCCCTCATCTGGGCGCTTCCACCAAAGAGGCCCAGGCCGGCGTTGCCACCGATGTGGCTGTAGGCGTCATGCAGGCCCTCCACGGAGAACCGGTGGCCACCGCTGTGAACGCTTCCCCCATTACCAAAGCCACCCTCCATGTGATCCAGCCTTACTTCGATCTCTGCGAGCGCATGGGCAATATTGCCATCGACCTGGCCGGCGGCCGTATCAACAGGGTGAACGTGGAATATACCGGTGAACTGGCAGAAACAGAAACAGCACCTCTCACCACGGCCGTACTGAAAGGACTTCTGGCTCCGGTACTGCAGCAGACCGTCAATTTCGTCAATGCCCGGGGTATTGCAGAAGAAAGGCACATGGATGTAAGAGAAGTGAAAGCCAAGAAGGGCCACTATTTCACCAATACCATTTCCCTCACCGTAGACACCGACAAGGGCAGCCACCGCATTACCGGCTCCCTCTTCGACAGGAAGGAGGCCAAAATCGTATCCATCGATCACTTCCGCGTGGACATTGAACCGAAGGGCTGCATCATCATTGCGCCTCATGAAGACAAGCCCGGCATGATCGGCCAGGTGGCTTCGGTCCTGGGAAGAGAACATATCAACATCAACGGCATGCAGGTAGGCGCCGGCAAGGAAGCAGGCACCAACGTCATGGTGGTGGCTGTGGACAAGGATATCCCCTCGGCCCTGATTCCGGCCCTCATGAATATCGATGGCATCCACGATGTCAAAGTCGTTCACTGTGAACATTAAGGAGCACCTATGATACGCATCATCCTTCTCCGTCATGGAGAAACCACCTGGAACATAGAAGGCCGCTACCAGGGCCAGGAAGACACACCCCTGTCCGAAAGGGGCTGGGAGCAGGGCCGAAAAGCGGCGCTGGCTCTGAAGGACGTGCCCATAGACCGGGCCATTTCCTCCCCCCTCTCCCGCTCCTATGAAACCTGCCGCCTGGCTGCTGATTTCCACCACCTTCCCGTGATGAAAGACGAAAGGCTGACGGAAATCTCCCATGGCCTGTGGGAAGGCATCCACGCCGATGAAATCGAAGCCCGCTACCCCGAGGAATTCCGCCTCTGGCATACCCGCCCGGACCTGGTGCAGATGCCGGAAGGAGAAAATCTGGAGGATGTGCGGAAACGGGCCAGAGAGGCCTTCGATGAATATGCAAAAACCTATGATGGCGAAACGGTGCTTGTGGCTGCCCACGACGCCGTGAACAAGGCCATTATCTGCGACCTCCTGGGTCTTGATATGAGCCACTTCTGGCAGATCAAGCAGGACAATGCCTGTATTAATGTGCTGGAATGTGACAAAGGCACCTGGCGCCTGGTCACATTAAACAGCACCGCCCATCTGGGTTACCTGGTGAGCGGCATTGAACAGAAAGGGCTGTAAAATAAAAGGACCTGAAAGAAATGATAGACATTTCTTCCAGGTCCTTTTTGTCATGGGTTCCCTGCCCCTTGGCGCTGGTGCAGAGCCCTATGGTTCAGAAGTTGGACAGCCGATAACCGGCAGCGGGCAGCTGTCTTTCTCCCGCCAGCTCACTATCTCATCACGGCTTTGGGCGTATGGTCCTCCGTCTCTCCCGTGAGGCTTCTGGACACATCGGTGGGCACCCGGCGATAGGGGAATGTTTTGTATACCTCTTTCATGATATCGTCAAGAATGTACACATTCCGCGCAGTACTCTCGTCTTCCGTATCAAAATAGGTGCCCCGGTCATCCCGCACGGTGCCCTCGGTTTTCTTATAGCTGTAAATATCCACGATAGCCCTGGTCTGGATAATATCGTCGCCATCATCAAAGAGGAACCGATGGAAAATCCACTGATGCCACTGGATTACAGGCATTATTACAATGTCTGCCCCCGATTCATCAGCCAGCCGGGGCAGGTCTGCCGGAGACAACGCCCCTTCATAGCCGGTAGTATCCAAGGTTCTGTAATAGGGATAGCGGAAGATCTGCTTCATTTCCCGATTCACATAGGATACCGCTTCGCCGCCGTTCCCACTGAGCCGGGGAGACAGGAGAAGCACCGTGCGGGTATTGTCAAAATACCCCATTTTCCGATTCATTTCCAGTGTATCCGACGCCTCCGCCAGAAGGCCCAGGGACAGGGCAAGGATAAAAGAAAGTAAAAAAGCAATCAGTTTTTTCATGGAAACCTCCTTTGGTTATAAGGGTTCAAAAGGTTCAGAGGGTTCAGAGGGTGGTGGATAGCCGCTTCGCGGCAATGCTTACAAAGTCAGCGTTACGTAATTAGTTTTTTTGTCAACCATATCCCTATGACGAAGATCCGGAGCCCCCTTCCACAGAAAGGGGACTGGGCGTTACGTGCTGAAACTGACCTCCTCCCACTCGTCATTCTAAGCCGCAGGCGAAGAATCTCGGTACAGGCCGCGTATGAAACAATCGGCATTAAGGAAGGGGTAAGTGGACAACGGATAGCAGACAGCAGACAGCGGACAGCTGCCCCACCAGCCCCATTTTATCACTTTCCTCCATCCTGGCCAGCTATAAGTTATTTATAAGGAGCCGGAAGATTTTTTCTATATCTCTTCATTTTTAGAATATACTTTTCTTCTGCCCCTTTTCAGGCAAAAATATAAAATCCTTACCGCCGGTGATTCTTTTTCCTCTTCCGTCCTTCCATCTCCTCGGCGGTCATGGGCGGTGCTTCCAAATGACCCGATTTCATCGATTTCATCCGGCCTTTCAGCTATGGGCAGGAGAAAGATCTCATGCTATAATCGAATTATAAGCGAACTATAGTGTTGGTGCTTCCATCAAGCACGCAATAGCAAACGGTGGAAACGTGGCAAGCTCGATAAAGTCTAGCTAAATCGGTTATATAATTTCCATAGTTTACTACTGCTTTCTACTGTGTGCTATTGATGTTTATTCCTTCCCGGGGTTCTAATAGGGGTATTTAGTGGGGTATTTTAGAAAGTCTCCCATGCTCGATACTGTCTAGCGTTAACGGCATTTTCTAAAAAGTTATTGGGGTATTTTCCCATACCCCTTTACAGAAAGAGGAACGGCACGCATGGCCGCCGAAACTCCCAACGATATAGTTATCATTGGTTCTGCTCCGGTGGCGCTGCGTGCCGTTTCTGCTTTCTGTGGCCACGGTCACAAGTTTATAGCATCCAGTGCTTGCATAGCTTTCTTTTTATCATCTTCACTTACATGGGCGTATAAATCCATAGTCATGGACAGGGAAGAATGGCCCAGGATTTCCTTTAGGGTATTGGGTGGCATACCGGCCCTAATCGCTCGACTGGCGAACGTATCACGAAATGCATGAGTACCAAACCGGGCCACCGGCTCGCCGTGTTCATTGGCATGTTTTAGGATATTCAAAAGTGCAGATGTTGCCTTGATTGATGTTATCCGGTCACCGCCTGGCGTAGGGAAAACAGGGGCAGTAAGACTAATCATTTTCCCATGGGTACCGGTGTATAGTTCCCACTGGCTCGATAAAATAGCACGGATATTGGTATTCATGCCTATATCTCGAATCCCGGCCATTGTCTTTGTGGTGGTTCCTAGTTCAAGGCGTCCATTGGCGTTCATGGCCATCGTGCGCCGTACATGTATAACGCCCCTCTTCCAGTCTATATCCTTCCATTCAAGGCCGCCGCACTCCCCTATCCTCATACCGGTATAAAGCATAAACCGGAAAACAGGGGCATAGTGCGAAACGCCAGCATACTTAAAAAAGATTTTTAGTTCTTCATCGGTTAATTCCCGGTGAATGGTTTCCCTGGCTGGGCGCTTTGCCTTGTCCTTGATAGGTTTCCCCCCAGCCGCCACGCTGCGCATCAAGATTTCATCCTGTATAGCCGCCTTGAAAAGTGATTTCAGTAAGATAATAGATTTATTGGCTGCCGTTATACCGGCGTTTTTATTGGCCTTTTCCTGGATGGCCAGCACCTGCCGCCGCTCTACCTTCTTCATACTCACATTCCCTATAAAGGGGGCTATGTGACGGGTGAATGTATCTTCATAATGGTATGCCGTGCCGCCCCGGATATGAGGTCGCCGCCGTTCCAGCCACTCATGGAAATACTCGCTCACCGTAATGGCCTTATTGGCCTTATACACTCCGGCTTTTATCTCTGCTGCTCGCTCATCGTGCTTTATCCATAACTCGTCAATCGTAGGCGCTCCTACTGAAGTTCTTACCCCCTCAACAGTAAACCGCCATTCATAGCCACCGCCTGGGCGCTTCCTCGCTCCGGCCGGTTTCTGTTTCTTCGCCATATAACCGCCCCTCTTTCTTTCAGTCCAACCGGATTAAATCAATAAACCGCCGGATTGCTTCAGTTCTCTTGATTCTCCGGCGCTTGCAATACCGGTCAAGCGTTGATATATCTTCACCGCTCAATCTGATACCGGCCGTCCTCAGCCGTGCTCCAGGTGCAAGAGGTGGCCGCCCCGGCCCTCTCTTCCCTGTGACTCTGTTCTCAGCATCCATCATGCTCACATTCCTTTCTTGACCCTGCGTGCGTGTTCCTGTTCCTGCTTCATAGCTTCATCATATGCGCCGGTTACTGTAGCTCTGTGGCCCATTTCGTAACCATAGCGGAAAAAGTAAGAAGCAATGGACAAGTAACCACCACCGGCCAGCGTGTAAATGGCCTCGATTTCTCCGGCGCTCATGTCATACCTTGGGGAAATAGTCCCAATAGAATCATCAATAATCTTTTTTACGTTCCTCATGCTGCTCATCCCTTTCTGTGAATTAATGCATATCGAATACACTTACAGGATAGAGGAAAAGCCGCTATTTTCCTATAGTAGCTAGTGATAAATCAAACACACAAAACAGGTCAAAATAGTATCAAATCACACCAAAATGAGGTCAAAAAATGTCAATATTGAAAATTGACCCTCAACCTTTTTAGTACCTGGTGATAATCGAATCGTCTTTTTTCTGTTATAAAATTTTTCTTGTTTAACTTTCTAATCGTTCTATAATGCTCCATATGAGAAAAACACACAACCTATCCGCCGAATGTGAAATGGCATCTGCGGATTTTCGGAACATAGCCCCCAGCATGGTACAGGGCTTTGTAGTACCTGTAGTAGTAGGGGGGGGGCATACCACCACCGGCACCGGCACCGGCCAGCGGCCGCCCTAGTGCTCGCTCCGGTGCATCCGCTTACCGTATGAACTAATGTTCTTTCAGGCGGATGTGTGGTATAATGTATTCAACGTAAGCAGCTATGCCGCCCCGGCTCTGCTTCGTAGAATGACCGAATACCATGTATAGCGTGCGCATGGCATCCGGTCATTTTCTTTTGTCCAGACTATCCGCCGGAAAAGCCGCCCAGCTCTCCGGCCGCTCGTGGGACAGTCACAAGGGAAGAGCTACCTCCGGTTCCTCTTTCGTGCGTTCTTCGCCGCTTTCTTCTTCCTGGTGCGCTCTGCTTTCTGCTTTCGTGTAAGTTCCTTTGATACTCCCTCCACCAATGGCCGGTATGCTACATTGATACCGCTTTTTGCGTGGCGACCGGATAATTTTATGTCAAGGTTATTGAAGCTCATGATTTTCGTCCTTTCGTACTCACAATGTATAAGGATAAATACCTTTCTCGACGCTGCCGTGATACTTCCTGTTCAGGGCCGCCACCGTTTCAAGGACGGTATGGCCATCCAGCTCTCCGGCAATCTCTAACCGGTTCAGCTTGCTCATAGCTTTGAGTAAGTCATATTTGACGCTGGCATCATAAACCGCAATCAAGAAAACGGTCTCCCACTCTATGGGGTGCTTGAAATAGCTGCACACCGCTTCAATACATTCATCTATTGTGGGTGGATTTGATTTTACTTTCACCCCTACCATCCCACGGGTTGCCAGCATCCCCCCAGGCAAGCATGGTAGCCCTGAAGTGTTTTTTATACCCTTCAACGGCTGGCGCTTGCATATCATCATCACAAGGGGGAAAGTGTGGGAGCACAACCTTTTCCCAGGCATCCATGGTAGCCTTGGCAAAAATTCCTGCTGCACCTGTTCCGATTTCCTGTAAATCTATCATTTTCGTTCTCCGTCCTTTCATGCTCACAAGAGGAAAAGTGACGTTTTTCCCCTATAAAGTGACCAAAAACAGGGTTTTCTATATACTCTCTATAGGAATAGTTCTATAGAGAAATATATAGAAATAGCGTTTTTCGTCCCTGTTTCCTAAAAAACGTCACTTTGCACAGTTAAAACTCTGAAACGTCTTTCATCTTTAGACCTGTAATATAAACTCGTCCATTGCTTTTGACCCTGCCCCCTTCGAGACGGTGCGTCATTGCTCTTGTGAATTTACTTCTAGATAGAAGAGTAGCCCCGGTGCTATTGGCAAAGTTCTTATACCTGTCATACAACTCGTGGGCATCCACTCTATAATCCGGGCCAATGTCGCAACTGCCGTCCAGGAACTCACCGATAAAATCGTTTTCGATGTAATAGGTCTTATTGGCCGCTGCTATCTCCTGTGAGTATGTATTCTCATCAAGGCCCATCTCCTGCCATTTCCTGTAACCTTCATAGGCCCATAATAGGCAGTCTGCCAGGTTTTCAGGTTCTTCCAGTCTTGGACGTAAAGTGTTATCTCTCTTAAATGCTCCATGAAACGGGATAATCACAAGGCGGCGTTTTATGCCTTCATCTGTAACGTCTTTGATAGAGGGCATATAGTTAGAGCTCCCCACCAACTTGTGGGAAGGGGAAAACGTTATAGGGTTACTATGCAATGGCCGGGCCGTGATTTCATCGCCACCGGTCAGCAGCTTTAAGGTGCCGTCATCGAAACTGTTATCTATGCCGCTCTCACTGGTAAGGGCCAGCCGTACACCTTTTAGCTTTGCCTTCTCCGGCGTTGCGTTGTTCCCGTCCCTGCCGCTCCTGCTTGATAGAAGAATCTCCACCGGTATAGAGGTAGCATAGTCGCCCAGGGCACGGCCCAGCGTTTCTATGAATGTTCCTTTTCCGGTTCCTCCTCTACCGAATAGGAAAAAAAGTTTTTGCTCTCTGATACCGCCATACAGGCAATACCCGGCCATTCTCTGCACATAGTCACGTGTGTTGGCATCCGGTACAATCTGCCGCATGGTATTACTCCATAATGTGCTATGTGCCTTTCGGTCATATGCGGCCCTGGCGCATTTCATGAAACGCTGCTTTGAATCGTGGGGAATAAGTTCATCGGTCTTGAGGTTCAGTACTCCATTATCACAATTCAGTAAATAGGGGTCTCGGTCAAAATCTGCCGCCTGGCACATGATAGAGGGCTTTCCGGCGGCCAGTCTGATACTGTTCTGTATAGAAATGTTGTCCTGCGCTTTGCCGTTCAGATAGTCCAGTATGCGGCTATACTTCTTTTGGTTGTCTGCATCCAGCGTGCCGCCGCCCTCTGTGAATATGGCATACCCACGGGCAAGAGCAGCAAGGGTGTATTTCACGGCCATTCTTGCCGGTTCCTGAAGCTCTACCGGCGTTACCGGCCGCCACTTCTTTCCGTCATACTTCAACCACGTTTTGAGGTCAGTACAGTAAAGAAACTTCCCTTCACACATTGCGGCCAGGGTATCGGCGTTTTCTGAGTCGTTTTTATTGAAGCGCCGCAACATATCCATAAATGGTGTATTGCCTTTTGTCTTGCGCTCCGGTTCTCCCTCGCCGCCGGAAATGAGAGCATCGTCAAAATTACGGTTCAGCTCTTCAGCCTGTTTCCGTGCTGCATACTCTTTGGGGTTATACCCATCTATGACTTTTGCCAGGGCCTTTTTTATAGTCCTGTCCAGATAATCCCCCTCGTGGTGCTTTTTCCGGCTTACGTCCTGCCCCAGGGCCGATGATAGGAAAAGCCGTTTAAGCTGCTCCGGGTCTTTGGTGTAGTAGGCCAGCATGGAAATTAATGCCGCATCTGCACTGCTATGGTCATTGCCGTATGCTCCCATCTCTCCCAGGTCATACAGTTTATGAAACTTTTCTCCCTGCTTGCTTTTCTTGATTACCTCAATGAGTGCTCTATCCTCCATAGTGGGGGAAGCTCCGGCGGCCGTGCCGGGCATCGTTGCCGGTGCTGGTGCTTTGACCTCGTCCATCAGGTGAAACTCTTTGATGATTTCATCAACGGCCGGTTGAATATCGTGTATTCCGGCATCGTGATAGGCATCTCCGGTCATGGCGATAAAGCGCCCAGCACGGTACATTTCTATGTATTTGCTCCTAATGCCCTTCACCTTTTCCGGCGGCAAATCGAATTTTCCCCAAATATGCAAACCTTCGCCGGATTGACTAACCTCAGAACACGGCTCCCCCCCCTCTCTTGTGAGTATCTCCATCACACGGGCGGCCGTTTTCCCTGCTTCATCGTCCTTGAATTTTCTAGTAGAAGAATCAAGACAATGGTCAAGGTCAATACATCCATTACCGCCGTCAAGGGTAAGCACGAATCCTAACCCCTTGCGCTCTGCCTTGAGTACCTTCAGCCACTCCGCCGCCTGTTCATAGGTTCCCCAGGTAGTAGGGTCATTGGTCTTTGCATAGTGAAGCACCCACCGGCCTGTGGCATCATGTACGCCATACATCGGTTTCTTTGTGACTTTAGTCTCTCCGGTTCTCTTATTTGTCACTGGTTCACCACGCCAGCACAACCAATGGGGAGTGGGGGCCAGCGCTTTGATTAATTTAGTTTCCATTGATACCGCCCCTCACTTCCTAAGCCTGGCGGCTTGTTTCCGGCGGCATGGCATCAAGTACCCTGTCAATAATCACACGGTCATAGAGCACCCTCCGGCCGATGTGCTTACAAGCGCCGTTCTGCTTTGCCCACGCTTCGGCCCTGCTATGGCCCATCCCAATGTATGCACACAACTCAGCACGGTTTAAAAGCCGCTTTCCATTGAACTCTGCTATACTCATTTTCTCCTACCTCTTTCCATAGAATGACTGATAATAAACCATCGCACGTGCTATAATCATGATAGCCGATAAATAGTGAAATGATAACCCTCGACCTTTTGAGAATTATACATAATCATTTATCTGCTATATCACTCTTATATCATGAATACAATACTGAAAGGGGCGGCATCTCATTATGGGAAAATCACAAGAAAAGAGTGAAGTAAAGAAGAATAACATCTACTCAGTTATTGGCGACAACATCAAGGCTATTCAGGCTAAAAAGAAAATGGAAAATGTGGCGTTCTATGACCTCTGTTTCCCAGGCGAACGCATCTCCGCCGCAACGAAAGGAAACAAAATGTCAAAAATGAGAAACGGTAAAGGATTAGACCTCCAAAAAATTATTTCCATTGCTGCAAATACCGGTACTCCAATTTCCGCTCTATTCTCGGAAGCGGAAAAGGCATATCATGAGAATCAACCGATTACGGAAAAGAGGGCCGCCCAGGTATTGGCTGCCTTGACTGATTTCTTTAGAATAGCCGGAACAAATAACCCCAATGAAAAAGGTTTTATCCTAAGTAAAGACGATTTGAATAGATACTATGGAGATTTCCCTGCCGTTGACGGGCCGGAAGGTATAGCATCGGAAGATTTCATTCCGCCGGAACCTCTGTATCTAAGGATATTACCTTGGTACTATGCGCATGGTGCTCGTGTTATGCTCCCAGTCCAGGGGGATACCCTTTTTCATTTCTTGACGATTCTTGCTAAAACCATTTCGCCTGGGTCTGCGTTCAACCCGGAAGAGCGAAAGGAACTCATAGAGCTACAGTTGGATAAATTGGCCAATGACCCTTTGAATGTGGACTATGCTATGGAAATAGGGACGGATTACGACAAACTAGATGAATGTAGCCCAGGGTATTTATGGAATAGAAAATAACCCTGCATCGTAAAAAAGCGCATCACTGCACATGGCGGTACGCTCTTTTCCTGTCCTGGTGCTCTATGCACACAAGGGGTCATTGAATCCATTACCCCTTTGTGAGTATGCGACTCAGTGAATCACCGCCCAGCTCTTCGGCCCTCATGCCGAAAAACAGGGCTGCATTTTTAAACATTTCGCATGAGAATAGGGGCTATGCGGTCTTATCTTCGGCTGGTAAAACTTTTTACGCCCACCCCCTGCGTCCTCGCTTCAGGTACTCAGGCTGCCCCGTTCCAGGGCAGCCCTCCAATAGTATAAAAATGATACTGCGCTAAAATCGTTTTAGAGGGCTTCGCACATACTCGAATGATAAATTATACGGGACGATATTTGTAAAAGCCGCACAAACCAACCTCGTGCAAGAATAGCGAAAAAGAGGGATGGTGGAACCTCACATCTGCCCAGGTGCTCCATGCTGCCATGGACTACCCCCCTCACGTGCGACCCTTGTATCACGTAAAGGCCAGCCCCCGGCGTACATCTTCACGCTATGCCATCCCATGATGGGGGGGGTGTTTCACCGCTCCCCTGGATGGGGTGGCAGACCACCACCTCATGACGGGGTATAGGTCTAGCCCACCTGTGATAACGAAACGTTCTGTCAGCTCATCCGCCTATAGGTGTTTCCATTCCGGCAACGGCTATAGCAAATCGAGAAAAGTCTTTAGCCTTGTAAAGTCAGGGCAATAAAAAAGCCGGGCCGCCGTGTCCCAGCTCATCCGGTTCAGTCCTTCCCCAGGTTGTCCGCTACTTCCTGTAGGTCAATGCGCCGTACTTTCTGATATTGTTCATCCCATGCCCTGTGTGCTGCATCATCATCACACGGTTCAGTGTCCAGCATCCGCCGGAACTCCCTCACCCTTGTGAGTATGGTTTTTAGGTATTCCAGTTCCGTACTGGTGCAATAGAGGGAGTGGGTTTTCTTCTGCTTTGAAAATGGCCGTTCCTCTGCCGGTCTACCTGCTCCGGTTCTCTTGCCGCCCCAGTTCTTGTCCTGGTGTTTTTTCTCTTCTGCCATGGTGCCGCCCCTATCTTGATTAATCTAATAGAATATTCAAGTTACACCTAGAGTATAATCTTGATTTCTCTAATAGTCAATTCAAGATAGCGCCGCCGGAAAAGCCGGAAACAGAAATACCCCTCTAAAATCCTAATAGGGGTATTTAGTGGGGTATTTGCGTTTCTATGGGTTCTCTATGCCCTGTATTGCTCGATAGTATCGGTCTTTTCGCTACACATGTTACAATAAGCGAACAATAATAATAATATGTCCGGAGGAAATCTGTATGCCGTTCCTGTTCTTCTGGTGCCTTTTTCTTTGCGCCATTAACGGATACCTTGTCTTTGCCTATAAAACTGATCTGTCCGAAACCTTTGGCCAGAAAATGGCTTACTTTCTTGGCGGACACATAGCCTTTGCATATAATCTCTGTTTTCCTTGGATGGTCTGGTTCATGGTGGACGAGATTCGTCCTGCACTAATCGGTATATATCTGCTGCTCAACTACTGCACCCTGGCCCGTATGATGCATGTAGACTATCACGGCCTCATCAATGCCGTATGGGGTAATGCCCACCATCACCGGCGCTTTGCCATCCGGCTGAAGCTGGAAAAGCTCTGCTGTGCCCTGTTTCTCGGAATTTCCACCTGGCTCTTCAGCATGCTGGGATTTCTGGTGAAATTATAAAACCCTGCGAAGTCATGGCTTCACAGGGCTTTTTTCATACCTTGAAATAGCTGCGCAGGTAGTCCACGAAGATTCTCACCGGTGTGGACTGGAGCATGGGCTGTTTGAAAATCAAATGGCTGGGCCGCAGCAGAGGTCTCTTCTGCTTATCATAAATCATTTCCCTGTTCACCTGGGGCGCGCACTTAGGAAGCAGATCCGCTGGAATCAGAGAGTGGCCAAGGCCCTGGTTCACGATTTCCACGCAGGTTAGGCAGTCAGACACAGTGAGCATGAAATGGGGAGAATCGGTGAAATTCTGCCGCCACCACCGGGTACGGAGCTCATCCAGAGAAGGATCGCTGCGGTAGCGGATGGAAGGTTGGTCCGGCAGCGTGCTGTAGTCGATTTTCTTGGCGGAAATCAGGTACAGCGGCGCATCTTCCAGAAGAATATCGGCATCCGGCCATTCCTGATTCCCACGGACAATGGCCAGATGGATGTCCTCTTTTTTCACCAGCTTCACCAGTTCATCACTGGTATCGGTGGTCAGGGAAATTTCAATGTCACTGTACTTATCCACAAAGCCCTTTAGAATGGCCGGCATATGGGACTGGGCAAAAGACTGGCTGGCGCCGATGCGGAGCACGCCGGAAATGGAATTGGGCTCATGGGTCACATAATTCTTCATGTCCTGGTACTGCTGCAGTTCCTTTTCTGCAAAGGAGAAAAGGCGGTTGCCTGCATCGGTGAAATGAACCCCTTTATTGGTACGAATAAATAAAGGACAGCCGATTTCCTTTTCCATCTGGCTCAGACGATAAGTTAAGGACGGCTGAGTCATGAAAAGCCGCTTTGCTACCTTATTGATGCTTCGTTCCTCACGAAGATAGATAAGGATTTTCCAGTCCGTGTTATTCATTGAAATACCCCTTACTCACCATAATACGAATACCATGGTATAAAAATCTTTTGGTATAAAATTATTTTATTAGATTATACCATATTTCTGTAAAGAGAAGTAGGGGCGTAAGGAAAGGGTAAGTGTCAAGTTTTCCTCGGTAATTCATTTGACTGTCGATAATTACTATC
>ENA-ORSI01001894-ORSI01001894.1-human-gut-metagenome-genome-assembly--contig:-NODE-1894-length-16587-cov-3.797847_pt1 | contig 16587 bp, 15 predicted proteins | sample MGYA00242187_ERZ509154 | MGnify/ENA primary metagenome ERZ509154 (study PRJEB26280, sample SAMEA2338627) | human gut metagenome | biome: human gut; feature: human-associated habitat; material: faeces...
GCTGTTGAGATAAGGATACTCGAAAGCCACGGTGATCACCTCATCGACCGTGCGTGTCTCGACCTCAGCGGCGGCGATCGCCTCGGCGGCAGCGGTCCGATAGGCCACGATCAGTCCACTCGTTCCCAGCTCGATCCCGCCAAAATAGCGCACCACGATCACCAGGATATCGGTCAGCTCGTTGGAGTTGATCTGTCCGAGGATCGGTTTTCCTGCGGTTGATGAGGGCTCGCCATCATCATTCGCCCGAAACAGTTTCCGCTCGGGACCAAGCATATAGGCCCAACAAACGTGGCGGGCATCATAGAATCGCTTACGATAGCTGTCCACCTGTTCCTTTACCTCCTCGACCGTCCGTACGGGCATGGCAAACGAGAGGAAACGGCTTCGTTTCTCCGTATAATAGCCCTCCGAGGGCGCCTTGATCGTCTTGTAAGTATCTTCCATAATGCCTTTCAATCAGGTATTTTTGTCTTCTCAACCTCTTCTCGATAAGCCCGGAAATCTTTCATGATCTCCTCGATCTACTCGATGAAATAGGGATTGCTCACATGTTTCCGGACCTCCTCATAATAGGTCTCGATAGCCGCCAGAGCGCAGAGATCCTGCCCTCGCAAAACGAAGTAAGGCTCCTCCTTCTCAACGCACTGTTTGATCATTTGTATCGGATTCTTCATTTCTGCTTGTTCTCCATAAAACTAGATAATTCCTCTTTCAGGAAAGGCGCCGTAAAGCCCTTCCCGCTCTCGGCCAGCGCCTCGGGCGTCCCGGCAAACAATAATTGCCCACCTTTTCGCCCGCCCTCGGGCCCCATGTCGATCACGTAATCGGCACACTTGATCACGTCGAGGTTATGCTCGATCACAATGATGGTATTGCCCTTGTCGACCAACTTGTTCAATACGCCCAAGAGAACCCGGATATCCTCGAAATGCAAACCGGTTGTCGGCTCATCGAGAATATAGAGTGTCTTGCCCGTATCACGTTTGGCCAACTCGGCCGCCAGCTTAATACGTTGGCTCTCGCCACCCGACAAAGTTGTAGAAGGCTGCCCCAGCTTGATATAACCCAGGCCAACATCCTGCAAGACCTTAATTTTCGAGAGGATCGACGGGATATTCTCGAAAAACTCAACCGCCATGTTAATCGTCATGTCGAGCACATCGGCGATCGACTTACCCCGATAACGAACCTCCAGCGTCTCACGATTGTAACGCTTGCCGTGGCAATCCTCGCAAGGCACCAGCACGTCGGGCAGGAAATTCATCTCGATTGTCTTATAACCATTACCCTTGCAGGTCTCGCAACGTCCACCAGAGACATTAAACGAGAAACGTCCCGGCTTATAGCCTCGCATCTTTGACTCCGGCAATTCGACAAAGAGATTGCGGATATCCGAGAAGACACCGGTATAAGTCGCCGGATTGCTCCGGGGCGACCGTCCGATCGGCGACTGGTCGACATCCACGATCTTATCAATAAACTCCACGCCCTCAATCGAATCATATGGCAACGGATCCTCGAGCGAGCGATAGAACCGACGGCTCAAGATCGGGCGCAAGGTTTGGTTGATCAAGGTCGACTTGCCGCTTCCCGACACGCCAGTGACGCAGATCAGCGTCCCCAACGGAAACGAGACATCCACATGCTTCAGCGTGTTGCCTGTCGCCCCACGCAAAGTCAGCCAATGTCCGTTACCCTCCCGCCGTGTCGCCGGGACAGCGATCTCTTGCCGATGATTCAAATAGCGTGAGGTAAGCGTATCCTTTTGAAGCATCTCGGCAGGCGTTCCGGCAAATACCACCTCGCCACCCAAGCGCCCCGCCTTTGGTCCCATATCGACAATATAATCGGCATTCAGCATCATGTCCTTGTCGTGCTCGACCACGATCACCGAATTGCCCAGATCACGCAATTCCTTGAGCGAGTTGATCAGCCGGACATTGTCCCGCTGATGCAAACCAATACTGGGCTCATCAAGGATATAGAGCACGTTCACCAGCTGACTGCCGATCTGGGTCGCCAACCGGATACGCTGGCTCTCACCGCCCGACAACGTTGCCGAGGCCCGATTGAGAGCCAAATAATCCAATCCCACCTCCAACAGGAAATGGAGACGCGCACGGATCTCCTTCAAGATCTCGGTAGCGATTGTCCGCTGTTTCGGATCCATCCGATCCTCCACGCCATCCAGCCATCCGGCCAGTTCCTCAATATCCATCGACGCGAGATCGGCGATATTCTTCCCATCAATGCGATAATGCAAAGCCTCCTTGTTCAAACGCTGGCCATGACACTCAGGGCAAACGGCAGTCTTGATAAACTGTTCCGCCCATTTCTGGGCTGTAGCCGAGGCCTCCGTCTCCTGTTGCATGAGAATGTATTTGGCCACGCCCTCATAACTGAGGAAATAATTGGAAACGCCCAACGACTCAGCCTTAATGCGAAGCCGCTCGTCGGTTCCATTCATGATCTCATCCATCGCCTCAGCCGGGATATCGCGAATCGGCGTCTTCAACGTCACACCATGCTTCTCACATATCGCGTCGATTTGCCAAAATATCAATGAATTCTTATACTTGCCCAAAGCCACGATACCACCCGCATAAATACTCAACGAGGGATCGGGCACGATCTTATCCATATCAAGCAGATTCACCTGACCCAAACCCTTACATTTCGGGCAAGCGCCATAGGGCGAGTTAAACGAGAAATTGTGGGGTGCCGGCTCACTGTAGGAAAGACCCGTAACCGGATCCATCAAGCGCCGGCTGTAATGACGGATCTCCTGAGTATCCGCGTCAAGCACCAGCACCAGGCCATCGCCCTGCTTCATCGCCACCTTCAAACTCTCCTTCAACCGTCGCTCGTCGGAGGCGGCGACTACCAGCTTATCAATGACAACCTCTACGCTGTGCATCTTATAGCGATCGAGCTTCATGCCATGGGTAATCTCCCGCAATTCGCCGTCAACCCGCACGTTGAGGTAGCCCTTCTTGCGAATCTGCTCAAAAAGCTCCTTATAATGTCCTTTCCGGTTCTTCACCAACGGGGCAAGCAGATAGATCCGACGCCCCTCATAACGCTCAAGTATCAGGCCAAGAACCTGTTCCTCGGTGTACTTGACCATCTTCTCGCCACTTTCATAAGAGTAGGCCTCTCCTGCCCGGGCGAAAAGCAAACGAAAGAAATCGTAGATCTCAGTCGTCGTGCCCACCGTCGAGCGGGGATTCTTGTTCGTCGTTTTCTGCTCGATCGAGATAACAGGACTCAAACCGGTGATCTTATCCACATCCGGCCGTTCCATGTTTCCCAAGAAATTACGGGCATAAGCGGAAAAGGTCTCCACATAACGTCGTTGTCCCTCGGCAAAAATCGTGTCGAAAGCCAACGACGACTTACCGCTCCCGCTCATACCGGTAATCACGGTCAATTTGCCTCGCGGAATCTCGACATCAATATTCTTCAAGTTATGCACCCGAGCGCCCCAAACGGAGACACGCCCCTCTTCCATAGCCCGTTTATCTTTCATTCTTTCCCTCTTTCTCGCTTAACTCATTTACGCATTTCCTCAACGAATCCTTCCAATAAGGAACAACTACCCCGAAAGTCTTTTTCACCTTTGTCTTATCAAGCACGGAAAAATGGGGACGTTCAACCTTCGAAGGAAACTCATCACTGTGACAAGGACGAATATCGCACACATGACCACTCAGATCCGCGATCTCTTTGGCGAAATCATACCATGAGCAGACACCCTCATTACTGTAATGATAGATACCTTCCTTACCCAACTGGCCGGACTCTATCACATGATAGATCAATGCCGCCAAATCTCCAGCGTAAGTCGGTGTTCCCACCTGATCAAAGACAACATTCAGGCTCTCCCGCTCGGCCGTCAGGCGACGCATCGTCTTAACGAAGTTATTTCCGAAAGGAGAATAGAGCCAGGCGGTCCGGAATATCAGGTAACGGCATCCTGAGGCAATCAACGCCCGCTCGCCCGCCAATTTTGTCGAGCCATAGACGCCCAATGGATCGGTATCCATATCCTCGAAATAGGGCACGCAATTATCACCCTTGAACACATAATCGGTCGATACGTGAATCATCGTAGCGCCAACCGCCCTGGCCGCCAGGGCCAGATTCTCGACCGCCCGGTTGTTCAACAGGTCCGCCCGCTCATAATCCTCTTCCGCCTTCTCAACATTGGTATAAGCGGCGCAATTCACGATTACCTCAACCTTCTCGGCCTCAACATACGCCAATACCGCCTCACGATCGGTAATGTCCAATTCGGCCACATCCGTAAATATATATCGATTGGACGATTGTGCGGAAACCCGGCGCATCTCGTTGCCCAGTTGTCCATTCGCCCCCGTTATCAAAATAACCATAGCTCTTCAATCTTTTTACGTTCCTTTTCCAAAACCTCTAATTCAATTGCCAGACGAAGCCTTAGCGATCACCGCCTTGATCCGCTCCTCATCGCTTAAGGGACAAATCATCAGGACATCGTCGGTATCAGCCACCAAAAATCCGGACAGGCCATCGATCACGACCTGCTTGTTCGGGTTGGTTACCTTTATCAGGTTATGATTCGAATCCGTCAGGCTCACCTGCGAGGCTCCCGAAGCCGAATTCTCACGGACATCCTTTTCCAGCAAACCGTACAAGGCACCCCACGAGCCGACATCACTCCATGCCAAATCATTCGTGCAACGCACATAAACCTTATCCGACTTTTCCATCACGCCATAATCAATCGAGATAGCGGGACAAGCCGTAAAAGCCTCGTTCACCAATGTCCGCTCCATTGGCGTATTATAGGCAGCGCCTACCGACTCGAATAAACCGGCCACTTCCGGCAGATAGAGCCCTAATGCCTCAACAATAGCGCTCACCGACCAGACGAACATACCGGAGTTCCAATAATAATTGCCCTCCGACAAATAGGCCATCGCCGTCCGAGAGTCGGGCTTCTCCTTAAACCGTACGACAGGCGTGAACTCCTGTCCCGACTCACGATGAGCCTGAATATAACCATAGCCTGTCGCGGGATAAGTTGGCGAGATTCCGACCGTCAGCAACACGGAACGGGTAGCGGCAAAATCAAGGCAATCACGCATGATCCGCTCAAAGGCGACCTCATTACCGATATACTGATCTGAAGGCGTGACAACAGCCACCGCCTCAGGATCCAACGCACGCAACTTATACATGGCATAGGCGATACAAGGCGCCGTATTGCGCCGGCATGGCTCCGTCAAAACCTGTTCCGGACTGAGCATCGGCAATTGCTCAAGAACTAAATCCTTATAATTCTCACCCGTCATCACCAGGAAATTCTCCCGAGGCACAAAACGGGCGAAACGCTCATAGGTCAATTGGATAAAAGTCTTTCCAATCCCCAAAGCGTCAACAAATTGCTTAGGCTTCTCCACACGACTTAACGGCCAAAAGCGGGAACCGATCCCGCCTGCCATAATCACGCAATAATTATGTAGTGACATCATGATATTCTAAAAATATAAAATACGCTCGAGGGCAAATATAGTATAATCCCCCGTGAATAAAAAATAAGGTTAGCTAAATCGGCAAGAAGCTATCGTACGGTCTCCAGACAAGCGTCCAGGTCACGAGTCAGTTGTTCCTTATCCAGATGCTGGCCGATGAAAACAATCTTCTGCATCCGGTCGCCATAACGCTCGTCCCAATCACGACGCAAACCCGGCTCCTGGCGCATCATCGCCTCCAGCTCCTCTTTAGGAGCGGCGGCATACCACAGTCCGGCATTACTCAATTGTTTTTGCGAGCCCGCTTGCTCGAACAGGAAGGACATATCACGATTATGACTGAAATAACAAATTCCCTTAGCACGGATTACCCCTTTTGGCCAGTTGGTCGCCACGAAGCGGTCAAAGCGATGAATATTGAACGCGGGACGCCGATAATAGACGAAGGTGCTGATACCATATTCCTCCGCCTCGCCCTCATCGTGATGATGATGGTGGTGGTGATGCTCCTCATGATGATGCTCCTCATCGTGATGATGGTGATCTTCCTCATGAGCATTCTCCTCCTCCAGCTCATCCAATGGACGCTCAATCTGACTGATCCATCCAGCGGAGGTCGCTACACGCTCAAAATTGAATTTGCCTGTCTCAATAAGCCGATCCAAATCAACCCGTCCATAGTCGCATTCAATAATCTCGGCTTTCGGCTGCAATACCCGGATAATGCGTTTAACCCGTGCCAAATCCTCCGGCGACACTTCCGATACCTTATTCAGAAGAATCATGTCGCAGAACTCGATCTGCTGGATCAAAAGGTTTTCGATATCCTCCTCTCCAAGATCCTTACGTGCCAAGTCATCTCCACAGGCGAATTCATCCCGCATCCGCAAGGCATCAACAACAGTCACGATCCGATCCAGCCGGCAAGTTCCATAGCGTGTATATTCCTCACTCATTGAAGGGATGGAACAAATGGTCCGTGCGATCGGCTCCGGCTCACAGATACCGCTGGCCTCTATCACGATGTAATCAAATTTCCCCATTTTGGCCAAGTCACGCAGCTGCTCAACCAAATCCATCTTCAGCGTACAACAGATACAACCATTCTGCAACGCCACCAAGCTATCGTCTTTCTGGTCGACCACTCCACCTTTCTGGATCAGGTCAGCGTCAATATTCACCTCTCCCAAATCATTAACGATCACGGCAAACTTAATGCCTTGTCCATTCGAGAGAATGTGATTCACCAATGTTGTCTTTCCACTACCTAAATAACCGGTCAACAACAGGACCGGGATCTCCTTATTATTCATCATCTCATCCAAGATTTACTAAATCAATTCCGCAAAAATACGGTTTATTTTTGATCCACGGATCCATAAAACAGACTGAATAAATTGCCGACGAGAAAATCACCCTGAGATCATCGGGCAGAAGACTCAATCATCAATCATAGAATTTAGCTTGATTCTCGACGAAACGACGGAACCGATTCAAGGCATCCCGCAGCACGGAACGTGGGCAGGCAATATTCCACCGTAGAAATCCTTCGCCCTCCGCACCATACATCGTCCCGCTGTTGAGCCACAACCCCGTTTCGGTCAATAAGCGGGATCCCAAAGTCTCGGAAGGAGTTGACAAAGCCCGGCAATCCGTCCAGACCAGATAGGTCCCTTCCAGTTTCGTAACAGGAATCCGCGGCAGATATTTCCGGAAGAATTCGTTCATATCCTCATAATTCGCTTTCAGATAGTCCAACAGCCGCATCAACCATTCCTCGCCCTCGTTGTAAGCGGCGATCGTTGCCTCGACCCCGAACGGATTGACATCGCAAACCTCATTAATATTGATCGCACGATCGATACGTTCACGTATTGTCTTATCACAAGCGATGATGTTGGCAATCTGAAGTCCCGCCAGGTTGAATGACTTGCTTGGCGATACGCACGTGATCGTATTCCGCAAATAACTATCACCCAAAGAGGCAAACGGCGTATAGGTATATCCCGGGAAGACCAACTCGCAGTGGATCTCGTCCGAGATAATCATGACATGATTCCGAAGGCATATATCCCCTACCCGTCTCAGTTCCTCACGAGTCCATACCCGTCCTGCCGGATTATGAGGATTACAGAACAGCAGGAGCTTAACACTTGGATCAGCGGTCTTACGTTCCAGATCCTCATAATCGATATGATAGGTCTGATCCTCATATTTCAGGGGATTGGTGACAATCCGGCAACCGTTATTGCGTATGGATGAGAAGAAGCAATTATATACCGGCGTCTGTACGACAATACCATCACCCGGTTCAGTCAGGGCCTTGATGACGGCCGAAACAGCCGGAACTACGCCCGAGGTATAGATCATCCAATCCCTCTCGAAACGCCAACCATGCCGTCTCTCGAACCAACGGATAACAGCCTCATAATACTCATCCGGAACCCGGACATATCCAAATATGCCATGCCGCACCCGCCGTTCCAATGCCTCGATAACGGCCGGTGCTGTCCGGAAATCCATATCCGCCACCCATAAGGGAAGCACATCGCCGGCCGGCGCACTGTCCCATTTGTAAGAGCGGGTATTCCGGCGTGGAATAATCTCATCAAAATTAAAATCCATAAGCCAATCCTTAACGGTTCCACAAGAGAAGTTGACAGTCGCCCGGCGCCTTGATATGCTCATCCAGGATTATTTCCCCATAACTTCCGGCCGTGACGCTTCCGGTTCGGGGATTCTTTACGCTACGTATCGGTCCCTGTATCGTCGCCCGCACGCTACTGTACTCGAAGGCCAAGTCGCAATCATCCGCCATGACGCAATTCTCCATCACCAGGTCATGCGCGTAACATAAGGGTTGCGTTCCCGAGATCCGGCAATTCACCAATCTCAGATTCCGCGAATGCCAACCCAGGTATTCCCCATTGATCTCCGAATCATAAACCGTCACGTTCTCCGTATTCCAGAAGGCATCTTTCGAGTTGATAACGGCACGGCGTATCTCCACGTTTTTACAATACTGGAAAGAATAATTCCCGTTTTGGGTATAATCCTCGATCCGGATATTCTCGCTATGCAAGAACAGGTAATCCGCATGATCCACCCGTACATTCTTTAAACGGACATTACGGCAATGCCATAAGGTCTCCTGAGCGTCTGGAATCTCCACGTTCTCAAGGCTCAGCTCATCCATCTCACGAAACATCTTGGGCGCATCCACCTTAGTGTCCGTCATGACCAGATCGCGGGAATACCACAACGCCGCACGAGCGCCCTCCGTAAAGAGGCAATTCTTGATCGTGAATCCATCAACATGCCAGAAAGGATACTTGCCCTCGAAGCGACTGTTCACGGCTACGATATGGCTACATTCCTTCAAGGCGGACTCACCCGCATGAATGGTGACATTATCGAGATGTAAATCATGTGAGGCGAACAAAGGGCGCTCACCCCCAAACTCCGCATTCCTAATAATATTCATAAAATGACTGTTTTTCTGATTAATTTTCCGATTCCATCAAGGAGAGGGTAACTGTTATTTCCCCCTTACCTCCCAGCAACTCCAACATCTGCTCACGGCTGGTTACGCCATCCACTTTTCCCAACCGGGTAAAACTCCATGAGTTGGTATCATAATAAATAACGAATGAGTTCCCCTGATACAGGATCAAGTCGCCAGGACCGGTCGTCGTGCGTGCGTCATTCCTTGGCAAGGAAAAGCCAAGGGAACCGACCTTTTCCATATCCCCATAATCATTCATACGGACGCTGACATCACCTTGCGCCAGGCGTTCCACCAAAGCTCGCGACGAAGTGTTCTCCACTAATGTGGCTGTAAATGAACGGCCATTCACGGTCAAACGAATTGTCTTCTTTTCCATATTATCACTGTTATTGCTATTATTGTTGTCATCACCATTCTCCACGGGATTTTCCGGCTGTTCTGTTATTCCTGGATCGAAAGGCTCACTATCCGCCGGACTGCAGACCGCCAATGAGATAAACGCCAAGAGCATCAACGGGAACATCAAAAACTTTCTCATAATCTTTTCCTCTTTTGTTTGGTACAAAGGTAGATATTACCATAAGGCGGCAGGGTATACAAATCCCCGCTATATCTACCCAGATTACGGATTCCTCAATCAATCTTCCTAGCAGTACTTGCGAAAAACCTTGACATTAGTTACCTTTGCCGAGGGTGTTATGAAATACTGTACTTCACATATCAAAGTACAGTATTTCATATAGTGAATTACAGTATTTCATAACCTCAAAATATAGTCATGAAGAAATGATAGGAGGAACAACGTATGCTTTTCTTTAAACGAGTGATGCGGAAGCTGGGCAACAAGCTGTTGTGGTTTCCGCAACTGATGACTGTTGGTAAGCCTGCCGACACGGAGGAACTGGCCGGGCGGCTGTCCGCCATATCCACCGTGAGCAAGGGCGATGTGTTCGCCGTGCTCAGCGACCTGCCGGACGTAATGGCGGACATCCTGTCCAATGGACGGGCCGTGCATATTGATGGATTAGGCTCATTCTATTTGTCTTGCACTTCGCGAGGCAACGGGGTGGAGACCAAAGAGGAGGTGAACGAATCGCAAATCAAGGGGTTGAAGGTGGTCTTCCTGCCCGAACGCCGTCGTGGGGGAGACCGAAAAATGAGACGTCCTCTCGTGCGACAGGATATGGAGTTCATTGAATGGCAGGGGAAATGAATATCCGCTTCCTGCCCTAACTTAATTTTCCCCCTAAAACCGCTTGAGCAGAAACGAGGGATTGATCCGTAAATAGGCTCCGGCGGAAAAACTGAGGCCGCCCTGGCGGCGGCGCTCACCGTTGGCGTCGATTGTCGTGGGCGAAAGGGCATGATAAAGATCCACGTCGACTCCCAGCGAGAAGCCCTTGCCCAATGGTCGGGCATACTCCACACCATAATAAAGCAAATTCGGCCGGTCGAGCGTCACCTCAGGATCCTTCATTGAGACCGCGCCATAAAAGGGGCTTCCGAACATGGAGATAAAGCCGTCGCAATGCCAATAGGCCAGTTTGACCCGGAAATCCCGCAAATCGGCCGCTGTCCGTAGATAGAGTCCATAACCGGAATCGAAAGGCCAGATATGTCCGGCCTGCTGATAATAGAAGGCGCCATCCAGTTCGGCCTCAACACGCCGCAACCAACGGTGGTTCACGTTCCAGACCGCGGCCGCGCCTACGGCTCCGTTCATCAAGGTCTGCACGGAATTGACATAGATCGTATCGATCTCGCCCCCACGATGTTGCGCCAACGCCTGGATCGGGAAATAGAGATGAAGAGGCGACTCGGGATCATTCGCCTTCAACCGGGAGGAGAAACCAACCGTAAAGGCCTCCTTATGGGTATCGCCCTTAAAAATGAAGCTCTGCCAGTTTACCCAGAAATCCATATCGAACACTCTGGAATCGAAAAGTAACTGTAAGCCGGTCTCGGGATCACAAGTCAGATTCAGTTCCGGATTATATAAAGGTTCGATCAAACGATGGTTCGCCGCCCCATAAAGATTGCCGAAAACAATATTGAACCGCTCCGACAGGGCGACTTGCGCCCGGAAATAGGGCAAGATATGGCTTCCCTTCTGGTATTGGTTGCCTTTCCAGTCGGCGATGTCCAGATAGGCCATCGAAGGGTACTTATTAGCGCCATGATATAACAGGAAATGACCACCCAGCTCTACCTTGATATTCTTCAAGGGATAATAAACCAGCTTAGGCTGAACCCAAAGTCCCGGCAAGGAATAACCCTTGACGTATGGTCCCTGGAACTCATTATCCTTAAAGAAACTCAGGTTATCCAGCTCGACCGACAACTGACGCGCCTTAGTTGTATCGATATGATATTCCGTCCGGTACACCCGCTCGGAAATCTGCCCCCAAACCACGCTAAAAGGGAAAACGCCCAACACGATCCCCAACAACATTATACGCAAGATCTTAGCCATTCGAATCCTATTTTGATTAAACCCAATAACCGACCGTTACCGGAACAAGGCGCGAACATACAAAAAAATCGACACTTCGGATAATCCTTGGCTAGGACATTAGCCTCACCCAATAAAACAGCCGCATAGATCGTATGAATAATCCCCGCCCAAGTTAACCTCTTTTATTTATTAAAGACGGGGATGAAAGAGATATAAGGCAATTTTGTTTCGCTTCTGACCAATTATAATATCGCGCAAGCTTCGGCACTTCACGGAAATCTTGTAAATTCGCGGAATTATTTTTGTAACACAAAAGAGACGTTTTTGTAGTATCAAACAAGGATAGGTATGAATTATGCGATTATCGCCGCGGGCGAGGGATCACGCTTGGCACAAGAGGGTGTCAAATGGCCCAAACCGCTCGTCCGGCTAAATGATACGGCCTTGATAGACCGATTGATCCAGATATTCCTGAACAATAAGGCAACCGCCATCCGGGTTATCGTCAATGAGGAAATGAAAGAGGTCCAAGAACATTTGAGAGGCTTGGAGTTGCCCGTTCCTTTCCACCTGTTAGTCAAATCGACACCCAGCTCCCTGCACAGTTTCTATGAGCTTTGCAAGGACATCGAGAGCGATGAGATCTGCTTGACAACGGTCGATACGATTTTCCGGGAGGAAGAGTTCGGAGCCTATATTGACTCGTTCCGTAAGGCTAAAGATCTTGACGGGCTTATGGCTGTCACCGATTACATTGACGACGAGAAGCCACTTTACGTCAAGACCGACAAGGAGCTGCGGATCCTTAATTTCCTGGACAAGACAGACGGGGAATGCCGTTACATCTCGGGCGGTATCTATTGTCTCAGACGGCCCGCCATCGCGGCGCTCGAGAGCGCCATGGGCCAAGGCATGTCGCGATTGCGCAACTACCAGCGGCACCTGGTAGAGAAAGGACTTTCCCTGAAAGCCTATCCCTTCAGCAAGATCATTGATGTCGATCACGCTGAGGACATCGCGAAAGCGGAATCATTCTTAAAAGCGTAGTACATTACATTATTTTACATACATGGATAAGTTAATTATCGCAGGAATCCGGAGAGGAAACCAATTCTCGCCGAACCATATCGGCAATGACGCGGCGATCTTCTCCCTGGCAGCCGAACATTTGAGAAAACGAGGGGCTGTCGTCAACGAGTATATCGAGTCTGATCTTCTCTTAAATGATTTGAAGGAAAAAGTGATCTTCAACATGGTGAGAGATTGGCGCTCGATCCATAAAATACAGGAACTGGAAGACAAGGGCGCATTAGTGATCAACTCAGGCTACGGTATCGAGAATTGTACGCGTGAGAAAATGACCCGTCTCCTGCTCCAGAATAACATCGCTCATCCCAAGAGCCTGATCCTGAAAACAACGGAGGATCCAACCGAAGCCCTGGAAAAGGCAGGATTCTATAACTGCTGGATCAAGCGAGGCGACTTCCACGCGATTCACCGCGAGGACGTCACCTATGTGCGCAATCCGGAAGAGGCCAAAAGCATCCTGAAGGAATACGCTATCCGCGGCATTCCCAACGCTGTCATCAATGAGCATTTGGTGGGCGATTTGGTGAAATTCTACGGAGTAACCGGAACAGGTTTCTTCTACTGGTTCTACCCGTCGAGCATGCACCACAGCAAGTTCGGACTCGAGCAGATTAACGGAACGGCCAAAGGTATCCATTTCGACCTGGAGGCATTGAAACAGGTTTGTGACCAGGCGGCCAAGGTTCTGAATGTCCACATATACGGTGGTGATTGCATTGTCGCCGAGGACGGAACCGCCCGCATCATCGATTTCAACGACTGGCCAAGCTTCGCCCCCTGCCGGAACGAGGCCGCGCCACATATCGCCCAACGTATTTGGGATTTGGCCAATAACTTTTAAACAAATCCTTAAGACATGAGCGAGAAAGAAACAAAGCCAAGTTTAGAATCGACATTGAAGTCGATGGACACTGAAGAGTTCATCGACATTCATTTTTATAGACCGATCGGTTATCGCTGGGCCCTCCTGTTCCGGAGATTGGGCATTTCGCCCAACAGCGTGACCATTGCCAGTATCTTTATCGGGATCGCCTCGGGTATCTGTTTTTATCCGCACGACCTGACGATCAACATTATCGGTATGCTCCTGCTGGTCTGGGCCAACTCTTACGACAGCGCCGACGGCCAGCTGGCCCGTATGACGGGTCAGAAAAGCGCTCTCGGACGTATCCTCGACGGTACGGCAGGCGACATCTGGTTCATCACCATCTATGCCGCTATCTGTCTTCGTTTGACACCGCAATGGGGCATCTGGATCTGGGTCTTCGCCCTGATCACCGGCATGTGCCACAGCAAACAGGCGGCGATGGCCGATTATTACCGGAACATTCACCTGCTCTTCCTGAAGGGAAAAGATGGCAGCGAGCTCTCACATTCACCTGTGCTGAAGGAGAATTTCAAGAAGATGAGCTGGAAAAAGGAGTTTATCTACAAGCTCTTTGAGGCTTTCTACATCAATTATACGGTTGGACAGGAGAAGCTGACCCCTCATTTCCAGAAGATGATGGGCATCATCCGGGAGAAATATCACGGCCAGGCACCGGAATGGTTCCGTGTCGCTTTCCGTGAGAAAAGCCTTCCCCTGATGAAGTACACCAACATGCTCTCGTTCAACACACGGGTGATTGCTCTGTTTATCAGCCTGTTGATCGACCAGCCATGGCTCTATTTCACGTTCGAGATCACGGTCTTGAACCTCATGTTGATTTATATGATCGCCCGGCACGAGAAATTCTGCAAGGCGTTTAGCGGACAATTATAACAGACAACATATGATACGTTTAGACCAAATAAAAGGCATCATCTTCGATTATGGCGGGACCATCGACAGTAATGGCCTGCATTGGGCGGAGGTGATTTGGCAAGGATACGAGACAGCGAATGTCCCCGTGGAAAAGGCCATCTTTCGTGACGCCTACGTCTTCGGCGAGCGGACATTGGGTAAAAATCCCATTATCCAGCCGGAACACACGTTCCAGGACATGCTCCGGATCAAGATCCGCCTGCAGATGGACTGGCTCATAGAGAACGGGCATCTTACCGCCGAGCAAGCCAATAAACAATTAAGCGATCAAGTAGCGGACTGGTGTTACGAATACGCCCGGAAAGCGATCGACAACGCACGCCCGATCCTCAATCGCCTGGCGGAGAAATATCCGATGGTGCTGGTTTCCAACTTTTACGGCAATATCGCCGCGGTCCTGAAAGACTTTGGGCTTGACCATCTGTTTGGCCACATCGTCGAGTCGGCTGTCGTGGGCATCCGCAAGCCCGATCCCGCCATCTTCCAATTGGGCGTTGACCATCTGGCCCTTCCGGCGAAAGAGATCGTGATCGTTGGCGATTCTTACGACAAGGACATCGTCCCGGCCACAACGATCGGTTGCCAGACCATTTGGCTGAAAAGTATCGGCTGGAAGCCTTATGAGGGAAACGAGACCGCCGACGCGGTGATCACCGATTTCCAGCAGACCAAAGAGTTGTTCCATCTTTAATCGATCCGATTGGCTATGGATAACATCATCCCTTTCGCGCTGCTCTGCTTCACCTCCTTTTTCACGCTGGTGAATCCTTTGGGCACGATGCCCATCTTCCTGTCCATGACAGATGGGCTATCGAACGAGGAGCGCCAAGCCATCGCTCGCAAGGCGACCTTCGTGGCGTTTATCATCCTCTCGGCATTCACGATCTCCGGACAATACCTGTTCCAGTTTTTCGGCATCTCAACTAATGGATTCCGTATCGCGGGCGGGTTTATCATCTTCAAGATCGGTTACGATATGCTCCAGGCGCATTTCACCCACATCAAGCTGAATGAACAGGAGCAGCAGCATTACGCGAACAACATCTCCATCACTCCACTGGCCATCCCGATGCTCTGTGGACCTGGAGCTATTGCCAACGGTATCGTGTTGATGGAGGACGCCGACGACCTCTTGACTAAAGCGGTCCTGATCGCTGTCATCTGTCTAGTTTTCCTGGTCACTTATGCGATCCTGAGAGCCTCGACAAGGCTTGTCAAACTGTTAGGCGAGACCGGTAACAACGTGTTGATGAGGTTGATGGGCTTGATCCTGATGGTCATTGCCGTCGAGTGTTTCGTCAGTGGAATCCGGCCGATCCTGACCGATATACTAAAGCAAAGCATGGCATAGGATCTTTTAAATACTGTTAATCCAAGAAAAAAAGGAAGTATCAGCTCTTGCATTATTTCAAATTGTCCCTACATTTGTGGACATAATAACAAACAGAAAGATGAATACGCAATTAGTAAATACATATTGGTGGTGGCGCCGCTTACAACTTCAAATAGTCGTAAGGGACGAAGACCCGTGTGTGTAATTTACGAATAGCAATTCAAGGATACATCCAAAAGAGGCCTGTCGCACTTGCGGCGGGCCTCTTTTCTTTTATCCGCCCACGAAAGAAAATAATCAATAACAAATAAAATCAAGAGCAAGATGAAAACCTATTTAGTGAACGAGAATGGTTATTACGGTGAGTTTGGTGGTGCCTATATTCCGGAGATCCTCCACCAGTGTGTCGAGGAGTTGCGGGAAGCCTACCTGAAAGTGATGAAGAGCGACACGTTCAAGCGGGAATACGAGCAACTGCTTCGCGACTACGTAGGTCGGCCGTCGCCTCTCTATCTCGCCCGTCGGCTGAGCGAGAAGTATGGCTGTAAGATCTATCTCAAGCGTGAGGACCTGAACCACACTGGCGCTCATAAGATCAACAACACGATCGGCCAGATCCTGATCGCCAGAAGCATGGGCAAGAGACGGATCATCGCGGAGACCGGTGCCGGACAACATGGTGTCGCTACCGCTACGGTCTGCGCCCTGATGAACATGGAATGCGTCGTTTATATGGGCAAGACCGATGTCGAGCGTCAGCATGCCAACGTACAGAAGATGCGGATGCTGGGCGCGCAGGTGATTCCAGTCACCTCGGGCAATATGACCTTGAAGGACGCGACCAACGAGGCGATCCGCGACTGGTGCTGCCATCCCTCGGAC
>ENA-ORSI01001899-ORSI01001899.1-human-gut-metagenome-genome-assembly--contig:-NODE-1899-length-16551-cov-2.632032_pt1 | contig 16551 bp, 26 predicted proteins | sample MGYA00242187_ERZ509154 | MGnify/ENA primary metagenome ERZ509154 (study PRJEB26280, sample SAMEA2338627) | human gut metagenome | biome: human gut; feature: human-associated habitat; material: faeces...
GGTGTCCGTGAGCGGCGGTGTACAGGCCAGTGTTCCTAAGGTGAAGGGTGTGTCCCGGTCGAAGACTTGGAAGATTACCAAAATCGACAGCGAGAAGGTTCCCATCAGCTTCGCCGGTATGGAACTGCGCCCTGTGGATGAGAAGCTGGTGCTCCAGCTCATCAAGACGTCCAAGGGTACGATTTCCATTCCAGGCGTCACGTACGAGGAAGATGTCGTCATCAGCGTCCGGTGAGGGGCCGGACGAGATCAAAGGAGGTCAACCCATGAAAAAGAACGAAATGGTCGCAAATCAGCAGAATGTGGCCATGCAGGTGAGCGCCGGCGGGGCCCTGAGCGTCTTCTCCGATGCACAGAGCTTCAACACGGCGCTTCGGATGTCCCAGTGCCTTGCGTCCTCCACGATTGTCCCGAAGGAGTACCAGGGGAACGTGGGGAACTGCATGATTGCCATTGAAATGGCATCCCGCATCAACACGAGCCCGATGATGGTGATGCAGAACCTCTACATCGTCAACGGGCGCCCTGCGTGGTCGAGCCAGTGGATCATCGCCATGATTAACAGCAGCCGCCGGTACAAGACTGAGCTTCAGTTCGAGTTTGGCCATGACCGGGAAGACGGCGGACTGAGCTGTCGCGCGTGGGCCGAGGACTGGTCCGGCCACAAGGTGTACGGGCCAAAGATCACCATGACCATGGCCAACGCCGAAGGGTGGGTCAACAAGAACGGTAGCAAGTGGAAGACCATGCCCGACGTGATGATCCAGTACCGCGCCGCTTCGTTCTTCGGCCGCATGAACTGCCCCGATATGATTATGGGCATTTACAGTCAGGAGGAAGTCCTCGACATGGGCGAGCTTCCGACGGATGGCTTCGCTCTGGTGGTCGATCCTGCTACCGGCGAAGTGACCGAAGCCGAAAAGGACGAACCTATCACGCAGGATCAGCGCCAGACGCTTTTCAAGATGGCGACGAGCGCCTTCGGACAGGAAGCGAACGGCGTCCTGAAATCCCTGCTGGCCGCCGAGGGCTACGAGTCCACGGAGGGCCTGCCTACGTCTGTGTATCACCGCATCACCGAAAAGGTCATGGAAATGGCTCAGGAGAAGAAAACTGAACCCGAAGCCCCGCAGGAAGCCAGCGATACCGTTCCTGCCAGCGACCAGCCCGATTTCCCCAGTAAAGAGTGATGCGATCCGACGGCATAGCCGTCATACAGACAGGCAGGTGAGAAAATGGCATGGATCAGCGTACACGAAAGTATCGACGGGCCGAAGCTGCGGAACCTGTATAAGCAGCTCGGTTGCTCAAAGTTCGAGGCGACGGGCATCCTGAACTTCTTGTGGTTCTGGGGGCTTACGAACGCTGAGAGGGACGGGCTCATACTGTATGCAGAAAAAGAGGACATCGAGCGATACCTGTACGGCGTCGGCGCAGGTTGTGTGCTCGATCCGAAGAAAATCGTGGATGCACTCTTCGATAGCGGCTGGCTCGACTGGTCGCCTCGCGGAATCTGCATCCACGACTGGGAGACTTGGCAAGCCCAATGGCAAAAGGCCAAGGATGCCCGAGAGCGCGACGCTGCCCGCAAGCGCGAGAGTCGGCGGAACAGCAAAGCGGCGGCCCAAAACGAGGAAAAAGCGGATGCGGCGAAGGACGGTCACACGGACGGTCCCGCGGACGGCGAGGAAAAGCAGCTTAAAATCGACGAGGGAGAGCCTCCCGCAGCCGAAAAAGCGCCGACCGAGCCTCCTGAACCGCCGAAGCCCCCTGCGGAACCGGCAACGCCAAAGTACACGCCGACCTTCGACGAGTTCTGGGACGCATACCCGAAAAAGGCTGAGAAAGGCAACGCCTTCAAGAAGTATCAGGCCCGCATCCATGAGGGCTTCTCCCCGGAGGAGCTGCTGATGGCCGCTCGGAACTATGCGACCCAGTGCAAGAGGCTCGGCACCGAGAAGCAGTACATCAAGCACCCGAAGACGTTCCTGAGCGACAGCCGGCCGTTCCTTGACTATCTGCCAGATAAGAAGAAGGCCCAGCCGCCCGAGGACGCGGTGCCCGACAACAAAAATCCGTTTGCGGAATACGGGGAGGAATGACAAATGCAAGGATTTGACCCGCAGACCATTTTGCCCCGTATTGCCGCCCAAGGGCTTGAACGGCAGGAGATCCGCCCCGGCGATTGGTTCGACGATGACGGAATGCTCATGTGCGGGAAGTGCGGTGAGCCGAGGCAGGGGATGGTGACGGTGTCCGCTCCGATGGAGGGCAACCCCGAGAACAAGATGACGTTCAAGGCCACCCGCTCCTGCAAGTGCGACCGCGACAAGGAGGCTGCCGAGAAGCAGGCCGAGCAGAACAAAAAGGACATGGAGCGTGTCGCCCGTCTGAAAAAGGCGAGCCTCATGGATGAAAAGCTCCGCGAGGCATCCTTCGACAGCTTCCAAGTCACGAAGTACAACGCCCGAAATCTGAAGCTGTGCCGCCGATACGCTGAGGCGTTCGACGAGATGGTGTCCAAAAATCAGGGTTTGATTTTCTGGGGAAGCGTTGGTACGGGTAAGAGCTTTGCGGCTGCCTGTATCGCCAACCACCTGCTGAACCGCGGCGTCCCCGTGATGATGACCTCCCTTGTGAAGCTGCTGGAGCTCATTCAGGGCGGCGAGGAGAAGGAGAGCGACATCATCGCCCGGATGAACAGCGCGAAGCTGGTCATCTTCGACGATCTGGGTGCCGAGCGCAACACCGATTATGCGCTTGAGAAGATTTACAACATCATCGACAGCCGGTATCGGCGGAAGCTCCCGATGCTCCTGACCACGAACCTGACCATCGACGAGATGAAGGACGAGGAGGACAGACGGTACAGCCGCATTTATGACCGCATCTTCGAGACCTGCTACTCGATGCAGTTCACCGGCCCGAGTTGGCGGAAGAAGGAAGCCAGCCGGCGGTTCACGGAGATGGAGAAGCTGTTCGATATTGACTGAAAGGAGAAGCCAAATGGAAATGAAGCAGCGGGTACAGCATCTTATCGCTGATGTCGAGAGGGCCTGTATCAAGTATAAGCTGAACATGACGATTTACGACGGGAAGCTCGCGTTCGTCGATCAGGAGAGTCGCCACATCGTTGCAACGTGGGGCCCGCAGTTCAAACTCAGCGAGGAGCCTGAACATGGCGGGGAGTAAAGAGGTCTTCTACCTCAAAATCGGGAGTGAAGCCGACCGCGTGACGGTCGCCTCGATCCTGTTCCGAAACGGGTATTCCGTCCAGCCCGTGAAGCAGAAGAAGGACGGGAGAAGCAACGAATACCTCGTCAAGTATTGGATTGGCGAGACGATGGTGGAGGGGGCGGAGATACCAAAATGAAGCTGAAGTTTTCCGTCCTTGGAGAGCCGGCGGGCAAAGGCAGACCGCGATTCCGAAACGCTGGCGCGTTTGTTCAGCCCTACACACCGGAGAAGACGGTCAGCTATGAGAACCTCGTCAGGCTCGAATACCGCCGTCAATGCAACGACTTCAAGTTCCCCAAGGACACACCGCTTGATGTGCGCATCACGGCGTACTACGGCATCCCCAAAAGTGCCAGCAAAAAGAAAGCGCAGCTCATGCGCGAGCGGAAAATCAGACCGATGAAGAAGCCCGACTTCGACAACATCGGCAAAATCGTGTGCGACTCTCTGAACGACATCGCCTATCACGATGACGCTCAGATTGTAGACGCACAGGTAAGAAAGTTCTTCAGCGACGACCCGAGGGTTGTCGTGACAATTCAGGAAGCAGAATAGGAGGCAATCATGAAGAAACTCGCAAAACTCAGCCCCGGCCGCATCTTCAACTTCGCCGGTGAGAAGTTCGTCGTCATGGAACAGCGCGACGGCGCTGCGTTCGTCCTGCTGGCTCAGAGCAAGGAGTCCTGCCCGTTCAACGACAAGGACGATGCGGAGAACCGCAACGACTACACCCGCTCAACCTTGAAGGAGCGCATCGACAAGTGGGTGGAGGCCCTGCCTCGCACCTCGGAGGAGGCCGCGGCCATTCTCCCGTTTGAGGTGGATCTGAGCTGTACCGACCGTAGCAAGAGCTACGGCACCATCACGGTCAAGGCGGCGCCCCTGACGCTTTGGCAGTACGGCCAGTTCAAGGAGTTGATCCCGCTGAACGAGGATGACTGGTACTGGCTCGTCACGCCTTGGGCGTGTCGGTGGCTCCGCTCCCCGGGCGCCAACTACACCAACTACGTGTGGGGCGTCTACACCAATGGCCACTGCAACCGCCTCAGCGCATCCAACTCGTACGGCATCCGCCCCGCTTTGCTTCTTAACTCTGACCTCTTGGTCTCTTTGGACGACGAGGTTGAGGATGATTGCTGCGGCGAATGCGACTGCTGTGGCGGCAAGGGCCTGCCCAGCCTCGACGGCATCAGCACGGCGACGCTGCTGGAGGAAATCCAGCGCAGAGCGATGCGGGCCGGCTCGGTCTTCATGGGTGAGGATGGGACGGACGAATGAGAGATCTGGAGTTTAGCGGCTATTGGGAAGGCGAAGCCGTGTACTCGTGCGACTGCTGTGGCAAGGACGTTTCGTTCCCGTTCGATAGCGAGGACATCGACTCGAAGGCCCACCGGAAAGAGCTGCGAGAGCGGCTCGGATGGATCACGACAAAGGTGGATGGCGAGTGGCACGACTTCTGCTGTGAAGCCTGCCGAAATAAGTACATCCGAGACACGACAAAATGAAGGAGGAAAATACTATGAGCAAGGACTATTCTCTGTCCCTGAGAGGCGAGGCTTTCAACAGCCTGTGCGCTGACTTCGACACCACGCTCCGCGACGTGCTGGCTGGCATGATCGAGACGGAGCAGAACACCGGCGAGATCAACATTAAGGTCAAAATCACCCTCACCGATGACTCGGCCCCCGACTACACCGTGGCCGGCGGCCATCAGACCAGAGAGGTGACGAAGCCGAAGTTCGACCACACCGTCGCCTACGTCATCCAGCGCAAGGAGAAGAAGAGCGGTAGCTTCTCCGGTAACTTCGAGCTGGTCTTCGATAAGGCCAGCGGCCAGTATTTCTACCGCGACATCGACAACGGCCAGACCACACTCTTTGATGGTGACGGCGATTCTGCTGACTTTGCAAACGCCCAATATGACGTCGTTGACGAAGGCCCCAGAGGGCTTCCTGCGGCCCATGAGAGCAGCGTAATCGACGGGGAGGAAGTTGGACCTGCGGACACAGAAGACGCTACTCCTGACGCTGCTGGCGAGTTTGAGGAGAAAGCCATCGACCCCGCGCATGATCCGTCCAAGCCCTTCGGTTGGCTCCGCCAGTTCATCGGTGAGACGATGAACGTCACCGAGGCGATGGGCAATTACACCGTCCGTACGCAGGGCAACAAGGTTGTCCTGTCCTCCGCGACCAGCCCCGAGAACCCGTTCTACTGCTCCGCTGAGAAGCTGAGCCCCCATGTCGGTCACGCCGTCGTGTGCGTCGGCTATGGCGATGACGAGATCGTGAACATCTCCATTGAGTGTGAGGATTGCAGCGAGGTTCTGTTCGACATCGACTCTCCCCATGTCGGCATGGAGGATGCCACCGAGGAAGAGGCTTCGGGCGAAGAGAAGCCGACCGAGGAGACGGATGCGACCGACGCTGCCGCAGAGGAAGAGCCTGTCACCGAGGAGCCTGCTGACGAGAACGAGCCCAAAGGCTACGAGTACGACGAACCCGAGGCGTAACGAACCGCGATTTGAGCAGAGAGGAGGGCTGGCATGAAAAGCCCAATCGACATAGTGCGAGGCAGGATCGTTGACATCGACAAGCACGGCATCGTGACCATCAAGGCCCGCTACGACGACTGGCCGATGCTCCTGAAGCGCGAGTACAAGGAGTGCAATATCCAGATGATCGACAGTCGCCCGCTGTCCGATAAGCAGAGGCGCACCTGTTACAAGCTCATTCGAGAGATCTCGAACTACACCGGCATGGGGCTTGACCCGACCAAGGAGTACATGAAGCTGAAGTTCATCGCAGAAGACCTGCAGGAGACGGCTGACCAGATGTTCTCCCTGAGCAACGCCCCTATGAGCCTTGTGTGTGCGTTCCAGCGGTTTTTGGTGCGGTTCATCCTCGACTGGGACATTCCGTGCAGCTTCTCTCTGCTCGATTTCGTGGATGATGTTCAGGACTATGTGTACGCTTGCTTGGTGAGCAAGAAGTGCTGCATCTGCGGGAAACCGTGCGACCTGCACCACGTCGATCATGTCGGCGCGGGCCGCGACCGCGAGGAGATCATTCACGAGGGAATGGAGGTGCTCCCGCTTTGCAGGGGGCACCATTCCGAAGTCCACGTGATAGGGTGGCTGACGTTCCAGAAGAAGCACCACCTCACGAGAGGCGTCCTGCTGGATAAGCACCTGTGCAAGCTATACAGACTGAAACGAAAGGAAGAAACCGAGAATGCTGAACAAGATAATCTTGATGGGCAGATTGACCCGTGACCCCGAACTGCGGCGCACCGGAAGCGGGACGGCCGTGACCTCGTTTGCGCTGGCCGTTGACCGCGACTTCAAGGGGCAGGGGGGCGAGAAAGAGACGGACTTCATTGACATTGTAGCCTGGCGATCCACTGCGGAATTTGTCAGCAAATACTTCACCAAGGGCCGGATGGCCGTGGTGGAGGGCCGGCTGCAGATCCGCGACTGGACGGACAAGGAGGGCAATAACCGCCGCAGCGCGGAGGTTGTGGCCGACAATGTCTATTTCGGGGACAGCAACAAGGACGGCGGTAATCGGTCTGGAGGCGGAAGCTACGGTGGCAGCTACGACAACAGCTACCAGCAGCCCAGCGGAGATTTTTCCGAGATTCCCGATGACGACGCCGGTGAACTGCCGTTCTGATAGGAGAGCATCGAATGGAAAAGAGTAAGATCGAGTGGTGCGACAGCACATGGAACCCCGTGAGCGGCTGCTACCATCCATGCCCGTACTGTTACGCCAGATCGACGGCGAATCGCTTCAAAGGCTGCGACTGTGCGACCGGCGGAGAGACCGACGAGAATGTGGTGTACCTGAAGGAACGGCTGACTGTTACCAGCAAGGACGGCGTCGTCCGAAATGCGGCGTACCCCTTCGGCTTCACGCCTACGTTCCATGAGTACCGCCTCAATGACCCGCTGACGAAGGGGTTCGGCAAGACGATTTTCGTCTGTTCGATGGCTGACCTGTTCGGGGATTGGGTGCCTGACGAGTGGATCAAGAAGGTGTTCGACGCCTGCAAGGCTGCCTCCGGGCACAGATACCTGTTCCTCACCAAAAACCCAGCGCGTTACATCCGACTGTACGAGGCGGGCCTGCTGCCTGCCGGCGACGAGTTCTGGTATGGCTCAACGACGACCGAGCGTGATGTGCCGATGTTCTGGTCGGACGAACACCACACCTTTGCCAGCATTGAGCCGATTTTGGGGCCGCTTGGTAATCCCAAGAAGGACATTATGGAGTCGATGGACTGGTTCATCCTCGGCGCGGAGACGGGCAACCGCAAGGATAAGGTCGTCCCGAAGCGCGAGTGGATCGAGGGTGTGGTCGAGCAGGCCAAGGCGCTCGGGAAGCCTGTCTTTATGAAGGATAGCATGAAGCCTATTTGGGGCGACGACATTATCACAGAGTTTCCGTGGAGCGAGTGAAAGGAAAAGACGATGACCAATGATGTGAAGATTTTTGCGAAGACCATCGAGCAGGAAGCGACGGAGCAGATCGAGAAGCTGTCCCACCATCCCGTGAGTGACGGCTCCAAGGTGCGGATCATGCCCGACGTTCACGCCGGCGCTGGGTGTACCATCGGAACGACGATGACCATTCACGACCGCGTCTGCCCGAACCTCGTGGGCGTGGACATCGGCTGCGGTATGCTGGCCGTCAAACTGGGCCGTGTGAAGATCGACCTCGACGAGCTGGACAAAGCCATCCGCTGGAATGTGCCGGCCGGTTTCTGTACTCACAACTACCCGAAGGAGTGGTTCGACCTGAGCGGCCTGAAATGCGTCGGCATCGACAACAGCCGTGCGCTCCTCAGCATCGGGACGCTCGGCGGCGGCAATCACTTCATCGAGGTTGACAAGGATAAGAGTGGCGGCCTCTGGCTGGTGATCCACACCGGCAGCCGAAAGCTCGGCCTTGAGGTGGCGAACTGGCATCAGCGCAGAGCGATGGAGGCCATGACGAAGCCAACCAGCGGGGAAATCAGCCGTGTCGTCGCCGAGTACAAGGCTGCTGGCCGACAGAAGGAAATCGCCGGTGCGCTGGAAGAACTGAGAAAGCAGCACAGCGACTTCGGAGTACCCGACCTCGCGTACCTGACCGGCGAGCTGATGGATGACTACCTGAACGACATGGAAATCATCCAGCGTTACGCGGACGCCAACCGTCAGGCCATCGCAAAGGCCATCCTGAAAGCTATGCACATCGTCCCGCAGGAGCAGTTTACGACCGTGCACAACTACATTGACCACGAGAGCATGATCCTGCGGAAAGGCGCTGTGTCTGCCAAGAAGGGCGAGCGCCTGATTATTCCGATGAATATGCGCGACGGTTCTCTGATCTGCGTCGGCAAGGGCAACGACGATTGGAACCAGTCGGCACCGCATGGAGCTGGCCGCCTGATGTCCCGTAGCAAAGCCCGAGAGTCTATTTCTCTCGGAGCATACCGCGAGACGATGCGGAATGTGCATAGCTCCTGCATCAGCTACGACACCATCGACGAGGCGCCGTTCGCCTACAAGGACATGAAGGAGATCATGGGCTGCATCGGCCCGACCTGCGACGTGCTGGAGATTATCAAGCCCATCTACAACTTCAAAGCATCGTCATAAGGAGGGATAGTCATGGGAAAGAACGGATACCTGCAACGGCAGAGGAACACGGTCAACGTCTACCGGCAGGCTGAGAAAGAGACGTACATCCAGTTTATGACCGATACGCTCATTCTCACCTTGAACGACCCAGCCGTCATGGGGAAGGATGTCTTCGGCGAGAAGCGCATCCGCCGTGTGGTGGAGGCGTGGGGCAAGGTCTTCGACAAGTACCACGGCGCTCTGGAAAAGGGCGACGAGCAGGACTATTGGCAGATCAAGATGGACATGAACCTGAAGGGCATCCTCGGAGAGAAGGACTTTGAACCCTTTGAGAAGAGGTATGAGTGGGTCAAGCAGGCGTAAGCCTCGCGGGGCCAGAGCGAAAGTGAGGTGAACGGGGCTTCCGAACTCTATGAACGAGGAAAAACACTACAACGTCGAGGCCGTCAAGCAACGGCTGATAGACCTCCGTGATCTGAGGCGTGAAATCGAAAATCAGTCCGAGAGGCTGGAGCGGTTGGAGACGAAGCTGGTAGGCGTGGGAGCCCAAGCCCTCACGGATATGCCAAAATCGCCAAGCCCATCCAACGACCGCATCTCAGACTTGATGCAGCAGAAGTTCGACCTTGAGGAAGACATCCGGGCGACGCTGGAACACAGACGGCGGGAGAGGATGTTCTTCGAGAAAATCATCCGTCGGCTGAAACGCTCCGACGAGCGAGCTGTCATCCGAAGCCGATACCTCGACGGGGCAAGCTGGGGCGATGTGGTGGATCTGCTGTACGGGGACGAGGAGGATCTGTTGGAACGGGAGGATATGTACCGCAAGCGGGTGTTCAAACTCCACGGCAGAGCTTTATTGAGCATGGCCCAGTACATCGAAGATAACGGCCTGATGTGGAACCCCGACGACTACGACGAAACTGAATAGGAAACCGAGAGCAGGCTTTGCGGCCTGCTCTTTTTCTGGCTGCTGACAACATTAACGGAATAATTTATGATTATGGAAATAATATAGAAAAATTAACGTAAATCTATTGACTTAGGTAGGTAACGCAGTATAATATACTCATAAGATAACCAGATGGATAATTTGAGATAACCAGTAGGAGGAAATAACGATGACCAGATTTCAGATGGAACTCAGCGGAAAGCTCGGCCAGTTCTGGCAGACCGAAGCCCAGAAGGAACTTGAGCGCGTGAAGTCCGACTTGGACTCGTGCAAGATTACCATTGACGCCGACGGCGTTGCCCGCAACAGCATTGGCCGTGCGCTGGCCGACGATATGCTCGAAAAGGTTGAGCTGGTCGCTCCTGACTGCGTGAACGTGTCCGCCACTCGCGCCACCTACGAAGCAGAGGTGCGGGAGGCTCTGAAAGGTTACGCCAGTCGGCAGCCAAGCGGCGAAGAAATGCACGAAATGAGATCGGTTTTCGGCGCCGGAACTACGGTGGTCGATGTCCTGAGCGGACGGAGGTATGCGGTATGAAAAATGGTGGGTGGGTCCGGTGGAGACATTGGACGGAGAACGGGCTGGTCGCGTTTGGGCAGATGCCGCTCCGAGATGTCGGGCGGGAGCTTCAGAAGTTTGAGGCTGAAGCCATCAAGATTCTGAAAGAGACCGGTGCAGACCACGTCCTGTACGGCGTGAAGGAATACGACAGCGACGGGAATCTGGATACGGTTCGCTTCTATCTTGAACCGATGTCGGAGCAGGAGTTCGAGGATCGCGTTGTGAAGAACAGCGCAGGGATGACGGTCTATGCCGTACATAAGAGATAAGGAGGAATGCGAAATGAAACTGAAGGACATGGTGGAACTGTTGTCAAACAACGATGCCTGCGTGGTACTGAAGGTGAAAGACGGGCAGGAAATGAACCTGATCTCGCTCGGCTGCTTCAATGGCGATGAAGTGATGATGCGCCTGACGAAAGGAAGAGATGTGACCTGCACGTTGTTCCGAAAGAACGGCAAGAGCTTCTCGTGGCACTGGGGAGCAAGCGGGTTTACGCTGGTCACAGATCAGGTGTGGCGAATGGGCCAGCTCATTCAGAGTTGTATCGAGAATGACTTCGGCATCAAGTGTAAGTATTGAGGAGGGAGAAGACATGATTCTGAAAGTCCGGGACGAGCAGGATTTCAACCTGACCATGAAGCAGAACATCGACTGCGAGAAGGGTTTCATTGAGCTACTCGTGACCGCGTGGGACAAGGTGGCCCACACGACAGAGACGCGAGTCTTCTCCGCTGAGAAGTTCCGCGATGCTCTCGACTATTACCGCCAGAAGGAAGTGGAGATGTTCAACGAAGCGGAGGCACCCCAGCAGAAAAGAGAGTTCCGCGTGAAGACGCCGCTGGGCGAGCTGCGCATCCAAGCAAAGCACGGCGGCGGGGATATTCTGACTGACTATCCCGGCGTGTATGTGGATCTGATCCGTGAGGGATGCGACCCAGAGATGATCGCCTGCGTCGAATATGACAGCCACGATGGCAGGATGCTGACGACCGTGTATGACATTGGGCATGACGAACCGACTGTCATCCATCACTACGATTTGGACGAGGAGGAAGAAGCATGAGCAGACGCCTGACGAAAGAGTTGGTGTTGCAGTGGCTCAAGGAGGCTGCCGGCTGGGAGGCAGGGCACAACGAACTGTTCGAGTACAAGCACTGGAGCCTCGGCATTCACAAGGAGGACGACAGCTACCAGCCGTTCACATTCGGGGTTGCTGGGCACCACAAGGGAACGGCGGAAACCATCTGCAGGCGCTATCGGAGCATTGAAGAGGCCATGTTGCACGTGGTCAACGGCTTCAATGAAAATGCCAACGTCCGAAACCCGTATGCGTCGCTTGATGAAGCGATGAACGACACGCTTGGCTGGCTGGCGCGGGTCAACACCAAGATCAGTTACCTGTACCGCGACGCCGACAACTACAAGATGCGTCACGAGGTTGTGATTGCCGGAAGCATGAGCGAGGAACAGGAAAAGGCCATCGAGGACAGCCTTGATGAAGGTGTTTACTTCATCCCGTCGCAGGTTGGTTTGCCTGATGACCGCTTTGGCAGCGTCACCGCGGCAGACCACCCGTGGTTTGAATGGGTAGGTGTTGAGCCTACTGCAGACCGACCGACGCTTCATGTGACGGCTGAGGAGTTGACGGCCAAGTTCGTAGACGCTGCGAACGGATGGACGGAGTCCACGGACGCGACAGCGGACGGTCTGCGCCCGTACAGCGTGACAGTCCGAGAAACGCTGTCCAGAAGCGTGATTATCTGGGCTGACAGCCACGAAGGGGCAGAGGAAAAGGCGGCTGACCTGAGTAACGACGGAACCATCAGCCTGACAGACCAGGACTTCATCGACCGAGAGATCGAGTGTAACGGCGTGGCCGGGGCATACGATCTGAGCACATTCAAGCAGTACGGCAAGGAGGAGTGAATATGGCATACGAAATTGAACTGCACTACGGCTTCGAGAGAAGCCACGATACCTACGAAACCTACCACGCTTTCGAGGCGACAGACATCGAAGAAGAGGCGGATGACGCCGCCATCGAAGCGAAGCTCGCTGACCTGCTCGACTGCAGCCCGGACGACGAGGACTTCGACTGCAAATCCATGCGCATCACCCTGCCTGAGAGAACGGTGGAGCGCATCCGAGCGGAGGGCTATGCGGCCGGTAGAGTCGGCATACTGGCCCAGATGATTGAGGGGCCGTGGAACAACGACGCCTGCAAGGGTTATGCCATCATGGCAATGGAACGTGCTGGCCTTGACCCGGAGATGATCCGCAAGGTCAGTAGTGCGATGACCGACTGCTTCGACGATACCACGGTCGCGGAGGCTGGCCGGTACTACGTGAAAGGAGCGGTTCGATGAACGACGAGACTGCACGGATTGCCGAGCGGTACGGCATCACCGAGAAATGTGCATCGCTTGAGCGCGACCTGTTAAGCATCGACGGTGTGACCAGCGTGGAGTTTGACCTGAACGGCTTCCTTGATGACATCCATCAGGTGATCGTTCTGGTCGGGTACGATTTCCACATCGTCACAAGCAAGCTGCGGCTCGCCGTTGACGTGGTGAACACGGCGTATCTGCACGGGCTCGAAGAGTCTGGCGACAGGATCGAGGACTACGGTGAGCACCTGTACCTCGTTTTCAACTGCGGCCAGAGTTGGTCGGAGATTTTCCGCCCAGTGTCAAAATCCGAGGAGGGCGTATGAAAGTAAGCGAGCGAACGGCGCAATATGAGAAGCTACTCTCCATGTCCAAGAGTGTCATAAGAGAGTGCGACGCTGAGGCAAAGCGCCTGAGAGACATTGCCATCACTTTCCGAAATATAGCCGAGCAATACGATGCGATGGCTGAAGAAACTGATAAGATGAAACGCACAGTACCAATAGCGGACTGGGTTGACGTCATTAGGTCGCTGGCGTCTTCTATCGCCGCCAAGAAGGGTAAAAAGGCTGAAGTTCTTGGCCCGCGCGGCGTCGGCGCAAAGGTGGACATCATTCTGCACGACTGTGACGACCCAGACGACTTTTGGGAATGGAGCAATAAGGAAGTTTTGACGGTCGAGCCACATTTTACAGATAGCCGGGTGCGATTCTATTATGAAACCGGAGAACAGACAAAGCATTATTCACCGGGGTCAGTGGGTGCTATGAGCGGGCTGAACAGCGTCACGGCAGAACTCCCCGATGAAGAGGATGATATTGCTAACTTGTTTTGCAACGAAAAGAGCTGGAAAGAGATGGAGGAAACCGAATGAAGAGCATTTACCTGCTTGCCGGCCCGTCCGGTTCTGGAAAATCCAGCGTCGCCCGTGAGCTGACGCAGAGGTACGGCCTGAAGGAAGTTTGGTCATACACGGAGCGCCCGCCCCGTTTCGACGGCGAACCCGGCCATATCTTCGTTACGCCCGAGCAGTTCGATGCGGCTGGCAAGATGTGCGCGTTTACGCTTTACGATGGCTACCGCTACGGCGTACCGGAGTCTGCCATTGAGGAGAACGACATCTATGTGATCGACCCCGCTGGAATCCGGTATATGTGGGAGAGATATTCCGGCAGCAAAGAGGTGGTAGTCATCGCCATCTATGCCCCACAGGAGGAGAGAGCTGAGAGAATGCTCGAACGCGGAGATACACCGGAGGCGGTCAAAGAGCGTCTGCAGTTCGACGCCAAGGAGTTCGAGAACCTACACATCATGGCAGATGCGTGGTTCAGCAACCGCAATCTGGAGGAAACTGTTAAGGCGGTGTACGCCTATATGATGGTGAAGGAGAGATGGCTATGAGCCGGCATAAGATTGAGCGGCGCTACCGCAAGATGCAGGCCGACGCGAAGGCGTTCGGCGCGGAGCTTCTGACCGAGGAGAGCATTTTCATTGACGATGACCACCTCGATTGCGTGTGGTACGGCGGCCATATCGGCGGCCTGAGATACAAGGGCTATGAGGTGTCCGTCGAGGTACATGGAGACGTCGAGATCGTCGGCTTCATGAACGGCCGCGATTTCCTGTATAAGAACAAGCAGAACACCGGCGCGATGAACATGACGGCGTCTGACGCTCTGAGAACTACCTTCAAGAGTGACGCAGAGCTGTGGGATGCCCTCAATGCAGACGAAGAGGCTGAAAACAAGGTGGCTTTTGAGAACAATAGCTGGATCGAGGCATTTGTGAAAGACCCGAAAGGACATTGGCACGGGTCAAGCGTTGTGGATGACGCGGATGATGTGCTTGACGCCTGCGGAGGCATCGCAGGATGGATCGACTGGCTCAATGAGAACTACATCAAGGAGGACAAGGCATGAGCAAACACATCACTCGGGAGATTTGGGCAGCGGCCGGGGACTTCTACAAAGCAGCCCAGCCCGGAGACACCGTGGACGAGCAGATCGTCAATGACTTTCGAGACTGCGTCCCGCCGGCATCCATGTCGAGCGGGTATCTGCAGGTGGGCGAGGCATACGACCACATGGTAGACGAGAATGGCCGCTGGCGCCCGACGTTTATGACGTTCGCCTTCAAGGATGGCGTCTGGGTTTACTGCGGGTGCTGCTTCCACGGCGAAACCGTCCACCGCGAGCGCATTTGAATACCTGTATTGGGGAGTAAAAGACAGGAAAAGAGACCAAAAGAGAGTAACAAGAATTGATGGGGAGCGAACGGGATTGAAGTTCACCATCAACCTGTATTATCGTGTAGCATAGAAAATCTGGAGAGTCCGAGGGGGACAAGAAATCCAGACGAAACGGAAAGACAACAAGGAGGTTCAACGCATGAGCAAGATACTCTTCACTTCGGAATCGGTCACGGAAGGCCATCCCGATAAAGTGTGCGACCGCATCTCTGACGCAGTGCTCGACGAGGTCATGAAGCATGACCCGAATGGCCGTGTGGCCTGCGAGACCTGCTGCACGACCGGCATGGTGCTGGTCATGGGCGAGATCAGCACGGAGCACTACATCGACTTTGCCGGCATCGCCCGCGGCGTCCTGAAGGACATCGGATATGACAGCCCCAAGGCGGGATTTGACGGCAACACCTGCGCGGTGATGGTAGCTATCGACGAGCAGAGCCCCGACATCGCAATGGGAACCAACGATGGAGTCGGCGGAGCGGGGGATCAGGGAATGATGTTCGGCTACGCCTGTAACGAGACACCGGATCTGATGCCCCTGCCTATCACGCTGGCGAATAAGATGGCATACCTGCTGATGAAGAAGAGAAAGGACGGCACGATCCCTCACATCCTCCCCGATGGAAAGACACAGGTGACGGTGGAGTATGACGAGGGGGGCAACCCGGTACGGGTTGACACCGTCGTCATCTCTACCCAGCATGAGGAGTGCGTCGCACCCGAGGATCTGGAGGAGCCTCTGAAGGAGCACGTCATCAAGCCCGTCCTCGACGAGCTGCTGACCTACCAGCCCAATATGGACGTTGACACCTACGCCCTGTTCATCAATCCCACGGGCCGTTTCGTCAAGGGCGGTCCTGCCGCAGACTCGGGCCTCACCGGACGCAAGATCATCGTGGACACCTACGGCGGCTATGCCGCGCACGGTGGCGGCGCCTTCTCCGGTAAAGATCCCACCAAGGTTGACCGCTCTGCAGCGTATGCAGCCCGCCACATCGCAAAGAACATCGTGGCCGCCGGAATTGCGACGCGGTGTCAGATTCAGCTCGCCTACGCCATCGGTGTAGCGGAGCCCGTGTCAATCAGAGTGGACGCCTCTGAGACCGGCCGGTACAGCGATGACAGTATCCGAGATGCCATCAAAAAGGTCTTTGACCTCACCCCGCAGGGCATTATCAAACGTCTTGACCTCCGAAAGCCGGTCTATAAGGCGACATCCGCGTACGGTCACTTCGGTACTGTGACCGGCGACACCAGAACATGGGAGCAGACCGACGCGGTCGAGGCTCTCAGAGCTGCAATCCAGTAAGCGTCCGCAAGGCGCTGACTGGCCAAGGCTTCCGAGTATCATGACCACAAGGCGCCTGAAACGCAAGGCCGAGACCCCAAGATGGGGAGTAGGCCGGGCGGGCAAGCGTGGGGCATGTGTCACCCCATAAAAAGAGCTTGCCGGGACGCCGAGCCAAAGCACCACGAAGCGGCGCAAAAAATGCGCAAAAAAACCGCATCAAAGCACAAAGGGGGCTTGCGGGCCGGAAG
>ENA-ORSI01001903-ORSI01001903.1-human-gut-metagenome-genome-assembly--contig:-NODE-1903-length-16513-cov-6.604083_pt1 | contig 16513 bp, 23 predicted proteins | sample MGYA00242187_ERZ509154 | MGnify/ENA primary metagenome ERZ509154 (study PRJEB26280, sample SAMEA2338627) | human gut metagenome | biome: human gut; feature: human-associated habitat; material: faeces...
AATATTTCTTCTATTTTAAATCACTATATTTTCTTTTCCTGTCTTGGGGGTTTTTTCCACACACCCATATTACCATATGCCCCACCAAAATCTCCCAACAAAAAAAATTTCCCAATACACCCGAGCAAAATATCACCCGCCATACTCAACCAAAATATCACCCTCCACACCCGTCCAAAATATATTCGTGTATATTTGATCAAAATATAACTCAAAATATCCGCCACAAACTCTCTCAAAACATAACACGTTATGGAGGTACCTAACAAACTGCCCCGTGGTATCTGAAAGACCCACGGGGCAGCTCGAACTCACTCACAACATAACACGTTATGGAGGTACCGAGGGATTAGGCGAATCGTGATACAGCCTCAGCGATTCCCTCCAAGCTCTCCCAGTACCAAAACGGTACCCGAATCGGCACCAACTCATTTCGCTGAATGTCGAAGTGGTTGGTCACCGGGTTGTACTCACACCTCACATCGGCGAACTTTCCTTGAATCTCCTCCGCAAGCTCTTGGCAGTCTAGGATTGTCATACCTACCCCCTAATAACGATAATGACAATGAGCACGAGCACGAGGAACGCCGGAACGCTCAGCCCACAGAACTCGGAACACGCGGCAATTGCAGAACCGACGAACTCCATTAGTAGAGCCTCCTCAAGCAGAGCGCGAGCGCGATTACCACGAGCGAAACCGTTGAGAGGAGAACGCACGCAAAGAGAACCGTTCCGATAAGCTCCGCCTTGTCCATGAGGGCCGCGTACTGAGCGTAAAGCGCTGTGTCCATTTCCTACCTCCGTTGCTATGGCCTAACTTGACAATGAATATATTACTACAAAGTGGCCCGATTTGCGAGAAAATATTTTTATCAAAATACGCGGAAAAAGTCTTGCTCTCAAACGTGGGTGATGTAATATATACATATCGAAGGTCAAGACGAAAGGAGCGGAGATGTTCTACGCAGTCAACCAGACCACCGGCGATGTGGTCCACGCCTTTGTCACTGCGAGCGGGAGGGATAGCTACGTTGCGGAGAATCCAGGCTACCGAAAGGCAGTCGGCACCGCCCACGCCCGCCGCGCGATGATTGACGAAATCAAGGCCATTCGTGGGGTTCGTTTCGCCGGACCCTGCGAGCTTGACTCTTACAGCATGGCTGAGCTGTGGGTCGAGCTGACCCGCGCCCGTGCCGACCGTTAGGGGGAACCATGAAGTCTCACACTCGTTTCTATCTTATCGAACCCGGCTTCTCCCCCATCGTGGAGCGTGCGCGAGTCTTTCGCACCGCTCAGTCCCGCGAGAGGTACGTGTACCGTCACTCTGTCTTTCTCGCGAACAAGGAAACACCTGCCGCCGCGAACTTCTGGCGCACGAACTGCGAGCGCGTGGACGGTTGGGGCAAGTTCTGCGCCTACCGTTTCCGTAACGGTGGTTACGTGGTCGTTCTTTCTCTCATAATCATATTCACTCTCATGTGGGTGGTGTGGTAGAATAAATGCAGCAAGCAAACGTAAGGAGGTGAATGTAATGAAGATGGTTGTTCGTTCTGTCAACTTCACTGAGGGGACCGCGTTTGACCCCGTGAATCCCGAGTCTGAGGAATTACGCTTTGAGCGGCCCGGTAAGTGGGGTGCTCCGCGCCTTGCCTCTTACGTGCGTAAGAGCTACGGCCCCACCTACGCAGTGAAGGACATTGTCTATACGGCGAAAACGTATGGAATGCCGCTTGACGATTTCATCAACGCGGCGCAGATTGTCGAAGAGTAAGTCTCAAAGAAAGGTACTAGCATGGCTGAAACTACCGACCTCGTGACCACGACCCCCTCCCCTACTGCCCTCTCTGTCAACGGCTTTGCTGACTCCATTCTCGCCCGTGTGTCCGAGGATGGCTTCTACGCGACCTTCTCAACCGAGGACATGGACGGGCGTAAGAAGCTCTTCTCCGCTACCCAGTCCGCCGAGCTGCTGCGCAACTACATGAACACGCCCCTTGAGATTGATAACATCGTCTTTGCCCCGACCACGATTTCTGACGATGAGGGCTTCTCCAACACCGTCATGGGCGTGTACCTCATTGCGACTGACGGGCGCTCCTTCGTCTCCTCCTCTCAGGGAGTTTGCAAGTCCGCCGCCACCATGCTCGCGCAGCTCGGTGACCCCGCCGAGTGGGGCGGCCCCCTTACCATGATGTGCGTGGAGACGAACACGGCCAAGGGCAGGCGCTACAAGTCTCTCAAGCTCTGCTAACATAAGAGAGGCACACCCGAAAACCGTCGCGCCCCCGCACGTCAAAGGATGTGCGGGGGCGCTTTGCAAGGAGGTAGACGCATGGCAAAAGGAAAGCGTACAGACCTCGATAAGACTATATCACGACTCCAAAAGAACGCGCGCAACAAAATATATCGCCTACGCAAGGCCGGGGCCTCAGCCGAGGAACTTGAGGCAATTGACCCGCGCAGGGGCACGAAGGGCATGAACGGCTCGCAGAAAGCGGCCTACGCGAGGCAGCTTGAGCGGTTCAACGCCCGCTCAAACGGCTACGTCATGAGCGAGGACTACTTCGGTAACAAGGCGCTTATCCCCCGCCCGCTCATTGACGCGTACCGTGCCGCCGAGCGCGAGACGAACAAGGTGATTCGCAAGGTCAAGGAGCGCGCGATTAAGATGTACGGTTCGCGCGACTTCTTTAGTTCAGGAGACACGCAGGGCAAGCCCAAGGAGGAGTGGGACAGGATTTACGGCCCCATGCGTCAAAGCTCCTACAACGCGGGGTACCTTGAGGAGGTCCATCGCGAATACGGCTTTGGCTCCGTAGATGCTGTCAAGCGGGCAATTGCGGGCGTCAAGGGCAAGATAGACAAGCTGCGCAAGGTCGATAACAACTTGACCAACTACAAGCGCTATATCGTGAACAAGATGGAATCGGAGGGCGCTGCCCCCGAGGCGGTACGTGCCGTGAAGAGCCTCACGAAGTCGCAGCTTCAATACCTTTACTTCAACAGCGACTTTAGTGACGTGGTGAGCGTCTATCAGTACGAGGAGTATTACGAGCAGGGCTATCTGCGCTCTCAGCAGGTCATAGACATTTCTGACCGCCAGATTCTCGATATGGTCAAGACCGCCAAGCGCAACGTCCCGCGCGGCCCCTTCTCCGCTCTGACGCGCGGGGTGTAGCATGGGGCGGCGCAAGCGCGCCGAGTATGCAGCGGACACGGAAACCACGACAGACCCCGAGGATTGTAGGGTGTGGGCGTGGGGCGTGGCCAAAGTTGGCGCACCCGATACGTTCGAGTATGGCACCGATTTGGACGGCCTCATGGAGTATATGGCCGACCACCCCGGGCGCTATTGGTTCCACAATTTGAAATTTGATGTGGCGTTCATCTTCGTGTGGCTCCATGACCACGGATACAGGCTTGTGCGGGAGCGCCCGAAGGAGGGAGAGTACACGGCCCTCGTTGACAGTCTCGGCAAGATTTACCGCGTGGGCATTGGCCCCCACGTGGTGCTCGCCGACTCGCTCAAGAAGATACAAATGAGCGTGGCGGAGGTGGCTAGGACCTACGGGCTACCCTACGGCAAGGGGGAGATAGACTATGACGCGTACCGGGAGCCGGGGCATGTGCTCACGCCAGAGGAGCACGAGTATCTGAGGCGCGACGTGTGCATCATGGCAACGGCGCTCGCTCAGCGTCTCGCGGCCGGGGGCAAGCTCACGACCGCCTCTGACTGCCTTGAGACGTACAGGGACATGTGCGGCAAGTCCTTCGACAGGTACTTCCCAAAGCTCAACGACATAATGGACACGTACCTTAGAGACGCCTACTTTGGCGGGTGGGTGTACGTCAATCCCAAGCACAGGGGCAAGACGGTAAGCGGCGGGGGGCGTCTTGACGTGAACTCGCTCTATCCTTGGGCGCTCTCGTGCTGCGACATGCCGATTGGCACGCCCACGTACTTCACCGGCGCGCCGCCGCGAGACGGCAGCTATTGGGTGGCCCGCGTCACGCTCACGGCTGCTCTGAAACCGGACGGGGTTCCGTGCATACAGACGAAGGCCGCAAAGCTCTTTGGCTCGGCGGAGTACGCGACGGCCATAGAGGAGCCTCAGACCTTCACCGTGTGCAACATAGACTTCGGGCTGTGGCTTGAGCAATATGACGTTGACGTTATCGCGTGGCATGGGGGATATAGGTTCGAGCACGCAGGCGGCCTCTTCACCGACTACGTTGAGCACTTCATGGCCATAAAGGCCAATTCGGAGGGCGGCGCGCGCTATCAGGCAAAGCTCTTCATGAACTCGCTCTATGGCCGCTTTGGACTCAAGATTCACATACAGGGCAAGCACCCCGTCGTGGACAATGAGCGCGTGTTGCACTACGTGAGCGACCCGGCAACGACGCGCGAGGGCGTCTATCTGCCCGTGGCGGTGTTCGTCACGGCTCACGCCCGTTGCAAGACCATTCGTGCCGCCCGCGAGTTCGGCGAGCGCTTCTGCTACGCGGACACGGACTCTATACATTATCTCGGCAAGGACATACCGGCAGATGTGGAGGTCCACCCCACCAAGCTCGGTGCGTGGAAACTTGAGGCCCGTTTCACCCGCGCGCGGTTCGTGCGGCCCAAGACCTACGCGGAGGTCGAGGAGGGCGGGCGCGCTGACTTCAAGTGCGCGGGCATGAGCGACGCCCTCAAGTCAATCATGCGATTTGACGATTTCAAGGTGGGCTTCTTCACGCCCGCGTGCTACCATTGTGGGGGCAACTGCCAGAGATGCTATGCCAACACTGCGTTCTGGGGACTGAGGCCCAAGAACGTTCCGGGCGGCGTGGTCCTCGTTCCCTCACCGTTTTCGATAAAATAGGCGCAAACGTTTCACGTGGAACATGGGGAAAGGGGGAGACATGGACGCGAGCACGGCGGACGTCATTTCGTCCTTGATTAGCAACGTGGGGTTTCCCATTGTGGCCTGTTGCGTGATGTTCTATCTGTACTACCAGCTCAGCAACACCGTGGCGGGCCTCAATACGACAATCGAAAAGCTCTACACGTTGCTTGACGAACGAACGAAGGACGAAGGGGGCAAGTGATGGCGCTAAGAGGCATTGATATTGCGTCATATCAGGCCGGATTAGACGTTACGAAGGTTGATGCGGACTTCGTTATCGTCAAGGCCACGCAGGGGACTGGCTACGTGAACCCGCACTGCGCCGCGTGGGTCGAGGCCGCGCTCGCCCGTGGCCTCAAGGTCGGAATCTATCACTACATCGGCGGCGGCGGGGCGGTCGCGGAGATGCGCCATTTCTTCGAACAGTGCAAGGGATGGAACGGGCGCGTCATGTGGTGCCTCGACTGGGAAAGCTACCAGAACTCGGCATGGCGCGACGAACGCTACCTTGAGGCGTGCGTTCAGGAAATCGCGCGCCTCACGGGCAGGCCCCCCATGGTGTACTGTTCATCGTCCTGTTTCCCATGGGGCGTGTGCGACCGCAACGACTGCGGGCGTTGGGTCGCTCAGTACGCGAGCATGGACGTTACCGGCTATCAGGACGCGCCGTGGAACGAGGGCGCCTACACGTGCGCGATTCGCCAGTATTCGAGCGCGGGCCGCGTCTCCGGTTGGTCCGGCAACCTCGACTTGAACAAGTTCTACGGGGACGGTGCCGCTTGGGACGCCTATTGCGGCATTGATACGACAGTTGATGTACCTACGACAGAGGAGAACGACATGACCAGCGAGCAGGCAGAGCAGCTTACCCAGATTTACCAGCAGATTTGCACCCCCGATGACCCCACCGACCGCTACGACGGTATGCCGACCGGCTCCCACATCAAGTTCATGGCCGCGACGCTCGCCGACCTCGCGCAGGAGGTGGCAACCATCAAAGAGATGGTTTCCGGGCTTGTGGGCGAGAAGGCGCAGGGCTAGACTTGGATACAGCCGAGTAGACGCACGGGCGGGCGAGTACGGGGAGCGGGTGCCAAGGGTGAAACCTCCGCGAGCCGGGAGTGTGGCAGACTCTTTCAGCACGACGGGCGTAACCTACCGGCACTAATTTTGGGCGGAGTCAAGCGGAGACGCTACAGACTCCGCCCTTTTGCTATACTCTGTGATGTATAAAGAAAGCAACCTACAAAAGGAGGTAGGAAAAATGGCGATGGACTTCACGCGGCTGTCTGAGATTGTTCACGGCCTTGGCGGTGAGGACGCCGATTACGGCGAGTTCGACGCCGAGCTTGGCGGGCTTGCCGACGTGAGCGCGGGCGCGGACGCCAAGATTGACGAACTGACCGCCCAGCTCGCCGACTCAGAGCAGCGCTACAAGGAGACGGCGGCAAAGAACTATGAGCTAATGATGGCCGCGACCGGCACCCCCGACCCCGAGCCGGACGATGATGGGGACGATTCGGACGGGGACTTCGATGTGGATTCGCTCTTCGGAGAGGAGTAAATATGGCTACCAAGGCAGTAAAGGCGTCTAACGTCGCTCTCATGAACGCGGTGCGTTCTTTCGCATCCACCGACTACAAGAGCCGCATCCCCGAGGTGACCTCTGCGAACCTCGCCAAGACGGCCCGCCTCATTCACAACTACCAGCCGCTTTGGAACGAGTTCTATACGACGCGGCCTCTCCCTGTTCCATGAGAACCAGTTTGAGAACCGCCTCAAGCCGTTCAAGAAGTCCATGAACTTCGGTGCCGTGGTGCAGGAGTCTAGCGCCAACCTCATTAAGGCGGAGGCGTACAACGAGGATAAGAACGTCAACCCGTGGGCCGCTGATAAGCCCGAGATGGTGACCGACTTCCACGTGAAGAACCGTGCCGACACCTACGGTATGCGCATCAACGAGCAGCTTCTCTATGAGGCCATGACCTCTGAGGGCGAGCTTGCCGCCTACATGAACGGGCTTTACTCGCTGCCCCAGCAGAGTGCGGACAACGACGAGTACATCATTATGCGCGACCTCTTCTCGACCGCTAACGCGGCGGGGGACATTGTGAACGTTCAGGCCCCCGACGTGGCGGGTGCGGGAGACGCGGATAAGCAGGACAACGCCCGCAAGCTTACTGAGATGCTGCGCGCCTACTACCTCAAGCTTAAGGGCTTCTATTCCCGCAGCTACAACGCGGCGGGCGTGGACGCCACGGCGCGCGACCTCATTCTGCTCACCACGCCCGAGGTCATGGCAACCAACGACGTGTACAGCCTTGCGAACGCCTACAACATGGATAAGGCCCAGTGGACCGCCGACCGCGTTATCGTGGTTGACGAGTTCCGTGACATGACCGGCACTCAGGCCATTCTCTGCGACATTGACGCGTTTCAGTGCTACGACCTGCTCTACAAGTCGGCGTCCATCTACAACCCGCGCAACGACTCCCTCTACACCTACCTCCACGCGCGCGGCATCTACAGCCTCTCGCGGCAGCGTCCCATTCTTCGATTCTCCACGGAGGCGAGCACCGTGCCCACCCTCACGAGCAAGACCGTCTCGACCGTTGCCGTGACCGCCGAACCCGCCAACATGGCTGAGACGGGTGACGCCGCCACCTACCAGCTCACCCCTGTGGTGACGTACTCTGACTCCACGAAGGACGCCGACGCCTACGGCATCATTGCGAGCGCCACGCCCGCGTCCACGACGGCTGCGGCTGAGTCTGCCTTCCTGCCCGACACGGGCACCTACCTCGACCGCAACAACGTGCTTCACATCGCGCCCGCCGAGAACGGCGCGCCCAAGTACAGCTCGGTTGTGGTCAACTTCTACGCCACGAAGGACCAGACCAAGCACGGGAGCGTGGAGGTCAAGACCGCTGGCGAGTAATGACGCGCCTACTCGCATCGGTATAATGGAGGGGGACGTTTCACGTGGAACGTCCCCCTTCTTCTATGAAAGGAGACAGCATGGCGTACAGCATCGTGGAGTGGGCAACCGGTTCCGTGGCCTATCTCGCATCCGTTCCGTGGGACGCGTCCTATAAGGACGTGCTCGCATGGACGCCCGAGGAGCGTGACACCTACATCAAGAACGCGACCACGGCAAAGTGGACGCTTGAGGATATGCAGTACCTCAAGCCGGGCGAGCCTATCGTCGTGCCGCTCATGTATGACGATGTATGGAAGGTCAATTACATCATGGTGGTGAACGAGTCTTGCCCAACCTCCTCGACCACGCCGCCGACGCTCTGCTACTTCGTCACCAACGTCGCGTACCTCAATCCGAACGCGTCCACGCTCACGCTACAGCTCGACGTGTGGAACACCTTTGCGCTCGATATGAAGCTCGGCCATTGCTACGTCGAGCGCGGCCACATCGCACAGGTTGCCTTTGAGTCTTGGTACCAGCAGCAGATAGGCAGCATCACCGACCCCGACATGGTGGCGGAGGCCCGCTATCGTTGCACGAACCGTTATCTCCTTGAGCCTGAGGGGCTTGACCTCGGCAACGAGTATCAGGTGGCCTACCACACACACGTTGACTTGACGCGCTTCAACAACAGCGAGGGCGAGGGAGCCGAGCTTGGCGTCGTTATCGTCTCCTCTGTGAACCTTGGCGGCAGTTGGGGTACGGAGTCCGCCCCGGAAATCAACACCCCCGGCTCTTTCATCATATCCGGTACGGTCACGTGCCTTGACGTGTACTACATGGCGCTCTCGGACTGGTTCGGGCTTACCAGCGACATGCGGGAGTACCCGTGGATTTCCAAGGGAATCTCAAACGTCTACATCGTCCCTCGCGGGATGCTCAACCTAAACGAGAACGCGGAGAACATCGGCCCCAACAAGAGGCCGGGGTATCGGGTCGAGGGCGGCATACGCAGTAACGTGAACGAGGCGTTCGATGCACGGGTGTACGACGTGATTGAGGGCTTCTTTACACGGGCGGACTTTCGCAACAAGGTCGATTTCGCAAAGTTCTTCACCTACCCATACGCCTATTTCATGATTGACACGAACGAGGGTGACCCGCTATTGCTCAAGCCCGAACTCTGCCAGTCCGGGCGGATTCAGCTCGGCGTGGAATCGACGTTCGCGCCGCCCTGTACGAAGGTGGCAATAGTCCCGTTCGGCTATGGTGCCTCTCCCCTCTCCCCCGGGTACGGGCAGAACATCTATCACTATCTGACGGCCCTCTACCCCGATGGTGACGGCGTTGCCGAGCAGACAAAGGGCGGCTACGGCTATCAGGACGTGGCATGGATTAAGAACGTGCCGCAGACGCAGGTTGTGAACGACGAATACAACTACTATCTGGCGAGCACCTACAACACGCGGCAGGCGAACTACGCGGGCGCGTCGTGGTCGCTCGCGCGCTCGAACGCGGCCACCAACTTGCAGTATTCGCAGGCCATGCAGAACGTCGTGAACGACTCCGTGAACAACCAGCTCCGTAACCAGCAGGTGCAGAACTCGGTGCTCGGCGGGCTTGCCAACACGGCCCTTGGCTCCATCGGCTCCATCGCGGGCGGAAACTTCTTCGGTGCCATTACGGGCGCGGCGTCCGGGCTTATCAATGCGGGAATCACGACCGCAAACAACGACCTCGCTAACCAGCAGTTCGCCAACAATCAGAACTTGGCGGTTTCCCTCGCGGGGCAGAACCAAGGGCTTGCCCAGTGGGCCGCGCAGGGCGATTACCAGCAGCAGATTCGCGCGCTCAACGCGACCGTGCAGGACGCGGCAGTGGTGCAGCCCTCCGTATCGGGCATGGCGGGAGGGGACGCGTTCAATGTCGAGCACGGACTCTACGGCTTCGACGTGTACCTCATGGTCCCCTCATGGACGGCCCTGCTCAAGGTGGCCGACTTCTGGACGCGGTACGGCTATGCGGTCAACCGTTGGTGCGACCTCACGTCGCGCACCGCCAAGACCCTGCTCATGACCGAAAGCTACCAGTATTACAAGATGCAGGACACGACGATTGTGGAGTGGTCCGGGGACGATAGTACGCGCGAGGTCGTGCGCGGTATACTTGAGAGGGGCGTCACGCTCTGGGCAAGCCCCGGACTCATTGGAAACGCGGGACTCAACGGGGCGTCGAACGCGCCCGTTGTCAATGACATCTACAACTACTGGTACTAGGGGAGGGGAGCACATGGCAAGCCTTGACGAAATCTTTGACGGCATCGACGTTGGCGAGATTGTCGCGAGCGGCAAGAACGCCCGCCGCATCGCGAATCAGGCGGAGGGGTTCAACAGGCGGCAGTTCTACCATTGGCGCACGCATCTCGTGAACCTCTATATGTCCTCAATCGAGTGGCACGGCGTGCCGGAGGGCATCGACCCGCGCGCGATTGAGTACGTCTTGATGGTGTACGGGTGCGGCGCGCTCTTCATGGAGGAGGGCGGGCATCTGTTCGGTGCCGCGTCCATGAGCGACCGGCTCAACATCAACTTCAACCCGAACAAGGTGCTCATAACGTCCCCTGCGGGCCAGACGTGGACGCGCCACGCCGAGACGTGGGTTTACACCACGGAGGCCGGACCCGTCGTTATGGACGCCGATTGTGCCCTCTGTTGGGAGAACAAGCGGCGCGCGCCGGTTCTCTCTGACATCAACTACTACGCCCAGAGGCTCGCGCGCATCGACCGCGTGATTGACGTGAACGTGGACGCGCAGCAGACGCCGTGGGTGATTTCCGGCTCTGACGCGCAGGAGGCGAACTCGCGCGCCCTCATTCAGAACCTCAAGGAACGCCGCCAGTACATCGTCTACAACAACCAGCTCACCGACATTGCCGACGCCGTGCAGGTGCTCAACACGCAGGCGCCCTACGTTGCCTCTGACTTGGTGCGCCTCAAGAAGGACCTCATAAACGAGTTTTTGACCAGCATCGGAATCGACAACGACCCGTCCGCCGATAAGGCGGCGCAGCGGCCCGTCGCGGAGGTCATACAGAACAACGAGCAGGTGATGATAGCGCGTAACTCTCGGCTCGCGGCGCGCCGTGCCTTCTGCGAGCGGGCGCGCGTGCTCTTCGGCCTTGAGATGGAGCCGCGATGGAGCGCCGTCCACGAGACCATGACCAGCGACCCGATGGGCTTCTTGCAGAACCCGAAGGACAGGACGGGAGGGAACCCCTATGCTACTCTCTGACGCGACGCCGACGCTCTATGACTGCGTGGAGCTTTACGGCATGGACCTTGACGCGTACCTCTCCGATTACCCCATCTGGGACGAAGGCAAGCGCGACTGGCTGAACGCCCGCATCAAGGACCATTTTCTCTACCGCCAGATAGCGCAGGACACGCCCGCCAAGCACGGGTACTACCTGCGTCGCACGATGCACGACATGATGCCCTCAGTGAACCCCATGTTCAAGGCGCTTGACTCCGAGCAGGACATTCTCAAGGGCTTCGAGCAGGAGCAGACCGTGACCAGCTCCGCGAACCAGACGTTCTCTGCCCTGCCCCAGTCACGGCTCAACTCGAAGGACGATTACGCGACGAACACGACCGACAACGTGAGCGACGCGAGCACCAAGCTATCGGGCCGAACCCAGTCAATCGGTGCCGCGCTTACCGAGTGGGCCAGTTCCGTAAACAACGCGCTCTATATCGTCTACAATGGACTTGAGCCGCTTTACATGCAGGTACTTCCGGTAAGCGATTGGGAGGAAGATTATAACTATGATTACGAGTAGCAAGAGCGACCTCGATTTCGCATACAAGGGATTTCAGTACCCCGTACCGCCCTCTTGGAAATACGCCATTCGGATTCAGGACCAGATAAACTGGCTGTTGCAGGCGGTCCTTCTGCTCGATGCGCAGGGCGCGAGCGTGGAGGAGATTAGCAAGCAGGTGGCAGAGGCCGAAAAGCTTCTCAAGGACTACGCGGACGCCAAGAATTCTATCACCGTCTCCCAGATGGAGACGATGTACGAGGAGCTTTCCGAGCAGATTTCGCACATCAACGCGGGCCTCTATTACACGCGCAACCCCGTGAGGGGCTTTCGTGACCCCATCTACGTGGCACTCAAGATGATGTATGACGCGCTGCGCGTGAACGCCCTCACATGGGACGAACTCGACGCGCTCGGCATGACGTGGGACGACCTCAAGGAGGACGGGCACACGTGGCTTGAGCTTGACCTCTTCAGCAACACCTACTACGGGGACGGGCAACCGAGGGCCAAGTGGACCAACCCGGCCACGATTGACGATGGTGTTCCGGGCTTCGCCCCGGAGGGCGTGGCGCAGCTCGGGCGCACGTGGGCCGAAATCGCCGACTTCGGGTTCCTCACCATCAAGGATTAAGGAGGTATCGCCATGCCGGGAACTACGACGAACTTTCACCTCCCAACCGTGGAGGACGGGGACACAATCGACGGCGCGGCGCAGCTCACGGCGCTCGCAAACGCCGTCGATGCGGCACTCAAGCAGCTACAGGACGCCATGCCGACCCAGTACGTCCTGCCCGTGGCCTCAACTGAGGTGCTCGGTGGCGTCAAGGTTGGCTCAGGACTCTCTATTACGCCGGGGGGCGTGCTCTCAAGCACGGGAGGCGGCGGGGGCGCGGACCTGCCCATCGCGAGCGCCTCTCAGCTCGGTGGCGTCAAGGTGGGAACGGGCCTCAACGTTGGCGTTGACGGCACGCTCAGCGTGAACATCGATGCGATTCTCGGGTCCGGCACCACGTGGGGCGAGCTTCACGACCACGGCTTCATGCACAAGTAGGAGAAGGGAGGCAGGCGCATGGCAGGTACTACCAGTGCCGGGTTGCCGCTCATTTACGACACGGACCCTATCGACGGGGCGGGCACCATCTCGGCGCTCAGCAACCGCGTGACGGGCCACGTGCGCACCCTCGCGAGCGTGGGCGGCGTCGTGCAGCTCTACGTTGACACGTTCGTGACGCCGGAGACAACGAACAAGTTCCTCATTGGCAAGGTCACGTCCTCCGACGCCATTGACGTATCGAGCAACTACGCGGGGACGCAGCTACAGAAGAACACGACCTATGGAAAGATTGGCCTTCCCGCCCATTGCACGGCGCTCGCGTGGGGTTTCGTGCAGTACGCGAGCAATCCCAGCGTGACGTGCGCCTTTGGCATCGGGTATCACACCAACGTGGCGGCTACGGTTCCCGTCGCGGGGGACGTGCTCGAACTTCTCTTCGGGGAGGGCACCACGGGCATGTTCCGCACCTCGACCGTGGGGCCTTTCGTGGTGACCAACACCACATCGCAGACCCGGTGGTACTCGCTCTTCGGACGTGCCGCCACGGCACCGACCCCGAACAAGGCGGCATTTGGTATGATGTTACTCAACGGTCCTAACTTCTCTAACTAGGGGGTATCAGAATGGCAACCACGAACTACAGCCTTCCGACAATCAACGGCACGGACACGGTGAACGGCGTTGACGCTATCAACGGGCTTGCGAACGCCGTTGACGCCGCGCTCAAGTCCGTTGCGAACTCCATCCCGAACCTCGACAACATCAACTCGCAGCTCGCGACGCTCCAACAGCAGGTGACTAGCGCATCGGGTACCGCCAATCAGGCGCTCTCGACCGCCACCACGGCATCGTCCAATGCCACCAACGCGCTCTCCACGGCGAACAACGTCAATCAGGCGTGGACCTCAGCCCCCGCGAACGTGCTACAGGACTCCGTTTACACCTACGTGCAGAGCGCCGACGCGCTCACCGCGTCCGCTTGGGGCAACGTCGTGACAATCAAGCTTACGAACGTCCGCAACCTCCCGTACAATCAGGGAACTACCATCGGCCACGTAAAGAACGGCTATTGGCCCACGACTGACATTCTCGGAACAAGCACCATCGTGCAGACCTCCGGCTCTCAGTGGGCGTACTTCAAGATTCAGGCGGCAGACGGCGCTATCGTCGTGAATCCCTCTTCGAACGGCACGGAGACGCCGAGTGGCGCCATCGTCATTGGCACGCTTGCGTACCTCTGCCACATTAAGTAGCGGACACGCATAGGGTTTCTAGCGGGCGCGTCCTTGTGGCGCGCCCTTCTTGTTAGGGAGGTGGGAGTTCCCATGCCGGTATCTGATAACGCGCGCCTCTATGCCATGTACGTTATCGGCAAGGTAGAGTCCGGGTGGAACTGGGCGAGCGTGAACTACAACGACCCCATAACCATCGGCATGATGCAGTGGTACGGGCAGCGCGCCGCGAACCTCATATCGAGGTGCAAGGAGGCCGACCCGGAGGGCTACGAGGCGTTCAAGCAGGGAGCGCCGCGCATCGCCCAGTACGTAGAGGCGGGCCACAACTGGGACTTCTGGACGGGCGTGTATTGCACGAGCGCGGAGGGCAGCGCATGGGGAGCGTGGGCCGAGCGCGAGGGCAACCACGAGGCGCAGCAGCTCCAATGGTACGACGATTTCGACGGGTACGTAACGACCCTCACGGGGTGGGGCGTGCCAGAGTCAAACGTCAAACAGCTTATCTTTGCCATGTGCATGTACCACCAATCCCCGGCCCAGTGCGGCAAGGTGCTTGGGAGCTGCGGCGGGTCCGCCACGCTTGAGTCCATGTATACGACGTGCCTGAACGACGGCATCCTTGGCATCTACCGGAACCGCTACAACGACTGTTACAACATGCTCAAGGAATGGGACGGCACGAGCGCCCCGCCCGACTTCGGGCAGGCCGACGTTGACGGGGGCGGGGGCAACTCGCCGGGAATCTCGCAGGAGCAGAGCAGCTTTACCAACATTCAGATGCAGGACGGCCTACTTTACGTCATGGGCGTCACGGGCTACCCAAAGGGCGTGATATGCTACCCCACCGGACCCAAGATTTGGAAACCGGCGTTCAACTCTGGCGGCACGCCCATAGAGGGCGGGAACACGGGCGGAGGGTCCGCGACCGGCACGGAGGCCCAGATGGAGATACGCCAATGGATGCTCGACCATTTGGACGCGTTCGCCTACTCTCAGGGCGCGGGCCGACTCTCACCGGAAACCTCGGGCTACACAGACTGTTCCGGCCTGTGTTGGTACGTGTACCACATCATAACGGGAGTCAACACCGGCACATGGACCGGGGACATGTTGAACTACGGCGAGAAGGTCGCGGAGGGGACGGGAGGTTTGCCCCTTGACCAGATGCAGGTTGGTGACTTGGTGCTCATGATGCACAGGTCGTACAACCCGACCTATGACCACGTGGAGATGTACATCGGCAACGACCAGCTATGCGGCCACGGAGGGCCGGACCCCGGCCCGGACGTAAAGGAGGGGAGCGCGTCCGAGTACATGAAGACGCAGTATTATTGGATGGTTCGACGTTACATAAATCTCTAGGGGAGGCACGACGCATGGCAAAGAGCGACCCCGTACACACGAGCTACTACGACGCACCCGCGACAATCAGTCGGGGGTGCCACATGAACCTAATCGTGACGATGCGCTCACGCGGCAAGACGTATGGCTTCATCAAGGCCGCGATAAAGGATTGGATACGCGACGGGTCACAGTTCGTTCTCGTGCGCAGGTATGACACCGAGCTACAACAGCAGTTTCCCAAGATGTTTGACGCCATAGTGCGCAAGAACGAGTTCCCGCGCCACGTGTTCCGCGTAGCCGGGGACACTGCCTATATTGCCGACACGCGCTTTGACGAAGAGGACTCCAAAGGCAACGTGAAGCACCAATGGCACGTGATAGGCTACGGGATACCCCTCTCGAAGCAGGCGAACTACAAGGGCACCGAGTTCGCATACGTCAAGAAGATAATATTTGACGAATTCATCCGCGTTCTGCGCACGCCACCGGGCTACCTCAGAGACGATGTGGGGGCCTTCCTCGACCTCTTCAAGACCATATCTCGCGACCGGCAGAACGTCTATGCTTACCTCTTGGGGAACGCCTGTGACCTCACGAACCCCTACTTCCGATTCATCGGGCTTGATAGGGAGCCGCCAGAGGGCTACTCATGGTACAGAAACCATGAGATTCTGGTTCACTATGAGAAGGATGCTACGTTCAGGGCGGAGGAGGCCCAGACCGTCGTTGGCCGACTCGTGGAGGGCACCGCATACGCCGGGGTGATGATGGACAACGAGTTCTATAACGGCGGGGACTACTTCATCGAGCACAAGACAAAGAACGCCAAGTTCAAGTACGCAATATCGTTCCTCGGCTATGAGTTCGGCGTGTGGTGCGACTTCATGAGCCTCACCTACTACGTTTCGAGCAAGATACCGGCTGACACGGAGTTCGTCATGGCGCTCACCACGGAGGACATGCGACCGTCCACGGTGATGATTGGCAAGGTAAGCCCGTGGCTCAAGAGCCTCATTAAGCTATTTAGAATCGGGCAGGTGCGCTTCGAGTCTCCCGCGATACGCGAGGCGTTCGTGGAGGCACTGAAATACTGCGGCCTCAGATGATTACCCCTCCATCGTCGTACTGCCACGCTTGCAAATCTTCGTACCACATGACCAAATCGTCGGTATAGGCACGGGGAATTTCATCTAGACGAAACGCCATGTGCAGGTGTATGGCATGGGCATAGGCGGCGCGCAAGGCCCT
>ENA-ORSI01001917-ORSI01001917.1-human-gut-metagenome-genome-assembly--contig:-NODE-1917-length-16373-cov-6.814438_pt1 | contig 16373 bp, 16 predicted proteins | sample MGYA00242187_ERZ509154 | MGnify/ENA primary metagenome ERZ509154 (study PRJEB26280, sample SAMEA2338627) | human gut metagenome | biome: human gut; feature: human-associated habitat; material: faeces...
CTCTTGTAACAAACTGTAATTCAATTATTTCAAAGAACTATTTGCGATTTTTAGTAGACAGTAATGTTAGGCAATCTTAAAAAAATAGCGACTGCTGTCATATAAGTCGTCGTTTGTAACAAACACTGACCACACACCAACTTAACTATATCAACCTTATAGCTGGGAAAAAGGCCATCAGTTAAACCGAAGTGATGCATTGCTATCAAATCTCTTCAACGATCTCAATATTCCGTTCAAAAGTTACTCTTATCAAGAATAATATATTGATAGGCTGGTGAAATCTCGTTCCAAAACCCGATTTATGCCTATTAGTTGAAGACTGATTACTTTGCAAAACAATCATAATTTGTCCACCTTTGTTTCAGAGCCATTTTTGTACCTTTTTCTATCAAAAAACGCTATTTTACTTTTACTTTCCAAAATGGAGGTACAAACCGAGAATGATGCTTAAAACCACCAACTCACACATTATCTGACACTTATCAACCTATTGACTATACCTTTTAGAGTACCTAAGGCTTACAAATTTGGGAAAGACGATGAAAGGTAACCCAAAATGTCTGGCGCATCATCTTTTCTATTATATTCAGCAAAAGGCTGATACGTCACTGATGGATTATTTTCCCTTTCCGTCTTTTAATAATTCGATGAACCATTTGCAGTTTTCTTTGATACTTATGGTGACGAGTTCCGTTATGTTGAGTTCTATACGCCAAGTATGCGGAGGTAGATCCAGACTTTGGATATCATTATCAGATGACAGAACCAGAGTATGTCGATAAAGCCGTTCCTTATTTTAATATACGCATCATGGAACGCTTTTTCGGCTGGATGGGACTGGTAGAAAAGAAAGAAGTTATTTTGCATACTTTGTACAAGGTCTCTCCCCTTTTCAGAAAACTGATTGATGTCAACCGCCCGGAGACAAGGGTAGTCATTACGATTAAGCATACCGACTCTTCAGAAGTCAACTAATTATTCATTTATTTCATTGAATATTGCTCCTTATTAGTTTTATCAAACTTTGAATTTGTGATATTCAAAAAATAGGGTATCACTTTAGAGTAACGTTTGTAGTTAATGTTGGTGATACCCCATATATCTCCAGCAAGTTGCCAGCAAATTAAATTATGGCCAAACAATACAAAGGAAGAACAATGCCCCTTTGAAATAATACATTCGCAACAAATTTTGGGCAGGTGTATTAATTTGTTATATCAAGTAGCTTTGCTTCATTGTCCTCCTTCTCTGCCATTTGCTGATATTCTTTAATTAATTTTTCAAAGATACGCGTTAAACGTGGGGAGTGGTAACGTGCCTTGTCTCGGTATTTTGTAAAGGTTTGTATATGATGTCGCTCGATAGTTCCTCCTTCAAATGGACTTCGTGTTGTCATCCCTCTTCGATTAAATAATGCACAGCGAATCTCAGAATCAATACGGTCATCATTGAAATGTTCAACAAAACGACAGAACATCTCTGATGGATAGTCTTCGGTTTCTCTAAAGTTACCAAGTATTTGTCCAATTATCATTGGAAAAATGTTGGTTCGATGATATTGTTTTGCCAATATCTTCAGTTCCTCAAAATATTCAGATAAGGCATTTTCGTCAACTTCTCCACTAAAGTCAGAACACGGAACTTCATGGTAGTTATGTATGAAACGATATGCCAAATTTGCCATTGTCAATTTTAATTTTACTTGTGTGTTATCTAGAGAACATTCCTCTTTAAATCCATCATCTGCCTTAAAAACAAGAGCGTATATTTCCATTAATAAAGAGGGTTCTTTGTTGATTTCTTGTATAAGGTGTATTTCATGTGCATTCATATAATGGCGTAGATTGTCATATATGAGAAATTCCATTTGGAGTAATAAAGACTTTGGGGTATTGTCTTTAGGCAAAGAAATAGTCTTAAGTATATCTGAAATTTCGTACATGTGACTTCTTAAAATATCCCAAGCTCCATTTGTTACCATTTCGCATAATACGCGAATTTTAATATCGGTAGATATAGTATTTTCATCATTTTTTATTCGAATTATGTGAAGAATATCTGTATATCTTTTAACTGAGCATAGTTTCCATATAATATTACCATATTTTTCTTCAGGACAACTTAATATGTTTACATCTTCCCAGTATTCCTTTTCTACATCTTTATTTAAAGTACTGGCAAAGTCAGCCAGCGTCTGTTGATATCCTGGAGCAGATAATATAATGGAGATATGTTTTTGAGAAATAGAGTTTAATTCTTCTATCATGGACATATATGCAGATTCCCCCTGTCCTGAATAAACAGAAGAGAAATACCTGTTGACAAATGTTTTACTCAAATCTCCTTTGCAGTATTTTTTATAAATCTCACCACGTATGTCTGTCCCATATAAATCAAAAAGTGCATTTGCCACTCCTTCTTTGTATTTGACGGTTTCAGCAAAAGGCCAAACAGCGTCTAATCCTTTTTCATCTATTATTTGTTTGATAATTTTAGCTCTGATCTCTCTTGTTTCCTTATTCTTTTTTAGGAAATCATTATCATAATCCTTATAGTCAGGAGCCTTAATAAGAAAGTTCTCAAAGAGATATTTGTTCTTTATTAAGATGTCATCAGATTCTATCTTGCTTAGTAGCTTCTCAAATGGAACTAATTCCTCTTTTGATAACGCCCAATTAGACTTTTGGTATTGTAAATGCCAATTAATCTTTTCGCGAAGACAATCTGTAATTTCTTCGTTCCCTTTTATCTTGTCTTTGTACTTGCTTATTGCATCCAAAAACATAGTGCGACAACTTCTAAGATAATTATCAAATGATAAATTTACCATTTCCTTAATGTTCTCCACAGAAAATTCGGATGTTGCAAGTAGTAGTTGTACAATAGCTATCACATGAGTGGTGGGTATACTTGGTATGTAATTAGGCGACTCTTTTCTGTTACGCATACGCCATCTAAAGTGTGCGTTTGGCATAAAAACTTGTTCTGAAAGTCCTTTTAGCAGCAATACGCATAGTGTTGATATGGTCTTAGGATGTTTGGTTGCACAACTCTTTAGGATTTCCAAACGAGTTTCAAACGGAGCATACGTTTGTGGTAGTCCGAATCGGTAAATACTCAACAAGGTGTTTACAGGTTTATTTGCATAGTTGCTGTCATTGGGATAAGAGCAAAGGTGCATTAAAATATATGTTGTGTCAAATAAGTATTGTTCATCCCATGCCAAAGCCTCTAATGCAAACAATAGTTCTGTATAATATATTTCGGTTCCAATAATACTAAAAACCTTATGCTTAACATACATTATCTGATTTAGTAAAGGACTCCCTTTCTTGATATCGTCTTGAATAAATTTTATAAAAGAAGAAGGAGAAGCCTCAACCAGCCATTGGAGATTATGACGGTGTGTCAGATAGCGTTTCAAATCAAAATCCTTGAATTTGTTTTCAATAAAACAGTCTACCCAATCTTTATTATCTTGGATATGACATGGCACTATGGAAAGTAGCGTAAGACTTTGAAAGACTCCTTCTTTTATTCGCCCGGAAAAGGCTTGTTTATTTTGCCACCAGCGCAAACCTTTTTCGTTCATTTTGTCTTCAGCATCAGGGTCATCGTCTTGTAATACCCATTCTACTACTTCGGCAAATCTATATAAATGGGATGAGGTAATATAACTGCCTAATTGTCTTAACAAATCAAAGGGTGATTTTATTTTCCATATTTTACCTATTCTAATCAGTGGAGCTTCATCAGCAAATAGTAACGGAGTGATTTCTTCTATATAGTTATCATAATTCTTCTCTGTTATTGATTCTACCAAGTCTTTGTCTCCTTGCCATTCTTCATGCCATTCTCCAAGTAATAAAGCCGGAATAATTAGACGAATATTCTCTGTTGTCTGCCAAACAGGAATCTTATCCGTAAATCCCAGAAGATTTCTCAATACAGATATGTCACGTGCAGAATCTACCGCAAGGCTTCTTGCTTTAGCTTCATTAACACCACTTCCAACAAGAGAACTAATAAAACCTTCTCTGTCTAATCTGGGCAAATGTATAGTACATGCCTCATTATTTTTATCTGATGGACATACACATAAAATAACGGTATGTCCACGAGAAACAACAAAATGAGCATTTTCTTGAATGTCAGTAACGAATATCATACCGTTGCTATTTTCCACGATGTCTTTATATGTCTCGTTATTTGCTGCAACGATGGCACGCTCAGCAAGCACATTACTCTCGTTGATGATAGCTGCAACCACAAAAGCTATTGCTTCTTTTGTAGATGTAGCTTCTACATATAAACAGCATGGTGCATTACAACTCTCTATCACTTTTTGTTTTTCTTTTTCACGACCAGCTAGCAGAATGTTGGTATTTAATTTAATCCTATTGGGTCCCGAAGCCCATTGTTCCCAATATACAGAACTTTTAGTGATGCCCCTATTCCTCAGTTGTTCAATCTGCGCTTTTATATTATTAGTGTCTTCTAGTATTTCTTTGGCAGTAATACATCCTTCTTCCAACTTTAATGCCATGATCTGGTGTTCATATTCTAAAAGGAACGTGTTACACTCTGTATCATTCAGAATCTCTTCCGCCCATAGTCTAAGCAAATCATTTTCTTTTGGATGACGGCCAATAGGCTTATGGGCGATGAAATCCTTTAATTGGGGCAAATATTTTCTCATATGTTCTCCTACAGCATTTTGGGTATCTGGATTGTTTGTCCATTTATTAACGGCGCGTTTGAAACATAATTCCAACTTTTCTGTCATAGATTTATGGTTACAAAAACAATCTGCTGGAACAATGCCTGCTACGTATGAAATTACAAAACTTAATGCAATATCTAAAGTTGTCATGTTCGTAAAGTTTAAGTAAAAGATTTAGTAGATGACAAAAATTAAAATTTTATTATTAGACATCTAATTATAAAGAGATCATATTTGCAAAAAATCCGTGAAAATTAGCAACTTTAAAGAAAGGTTCGCTGCTTTTTCTATGAAGACTACCGATTCCAAGGACTTGCTCAAAGTTAACCAAATCCTACCGATTATGCAAGAGTATTTTGGAAATTCGATGAATCTGGCCCGCATTAAGCTTATGGCTTATATCTCATTCATAGGCGCAAAGCTCGCAACGCTTGAATGGTTGCGTGAACGCTGTGGAGAGAACATGCACCGCCTGTATTTCAACTACCGTTCCCCGAAATATCTCTTGGATGTCTTCAACACATACGCCAACATGGAGCTTGATGTTGACCCTCATTTCCTGCCCAAGACTAACAATCTTACTGAAACCGGACAGGATTCTCTCTGCATCATGGCCGCTCCCGAAAAGGATGATGAAGTGAAGCTGGTGGCTGAAAGTGTTAGCAGTTTCTGTACCTCGCATCCTGATGAAAGGGTGGCTGTTCTTGTGCCCTGGAATAAGGATGCAGACCAGATATCCCGTGAACTCTCCGACCGCAATATCCCCCACTTCAAGATTTCCGGAACAGACCTTTTCACTACCCGTCAGGCTCAGCTGCTTTTCGCCCATCTGCAGGTGGTGTACATGGATTCCAACATGATGGCTTGGTCAAAGATCCTGACCGGGACAGGCATCTTCAATGAAGAATCCGAGGCACGCCGCTTCGTGAAGTATCTCCGTGACAACTACCTCCTGCCGTCTGATTTTCTCAACTACACTCGCTGCTCATACATGCTGGAGCTTTTGGAGGTCTTCGGTCTCGAAGGTGAGAACTCACATCTTGCCGATGATGACGTCATCGCTACCTTGTCCGTGCTTGACTACTTCCTGGGTATCTTTGCTGCCAGCATGCAGCAGCATATCGACTGCCTCCAGAACAACTCTGCCGTGGCCGAGCTGTTCCGCAGAGCCTATGCCGACATCTATCACGGCACACTCAGCCGTCTCTACCAGAGATCGTTTGAATCTTCTCTGCTTGTTGACGAACTGGAGCTTCTGTACGGCACATTCATACAGAAGGAGTGGATAGCGGTGAACCCGAAGATGCAGTACATCTTCAGCTTCCTCCGTAACGATGTAATCTTTCCGGAGAAGACTCCGAGCCTTAAGGAGCAGCTTTCAGCTCACCTTCTCGATATAACAACCTATCGAGAGGCTGACCTGTGTGACAGCTCATGTATAACAGGAAAGGTGTTCGTCTCTACAGTCCACAAGGCAAAAGGCCTGGAGTTTGAGAACGTGATCATTTTCGAAGCTACCGATGGTGTCTATCCGTTCTTTTACAAGAAGACTCCGGAGGAAATCAGAGAATCCGCAAGACTTTTCTATGTGGCCATGACCAGGGCAAAGATACGCCTTCACATCACATACGCAGAATCCGTATTCGGCATATCCAAATGGGGAAACCCTTACTCTATCGACAAGGAACCTACCCCATTTCTCCGCCACATAAAGAACCACTTTAAATAAAACTCTCTTAGTATGGAATTAATCAATATCATACTAAGAGAGCAATACATTAAGGTTGTTAGTCATTTCTTGTCAAATGCACTTTTTATCGAGTCAAGCAAATCTGAAAATGATGAAATGATAAGCAATATAATAATTGAGAAGTAATCAAGGAAAGAGAACTTATCTCCTTACTGCTACTTTCTTTATTTTTATCTTCTGCTGCTTTACTCTCTTCATCCTGTTCGTTCCATTCATTACACTTATCTATACTTTCTGTAAGCTTATCTTGTTCATAAAAACAAGTTACTTCATGTTCCTCGGATTTATCCATTCTTTTCTAGATAGTTTCGTATGTAGAACGATAAAAATTCTCACTACCACTTAGCATGGTATGGAAACTTCCGCAATGTGGACATCTTTGAGGATTTGATAAACTAGTACAATTGTACTCTATATCTAGTCCCTTGAACTTTTTCTTACAGTTATCACACTTAAATATAGTTGTTCCTAAGCATATTGTTTAGTTGTTAAAGTATAATGTTAAAGCGTAAATGCGTTAAACTAAAGAAATTTTAGATGTCAATGTCACTTATACCAAACTCTTCACATAGTTTCCTGATTTTTTGTTTCATAAGATATTCATTATTCTTATACTTTTCTTCAATCTCCTTCAATTTACGACTAAACTCCTTTTTATATTTTTCAGCATCTTCCTTTCTATGTTTTTTTTCCAGTTTATCAAAAACCTTTTTCATTACAACTGCTGTTGTTGCACTTCCTACTACTACACCACCTGCAACTTTAACATAAACTTCCTTATTTTGCAATATGTGCTTTCCGATACCTTTAAAAATTTCTACAATTCCCATATTTTATTATTTTAAATAGTTTACTGTTTTGTTTCTTATAAATTCACTCTTTATATCTGATATTATATATGGAGTTTTCCATATAACAGTCAGACCTGATACTGTTCCTCCAAAATCAAATTTTGATATAGCAGATGCATCACCCATATATGATCTTACCACTGTCTGGAGTGTTGATGACACCATGGATATGATATTAGAATAGTAAATAATGTTTTTAGTTCTTACCTGGTATGTCTCCATTGGGCCATCAGTCTCTGGGTCATAACACCATAAATGTATATATGCTATGATTGAATCAATGAATTTTGAAATAAAATAGTCAAACCCAAATGCAGTTGTCGATAATGTATCTATACCGCATATGTTTAACACCCTTGATATTTCCGGTGAGATAGCTGAAACTATTGGTATAGGTAGGCTTTTGGCTGTTCTTACATCTGAAAGAAGATGTATTAACTCCTTACCTATAGAATATATCAGAGCTTCCCATCCGTCTTTGCCTTCCGTTCTTATTCTGTTATATATACTCCTAAACATAATCATAGTGTCTGCATGATTTGTCAACTTATCAACATTATATGTTCCAAATCCATTTGTGGCTTCTCTTGTACCCACATGATAGGTATCAAAGTCAAACATTCCATTTGAAACAGTTATGGTTTTTGTCATTATATTTGCAGTACCAATAACTAGTCCTAATAACGGATCATGTCCTATAGCTACATATCTATGATTAAATCCATTTAGCTTTGGATTCTTTCCATTCTTTACTACATCTGTTTTCCTTATGGCATCAAAAGGAACAGGATTATTGACAATTTCCTCTTTGGTTGCATAATATTTTCTTACTCTTCTATCTGAATGTTCTTCACCATGAAATGGTGTCCTTTCAGCAGACTCTTTATCTGTAAGTCTGTTCTTTATGTGAGATGTGAATATCTGTCTGAAACACTGAAGAGCAGAAGATACAATCAGGAATGATATGTCCTTCCTTGTTATAGATGTAAGTTTCTCAAACTCTTCATCACATTCAGATATGAATTCAGGAAGGAATTCTATCCTATTAGAGTACTCTTTTAACTCAACATTGATTTCTTTATTTGTTGAATTGTATTCTTCAAGAACAGACTTTAAACTCTCTCTTAATCTGTTTTTTTGCATGTCATTAAGTTCCATATCCACTTAGTTTATATTTAGACTTTGTTTCTTTCTCATATATGATATCAATGTTACAGTCAAAAGTTCTACTTGTTTATTTGCTCCTAGAAATCCCCAAACTGTAGTAATAGCAGTTATTGCAATACCTAACCCGCCTGTCATAAAGGAAGCAATATATTTCATAAGAGCCGCATTCGCAGCAAATGTAAGCCCTCTACCACAAATAGCCTTACTAACACCATTTACAACCTGTAATGTCAGAATATATGATGAAAATCCTCCTTTCTTAAAAGCTAATTTTACTATTGCTAAAAGAGTATCCTTTGAAAATACTAAATCTTTTATGTGTTCATTTATATTTTTATCACATCTTAAACCTTTTAATAATTCCTTTATTTGATCTTCTGACATTTCTTGAATTGCCATCTCAATGAATTTTTCAATGAATATATCTTCAATCTCAGAGGTAGTTAATCCAGAATATTTGATACCTTTTATCTTCATATTCTTACAAACATCAATGACGATGTCTCTATAAAGTACACCTTTATTACCTCTAAAGATAAGATTCACACCACTATGTCCGCCAAATTTCTGAATCTCTTCAGCGATGTCCTGCCAAAGCATAAACATATGGTTAGGATAATATCTTTTATATTTATCTGCTCTGTGTAGAGTTGCTGCAACTCGCTTTTTGTGCTTATTGTCATAAGTAAAATCTTTGTAAACAAGAGCATCAGCTAATAATTTCAAATCTTCGTTTGAAGCATTAGCTATAAATTCTATATCTTTATCTTTTCTATATGCCATAATATTTTAATTTCTTTTTTTGCTTTCATAAATAAAAGTGTTATATTTGCAATAACAGCAAACATGATGCCAAAATACATATTAATATTATGGTAAACGAAACTATTGTAATATAATAAACGAAATATGCCAATTTTGACATACGCAACTGCCATATTTTCATATATGACAAAAATTCTCATTATATAATATAAGATGGAAGTAAAACATAACATTCAATTAAGAGATGTTATTCAAGATAGAATAGCACTTACAGGTGTATCACAAGCGAAGCTGTCAGAGACAATTAGTACAACACCTGCTCAATTAAGTTTATATTTAAGAGGTAAAGCATCTTTAAATAATGAAGCACTTGAATCATTAATATCAGCTTTGGATATTAATGTAGCTAGTTATAATAAACGATTCCAATTAGCTAAAGATATAGCTCATTTCTTTAATGTCGAGAAAGTACCTATGAACATTGTTCTAAAGATGAAACATGAAGACATGATACTTACAACTGGTAAGGCTGAGTTAAAATATTTAGTAGATGTTAATGCAGAAGAATTTAAATATATTGTTGCATCAGGTATTATAGATTTTGAAGGTACTTATCCATTTTTTCGTGTTATGGTAGCTCAATTAATGAATGTTGGGGAGAAACCGACTGCTAAGACAATAACAGAATCAATATTAGAAGTTGCTAAAAAAATACCATCAATAAACCAATTGTTCAAAGTAATTCCATTTGTAGGTGCTTATGCTGGAACTTCTATGTATGTTACAGGAAAATTAGCTGAATCTGCTATTAATATCTTTGGTAAGCAAGTTGGTTTTTTGGCACCTTTATTATCGCTTACCTTACATTCTTTGGAGGAATATGAAAACTATTAATGATGCCTAATGATATATTTATCGAGTACTTAATATTTTATAATGAAATTTAGACTGTATATGCTAACCAAGTTTGAGAATAAGTATCTTATATCAATGCTTAATCTTTATTCTATTAATGATTAAGCATTGATGCACTCTTTCTTATTTATATGAATCAGTTGAACTTTATATATTCTATAAATATACTTTCTTCTAATATAGTATTTAAATCACGGAATAGTGGTATTGAGAATAATATATCTTTATAATAGTCATTAAATTCAATTGTCTCCATAATCTTATTCTTTTTGAAAATGTACAAAGTTAGTATTTTCTGCCGACATTATGAAACTTTATCCGGACTAATATCCAATCTGATTATCAGATTACTGAGGATTATGTGAACATAGTGTTTTATTCATAGATGAAGTTTCATGTATGTATATTATATGCTTTTCAAAAGTTTAGATTTGAAATATTCGCTGAATAAAACATACAGTTAAGAATGAAAATGTATTGGATTGATTATTTCATCAGGTATTTTCTCTAATAAATATCAATGGTGTCATTTTTATTACATCGTATTTTTTTCATCTAAGGTAATTTTGTCGTATAGTTATAGAATATTTTATACCTAGGTAATAGAACAGAGGTTGTTCTTACCTGTAATATTAGGCAAATATTTAAGCATATTTAGAACTTTATGAGAAAAGTAAGTAGGGAAATGGACAGCAACTGGGCATTGGAAATAATGCGCAAAGCTCCATATATAACGGTTAGTTTTACAAGACCGGACGGTACTGCATATGGAGTACCATTATCTTTGGCCAGTAATGGTGATGATATTTGGTATTTTCATTGTGCTCCAGAAGGTGATAAACTTGATGCTATAGCAGTAAATCCAGAAGTATGTCTTTCTGCTGTTACAAAATGCCAACCTACGGTTGGTCCTAAAGATGGAACTTTCACTCTTCAGTACCGTTCGGCTATTGCATTTGGAAAAGCTGAGGTTGTTACTGATAATGAAGAAAAGATTTTGGCATTGAGATTAATTAGCCAACGCTTTCTGCCAAAACACATGGACGCTTTTGAGGAAGCAGTTAAAAGAAGCCTTCATCGTACAGCTGTAGTCAAAGTAACCTTGTCGTCTCCTCCAACAGGCAAGCGTAAACAATACGATAAGAATGGCGATGAAATGAAGTATGGAAGGATGGAGTAGTAAAATATTAGATTATGAATTTGTTTGATGTTTATTCTATATTCCCTATAAATATTGTTAGGGGTTCTGGTTGTTATGTTTACGATGACAACGGTAATTCATATTTGGATTTTTATGGTGGACATGCTGTAATATCAATAGGGCATTCTCATCCGTACCTTGTAAAATGTATGTATGAGCAGATGCAGAATCTGATGTTTTACTCTAACTCAGTAGTTAATAAACTTCAGGAGAAGCTTGCATATGAATTGGGGGAAATCTCCGGGTATTCTGATTATAGTGCATTTTTTGTAAATTCTGGAGCTGAGGCAAATGAGAATGCCCTTAAACTAGCCTCGTTCCATACCGGAAAGAAAAAGGTGATAGCATTCAGAAACTCTTTTCATGGTCGTACATCAGCAGCAGTAGAGGTAACAGACAATCCTTTGATCACAGCTCCTCTTAATTGCAATGATAATGTATATTTTTCAGGAATGGATATAGCTGAGGTGGAAAGTGTATTGCGTAGTGGAGATGTTTGTGCTGTAATAATAGAAGGTATTTCTGGGGTTGGTGGAATAAGAGTTCCAGAGGATGATTTTCTTAAAGAATTGCGTAAGCTGACTATACAATATGGCGCAATTCTAATTATGGATGAAATACAGTCTGGCTACGGGCGTACAGGAAAGTTCTTTGCTCATCAATGGAGTGGCATTAAACCGGATATCATTACTGTAGCCAAAGGTATAGCCAACGGCTTTCCATTTTCAGGTGTTCTGATAAGTGACGTTTTCAAACCTCGTAAGGGAATGCTTGGAACTACATTTGGCGGTAATCATCTTGGGTGTGCTGCTGCATTGTCGGTGATACAGGTCATGAAAACTGAAAACCTGATAGAAAATGCAAATAATGTGGGAGATTATTTCATACACAAACTGCGTTCTATTGAATCGCCATTAATCACTGATGTTAGAGGACGTGGGCTAATGATAGGAGTTGAGTTTGCCATATCTGTGTCAAAGATCCGAGAGATGCTTCTGTTCAATCACCATATCTTTACCGGATATTCTGGTAGGAATATTCTGAGAATATTGCCTCCATTATGTATTACAAAGTCGGAAGTTGATTATTTCATTGATAAGTTAGTATGTTGTTTGGATAAATTAGGATGTAAGAATGATTAAGGAAGGAAAGGTCCCTTACAGGGTTTTTGTTATAGCAGGTAGTGAACCTCTTGGCTCTGCAGGGATACAGGCAGATGTCAAGGCAATATCTGCATGTGGAGGATACGCTGCAGGGGCTATCACATGTGTTGTTGATGAAGATACAGAGCATGTAAAGGATGTTTGTTTAATACCTGTTGATATGGTAGTGTCTCAAATACAGTCTTTTATGGAGGATGTCGGGACCGACTGTATTAAGACTGGAATGCTGTATTCGAAAGATTTGGTATTGAAAGTCTCTGAGACGATAAAAAACTATGCTGGTATACCGTTGGTGGTAGATCCTGTTATGGTTAGTTCCTCGGGTGATCAACTTCTTGAAGATGAAGCTATTTTTTGTTATAAAAAGAAACTGATGCCACTAGCCACTATCATTACACCTAATATGCGAGAGGCAGAGATTCTACTCGGGCGAAAATTGAATATACATGGGATTCTAGACGACTTGAAGGAACTTTCTATTTGGGGTAATTCTGTGATAATAAAATCTGTGCCATATAAAGATAAACTTGCAGATTATTTTTATTGTCCACAAAATGGTGATTTTAGGGAATATATTAAACCTATAATTAAAACAAAGAATGTGAATGGAACGGGTGATATGTTCGCATCATCTATTGCTACTTATTTAGCAAGAGGATGGAATATTATTGATGCAATAGATAAATCTGAAGATTTTATTCATAAGGCCATAAGTTATGGAGCAAAATTTTCTTTCGGGACCAGGTTTTGGGCCGGTTTTTCCATTCTACAAGAATTATACTAAATTACAGAAAGAAAATCTCAGATATAGAATGAATATCTCTCAAGACAGAAATAATAGGTGATATATTGTTTGATGTTATTAATTATCTAGAGTGTGAAATCTTGATATATAAAATGATTATTGCATAATATTTTAAAATAGATATTGATTTTATGGAACTTAGATGTAAGAAAGTAAAGGATATTGTCTTAGAAAACTCTGCAAGTGCGTCTGTTTTCTTCAGATATGGGATAGACTATTGCAATGGAAATATGAGTTTGGAAGATTTATCTGGAGAAAATAGCGCTAATATAGATGAAGTCCTCCACGATTTGGAAAATATATCACATCAGGGGACACCATTTTATTTATGGCCTTTAGATTTGCTTTTAGATTATATTATAAAGTATCATCACAGGAATACAAAGGAAAAAGGGGCTTATCTTCTTTCTATGATTGAGAATGTGAAGGACAATTATGGAATGGAATATCCTGAATTAAATGAATTGTTTAATCAGGTTAAGTTGTCAATGCACGACTTGGAATCGCATTTTCAGAAAGAAGAGAGTGTGTTATTCCCATATTTGTATGAATTGTTCGATGCTTCACATAATGAAGAATATATAGAGACTATGCATTGTGGAACAATTTCAAATCCTATCAGAGTAATGACAATGGAACATGAAAATGAAAGGATGCGCTATATGCATTTGAGAAAGATTACAAACGGTTTTAGAGTACCGGATGAAAATCTTTGTATAAATTATGAACAGATGATGGTTGAACTGGAAACATTTGTAGAGGATTTATTTGAGCATATATTCATTGAAAATAATATTCTATTTCCTCAATTTGAGAAATTGGAGAGAGAATGGGTAAGATGATTAATTATGACGTAAATCCTATTTTTACAGAATGAAATTATGAATACAACACATTTGCAGCTAATTTCCTCTATGATAGAATACTATCGGGGTGATGCTAAACGAATACAACATTTTATCAAAGTATATAATTTTGCTTCATTGCTTGGAAGACAAGAACAATTGGACGAAGAAACTCTTTTTATTCTTGAAACAGCAGCAATTGTTCATGATATTGGCATACGTATATGTGAACAGAAGTATGGAGTTTGTGATGGAAAACACCAGGAACTTGAAGGTCCGGCAGAAGCGGAGAAACTCTTGATAAAAACAGGTAATTATACATGTGAACAGATAGAACGGGTTTGTTGGTTAGTCGGTCATCATCACACATATACAAATATCAGTGGAATAGATTATCAGTTGCTTGTTGAAGCAGACTTTCTTGTTAATATATTCGAGGATGGATTCTCTGCTGAAATGATTGAGAATGTAAGAAATAAGATATTTAGAACACAATCAGGAATACAATGTTTAGAAGATATGTATTTGAAAGCTAACTGATTTTATGATATAGCTTGAGAATACTGTTTTTATATTGTAGTAAGATCTAAATGAAGGAATCCCCTGTCTGGGGGATTTTTTTATTTAGTAGTCATTTTTAAGTATATAAATTCTGGTATGTTGAAAATAGCAAGTAATAGAGATATGACATCTGGATCTCCATTGACTGTTTTGATTAATTTTACAGTCCCTCTTTTGTTGGGCAATCTTCTCCAGCAGACATACTCTATAGTTGATGCAGTAATAGTTGGTAAATTTTTAGGTATAAACTCTCTTGCGGCTGTTGGTGCAGGTACTTCTGTGATAACCCTTATATTGGGATTTTGTACAGGCTGTTGTTGTGGTTTTGGAATCCCTATGGCTCAGAAATTTGGTGCACATGATTATTTGACATTGCGTAGATATATTTTTATTAGTCTGAAGATTTCAGCAGTAATGTCTATAATGATTGCCATAATAACAAGCCTGTTGTGCTCGGATATATTGGGTTGGATGAAAACTCCTGAAAAGATAATGAATAAGGCTTATATATATTTGCTCATTACATTTTTGGGTATTCCATTTACTTTCTTCTATAATCTTTTTTCAAGTATTCTACGTGCTATTGGAGATAGTAGAACACCTTTTTTGTTTTTGGCTTTATCAACTCTGATAAATATATTATTGGATTTATTGACTATTCTCTTATTGGATTGGGGTGTAACTGGTGCAGCTATTGCAACGGTGCTTTCACAAGGAATATCAGCCTTACTTTGTTATATATACATTTACAGAAAGTATGATATACTTAAGGGTTCCAAACACGATAAAAAATTTGATTTAAGAATTGCAAGGCAGTTATTGTATATAGGTATTCCTATGGGACTGCAGGTTTCAATAATAGCTATAGGGATGATTATGCTGCAAAGTGCCAATAATTCTCTTGGAACTGTTTATATTGCTGCATATACTTCCGCAATGAGAATTAAAATATTTTTTGTCTGTTTGCTTGAAAGTCTTGGTATAGCTATGGCTACTTATAGTGGACAGAACTATGGTGCCGGAAAACCTGAAAGAATATGGTTAGGAATAAAATCAGCTTTAAAAATAGTAATAGTATATGTTTTAATATTGAATATAATTGTTTGGAGTTTCTCAAAAGAATTGGTTCTGTTGTTTATTGATTCCTCAGAGATTGATGTTATTGAGAATGCAGCTTTGTTCATAAGGATTTCTGCAATATTCTTTATTGTATTGGGAGTTTCATTTATATTCAGATATACTATCCAAGGGGTAGGTTATACTCGACTGGCTTTGTTTTCCGGAATATCAGAAATGCTGGCAAGGACATTTGTTAGTGTTTTTGCAGTCCCCATATTCAAATTCTGGGCTATTTGTTTTGGAGACCCCATTGCTTGGACGTTTGCTGTATTATTTCTTTTACCTGCATTTAAGTTTGTTAATAGAAAATCGTTGTTAATAAATAACTGAATTTTATATCCATTATACGGAACAAGTATTGTCTATTATAAAAAGCATAAACAATACTTAATTCCGTATATCCCTATTTATATGATAAACTTTAAAATTATTTATATACTTTCTTTATATTAATACTTCGTTAAATTTGTAACTAATCCGTTGAAAATAAGCACGCTGATTGATA
>ENA-ORSI01001926-ORSI01001926.1-human-gut-metagenome-genome-assembly--contig:-NODE-1926-length-16327-cov-3.067724_pt1 | contig 16327 bp, 13 predicted proteins | sample MGYA00242187_ERZ509154 | MGnify/ENA primary metagenome ERZ509154 (study PRJEB26280, sample SAMEA2338627) | human gut metagenome | biome: human gut; feature: human-associated habitat; material: faeces...
TACAAGAATTAGTATTAAAAATATATAAATTTATACAAAGTAGTCCATTTCCAATAAAATGGTTACAAGAAAAATTAGAATTATTAAAAATAAAAGATAAAGACATATCTCAAACAATATGGGGAAAACTTATAATTCAAACAGTAGACGATGATATACAAGAGAGTATTATGCAACTTGAAGTTACTAAATCTAAAATGGCGTTATATCCTGAAATGACTAAATTTTATCAAACAATAAGTGAAGATATAATAAACCTTCAAGATTTGCAAAAATATAATTCTTGGGATGAATTATATATAAAATTATTAAATTTTAACTTTAGTAAATGGCCAGTTGACAAAAAAGTAATAAATGACTTAAAAGAAGATTCAAAAGAAATAAGAGACAAAGTAAAAAAACATATTAAAGAAAAAACTGCAAAGCTATTAAGCTGTTCACAAGAACAAGCAGTAAAAGACTTGAAAATTATTACTCCAATACTAGAGAAACTTTCAAATTTGGTAACAGAGTTTACAAAAAACTTTGCAGAAAAAAAGAAAGAAAAAAATTGCATTGATTTTAATGATATTGAACACTTTGCATTAAAAATATTATTAGATGAAAATAATAACCCAACAGAAGTTGCAAAAAAATATAAAGAAAAATTTGAAGAAATTGCAATTGACGAATATCAAGATAGTAACTTGGTACAAGAAGCTATATTAACAAGCATTTCCAAAGGTAACAACATTTTTATGGTAGGAGATGTTAAACAAAGTATATATAAATTTAGACAAGCAAGGCCAGAGCTATTTTTACAAAAATATGATGAATACAAAAATAAAGAAGAAAAGGCACAAGAAGATAATTTGAAAATACAGCTATTTCGCAATTTTAGAAGTAGGCAAAACATATTAAATATTACTAACTTAGTATTTGAATCAATAATGAGCAAAGAACTAGGAGATATAAATTACAACGAAAACGAATACTTAAACTATGGAGCAAATTACCCGGAACCAGAAGAAATAAAAAATTATGCAGGTATTGCTGAGTTAGATATTATAGATTTAAAAGAAGATGAATCAATTACAGCTTTTGAAGGTGAAGAAGACGAAGAGGAACAAGAAAGAGTTGAAGATGATGTATTAGAGGCTAAGTTTGTAGCAAACAAAATACAAGAATTATTAAATAGTAATTATATGGTATTTGACAAGAAACAAGGCTATAGAAAAATTAGACCAAAAGATATTGTAATTTTACTAAGAGCAACATCGAATTTATCTCCAATATATGAAAAAGAACTATCTGATTTGGAATTACCAGTATTTAGTGATACATCAGGAACTTATTTAGACACAGTAGAAATACAAACAATATTATCAGTACTAAAAATTATTGATAACCCATTACAAGATATTCCACTTGTAGTAGTATTAAGGTCATCAATTTGCAATTTTACAGATAATGATTTAATTACAATAAGATTAACAGATAGAAATTGTAATTTTTATGAGGCTTTAATAAAAACAAGGCTAATATGTGAAGGAGATTTAAAAAACAAAATAGAAAGCTTTTTAGAAAAACTTGAAAAGTGGAAAAGTATATCACAATATATGCCTTTAGATGAATTTATATGGCAAATATATTTAGATACAGGATATTACCAATATGTCGGACTACTTCCAAATGGAGCAATGAGACAAGCAAACCTTAAAACATTATTTGAAAAAGCTAAACAATATGAAAAAGCAAGTTTTAAAGGGTTATTCAATTTTATACAATTTATAGATAAACTAAAAAAACAGAATGGAGATTTAGCTTCAGCAAAACTTATTGGAGAAAATGAAGATGTAATTAGAATCATGAGTATTCATAAAAGTAAAGGACTAGAATTTCCAGTTGTGTTTTTGTGCAACTCTCATAAAAAGTTTAATATGCAAGATTTAAATGACAATATTTTATTACATCAAGATATTGGCTTTGGTCCAACAATTATGGATACAACTAGAAAAATTAAGTATTCTAGCATAGCAAAAGATGCAATTAAATTAAAAATGAAACAGGAAACACTTTCAGAAGAACAAAGAATTTTGTATGTTGCATTAACAAGAGCAAAGGAAAAACTATATATTACAGGAAAAAGTAAAGATTTTACTAAATATGTACAAGATAAAAATAAAGTACTTGAAATGTATGAAAGTGAAAACATAAAACTAGATGCTAAACTTATGAAAAAAGCCAATTCATACTTAGACTGGCTTATGTATGTGTATTTGTTTAATCAAGGAAGAACGATTACACTAAAAGGAGAATCATACAAATTAAGTGATATTATAACTTTAAATGTTAGTAATAAAAAAGACTTGTTAAAAGCTTTAGCAAAAGAAGAAGTAGTTGAGCAAATTGATTTAAAAGAAAAGATAGAACAAATATTAAAAAATAAATCAGATGAAGAAAATAAAAAATCTGAACAAGCATTAAAAGAATTACTAGAATGGAAATATGACTATATTGTAGACACAACACTTCCTACTAAATCATCTGTTACAAAAATTAAGCAAGAAAAAATTAAATTAGAGGAAATGTTAAAAGGAATAGAAAGTGAAGAAGTAGAATACAAAAAATCATATACACCCAAATTCATGCAAGAAGATAAGAAAATATCAAGTGCAGAAAAAGGTACTTTAGTACACTTATGTATCCAAAGATTAGATGAAAGAAAAGACTATGAGTTAAAAGATATTCAAAACATGATACTTAACTTAGTTGAAAAAGAAATAATTACACAAAATGAAGCAGATGCAATTGATGTAAATTTAATTTATCAATATACAAAATCACAATTATTTGAAGAATTAAGGAAAGCAAAAGAAGTACATAAAGAGCAACCATTTTATATAAACATACCTGCAAAAGATGTTGTAAGTGAAGCGGAAAATTCAAAGAAAAACATTTTAGTACAAGGTATTATAGACTTATATTATATTGATAAAAACGATAATTTAGTGTTAATTGATTTTAAAACAGATTACATTTCAAATGAACCAAATGCAAAAGAAAAAATACTTGATAAATATAAAGTACAATTAGAAATATACAAAACAGCACTAGAGCAGGCATTAAATAGAAAAACAAGTAAGACTGCTTTATGCTTAGTTAAAAGTGAGTATGAAGAAGTTGTACTTGAATAATTATTATATAAGGAGGATATTTTTATGAGTGAAAAATATGATGTAATAGCAGTTGGAATGGGACCAAGTTCAATATTTATGGCTTATGAATTAATAAAATTAAAAAAAGCACATAAAGTTTTATTAATTGAGCAAGGAAAAAAAGTAGAAGATAGGTATTGTCCAATAGAAAAAACAGGAAATTGTATTAAATGCAAACCATTCTGTAATATTACTAGTGGATTTTCTGGAGCTGGAGCGTTTTCAGATGGAAAATTATCTTTATATAATAAAGAAGATGATGACATATATATTGGTGGAATTTTACATGAATATATTGGAGTAGAAGAAACAAAAAGATTAATAGATTATACAGATAAAATATATTTAGACTTTGGTGCAGATACTAAACTTGAAGGAACAGAACACCAAGAAGAAATAAAAAAGATTTCAGATAAAGCAAAAAAAGAAGGGATAAACCTTATAAATATTCCTATACGACATTTAGGAACAGAAAAAGCACATGAATTATATAAAAGATTAGAAGATTATTTATCAGAACATCACATTGAAATGAAATATCAAACAATAGTTGAAGATTTAATTATTGAAAAAGGAAAAATAAAAGGCGTTAGAATAAAGCCAGCTAAAGAATTAAACAACGAGGATGCTGAACTTGAAGAAATATATGCAGATAATGTAGTTATTGCAGTTGGAAGAAAAGGTGCTAACTGGCTAGTAAATATGTGTGAAAAGCATAATATAAAAACTAAGTCTGGAATTGTAGATATAGGGGTTAGATATGAATTACCAGATAGAATAATGAAGGACATAAATACTTACATGTATGAAGGAAAGTTCATAGGAAAACCAGAACCTTTTAAAGACAAAGTAAGAACATTTTGCCAAAATCCAAGCGGATTTGTTGCATCAGAAGTATACGATAATAACCTAAGCTTAGTAAATGGACATTCATATAAAGAAAGAAAAAGTACAAATACAAACTTGGCTATTCTTGTTTCACATCATTTTACATATCCATTTAATAAGCCGATTGACTATGGAAGAAATGTTGCAAAAAATTTAAATGAATTAGGTGCAGGCAACATACTAGTACAAAGATTGGGAGATATTTATAGAGGAAAAAGAACTTGGGAACAAGAATTAAAACAAAATACTGTTATTCCAACTTTAAAATCAGCAGTACCAGGAGATATTACTTATGCAATTGGATATAGAACAATGACAGATATTTTAAATTTTATACGTAGTATGGATAAAGTTGTTGAAGGATTTGCTGATCCAGATAATTTACTATATGCACCAGAAATAAAATTTTATAGCAACCAAGTTGTAATAGATAACAATTTTGAATCAAACATAAAAGGATTATACTCAATAGGAGATGGAGGAGGAATGACAAGAGGACTAATGATGGCATCTGCTTCTGGAGTACAAATGGCCAGAATATTAGCACAAAAAGGAGAAAAATAAAATGTCAGATTTTGTACATCTACATATACATAGTGAATTTAGCCTACTAGATGGAGCAAATAGAATAAAAGACTTACCAGTAAGAGCAAAAGAATTAGGAATGAATGCTATGGCAATTACAGACCATGGCGCTATGTTTGGTGCAATTGACTTTTATAAAGCATGCAAAGCAAATGACATTAAACCAATAATAGGTTGTGAAGTTTATGTTGCACCAAGAAATAGAAAAGATAAAGACCCTAATTTAGATGCAAAATATAATCATTTAATATTATTAGCTAAAGACAACCAAGGATATAAAAATCTTGCAACTTTAGTTTCTTTAGGTTATACAGAAGGTTTTTATTATAAACCTAGAATAGACCACGAAATAATAGAAAAATATCATGAAGGGATAATATGCTTAAGTGCATGTTTAGCAGGAGAAGTAAACCAAGCAATACTTGCAAATGATATGGAAAAAGCAAAAGAAGTTGCTTTATGGTATAAGTCTATATTTGGAGAAGACTATTACTTAGAAATCCAAAACAATGGAATAAAAGAACAAGTTTTAGCAAATCAAAAATTAATACAATTATCAAGAGAGCTAGATATTCCACTTGTAGCAACAAATGATGCTCACTATTTAAAAAGAGAAGATGCATATAACCATGAGGTTTTACTTTGTATACAAACTGGAAAACGTATGACAGATGAAGACAGAATGAAATTTGACACAGATGAGTTATATGTTAAATCACCAGAAGAGATGAGTGACTACTTTAAAAATGTACCAGATGCGATTGAAAATACAGTGAAAATAGCAGAAAAATGTAATGTGGAATTTGAATTTGGACATACAATTTTGCCCAATTATGATGTGCCACAAGAATTTGCAACTCACTATGATTACTTAGAAAAACTTACTTATGATGGACTAAAAAATAGATATGGAGAAAACCTAAGTAAAGAAATATTGGAAAGAACAGAATATGAACTAAGTGTCATTAAAAAAATGGGATATGTAGATTACTTCTTAATTGTATGGGACTATATTCATTATGCTAAAACACATAATATACCAGTTGGACCAGGTAGAGGTTCAGGGGCTGGTTCAATAGTTGCATATAGTATTGAAATTACAGATATTGACCCTATTCAATATAACCTAATTTTTGAGCGATTTTTAAATCCTGAAAGAATTAGTATGCCTGATTTTGACGTTGACTTTTGCTATGAAAAAAGAGATAAAGTTATAGAATATGTTGAGCAAAAATATGGTAAAGACCATGTTTCACAGATTATTACATTTGGAACGATGTCTGCTAGAATGGTTATTCGTGATGTTGCAAGAGTATTAGATATGCCTTATGCAGAAGCAGACAAACTAGCTAAAATGATACCAAATGAAATACATATTACAATAAAAAAAGCTATGGAGCAAAACAAAGAATTAAAAGACCTTTACGATACAGACGAAGAAATTAAAAAAATGTTAAATATTGCCATGGCTTTAGAAGGAATGCCAAGACAGGCTTCAACACATGCTTGTGGTATAGTTATTACAAAAGAACCAGTAGTAAGCTATGTGCCACTTTATGTAAGAGATGGAGCTATATCAACACAATATATAATGACAACACTAGAAGAACTTGGACTTTTAAAAATGGATTTCTTAGGATTAAGAACATTAACTGTTATTCAAGATACAATAGACTTGGTAAAACAAAATCAAGGAATAGATGTTAAGTTTGACGAAAAGATGAATGATCCTAAGGTATACAAACTATGGCAAAATGGAGAATCAGTTGGTATATTCCAGTTTGAAAGTCAAGGAATGACAAACTTCATGAAGGAATTGAAACCAGACTGCTTGGAAGATATAATTGCGGGAGTTTCTTTATACAGACCTGGCCCAATGGATCAAATACCAAGATATATTGCAAATAAAAAAGATCCAGAACATGCAGTATATACACATCCAGCACTAAAACCAATTCTTGAAGTTACCTATGGCTGTATGGTTTACCAAGAACAAGTTATGCAAATAGTTAGAGACTTAGCTGGTTATTCATTAGGCAGAGCTGACTTAGTAAGAAGAGCCATGGGTAAGAAAAAGCTAGATGTAATGGCAAAGGAAAGAGAAATATTTATACATGGACAAATAGATGAAAATGGGAATATTGTTGTTCCTGGTTGCATTAGAAATGGTATAGATGAACAGTCTGCAAATAAAATATTTGACGAAATGGCTGAATTTGCTAAATATGCATTTAATAAGTCACATGCTGCAGCTTATGCAGTTATATCATTTAGAACTGCATATTTAAAAGCATATTATCCAACAGAATTTATGGCTGCAATGCTTAATAGTTTTTTAGGAAATCTAGATAAAGTACCAGGTTATATTGAAGAATGCAAAAGACTATCAATTCAAATATTAAAACCAGATATAAATAAAAGCTATACAAGGTTTACAGTTGATAAAAATCAAATTCGTTTTGGACTTGGAAGTATTAAAAATGTGGGAACAGCTGCTGTTGACGAAATTGTAGAAGAAAGAACAAAACATGGAGAATTTAAAGATTTTAGTGATTTTTGTGAAAGAATAAAAGAAACAACAGTTAATAAAAAATGTATTGAAAGTTTAATAAAAGCGGGAGCTTTTGATGAACTAGGACAAACAAGAAAAACATTTATGGCATCTTATGAAAATATTATTGATACAATAAGCAATGACAAAAAGGGATTTGATGGTCAAGTTTCAATGTTTGACTTAGGAGGAGAAACTCAAAAAGAAGAAATAAAATATAATTATATAATTGAACCTGAATATGATGAAAAAGAGAAACTTTCAATGGAAAAAGAAATGCTTGGAATATATATTTCGGGACATCCACTGGAAAAAATGAGAGCACAAATCGAAGCAAAAACTACTATAAATAGCTTGAAACTAAGAGAATTATCAGAACCAAGTGAAATAGAAGAAGATGAGAAAGTTACAGAATATCAAGATGGACAAAATGTAATATATGCAGGCATAGTTACAAGCGTTAAAAAGAAATATACTAAAAACAATACAATTATGGCATTTGTTACAATTGAAGATTTATATGGCACAACTGAATTTATAGTTTTTGATAGTTGCTATAGACAATGTTCTGATATATTAGTAAATGACAATATTGTTGAAGTAGAAGGCAGGTTAAGCATTAGAGAAGATGAAGAACCTAAAATTGTAGCTAGAACAATAAAAGAATTTGCAGAAATCAAGAAAAAGGCATTTGAACTAAATGTTACAAATCTTAACGAAGAAACTAAAGAAAAACTTAAAGGAGCAATTCACTTCTTTAATGGAGAAAAAAGTAATATGCAAATGCAAATAAAAAACGGAGAAAAACTTGATAAAGCAGGTGGAATTTATATGACACCAGAGATCTTAAAAGAATTTCAAGAGCTAGTTGGAGAAGAAAATGCTCAAATTATTTTAATATAAAAGGAGAGAAATATATGAAGAATGAAAGAATGGTAACAAGAAAACTATTTATATCATGTATTTTGATACTATGTATTATATTTACTACTATTATAATTTTGCAAAAAGAGCATTATGAAAAAATAATAGAGGAAAATAATAACAATACTGAAATCCAACTTAATATTATTGAGGCTAATTAAACAAATTTAAAAACAATAAGAGAGTGGAAAAAATTATTGGAAATAGAAAGACACCTAGGCTATATCTAGGTGTCTTTTCATGTTAATTGGTAAAAGATGTTTTTGAACGACAATTATTGACAAAAAAATACCTAAATATTAAAATTAATTTAGGTGAAACAAATGAGAAAAATAAACCATAAAATAAAAACACAAGTATTAATCATAAGTCTACTACTAATTATAGGATTAGTAGTAAGTTTGTGTGCATATATGTTTATTTTTCAAAAGAAAACAGCTTATGCAGCCACACAAAACGTTGAAGAAGAATACGAAACTATAGAAAAAAAATTCATAGACATAAATGAAATATTAGAGAAAAATACTCAAAATAAAAAGAAAGAAGAAATAGTAAAAAAAGAAATAGATTTAGAATATATTACAAAATATCAAAATAATCCTGAGTTACCTAGTGGAATGATACAGGTGGTACAAGAAGGAATAGATGGGAAACAAGAAGAAATAACTAAAAAAATATATGAAGGAGATAAACTTACTGAGGAAAAAATAGTTGGAAATACAGTCACAAAAGCGTCAGTAAATAAAATAGTAGAAGTGGGAACAGGAAGGCATATAATAAATTATAATGCTGAAATTGGAGATGACATATATATAACGCCGAGTTTTCTTGCAATAAGGATTGAACCAAATGAAAAAAGCGAAAAATTAATAACATTAAATAAAAACACAAAAGTTGAATTAATTGAAAAGAAAAAAGAATGGTATAAGATTCAATATCAAAGTTATGCAGGATGGGCAAAAGCAGAATGTTTTACAAGCATAAATCCAAACGAGCTAAAACAAGATGAAATTGAGATAGTGCAAGGCAGCAAATATACAAAACAACAGTTGATAAGAAGTTTAAGCTCTAACATGAAATTGAACAAACCAAGTGGGTTATCATTAGAACAATTTAAAAAAATATTTGCAAATGAAACAAAAGACAAAAATAATATTTTTAAAGATAATGCACAATATTTTTATTATGCTGAAAAACAATATAATATTAATGGAGTATTCTTGGCAGCTGTAGCAATACATGAAAGTGGATGGGGAGGATCAAGTATAGCATCAAATAAAAACAATTTATTTGGGTATGGAGCTTATGATAGAGACCCATATAATAGTGCTTATGAGTTTTCAGATTATTCAGAGGGAATAGACTTGTTAGCAAGAGTATTTGCAAAATACTATTTAAATCCAAAAGGTACAAAAATATATGATGGAAATATTGCTGATGGATGTTATTACAATGGAGAAACTCTTACAGGAGTTAATAAAAAATATGCAACAGATAAAAACTGGGCAAATGGCGTATACTACTGGATGAAACATTTATATAATAACTTATAAAGGCAACTGGATATTTTTATAAAAATATCCAGTTTTTCCTTGATATTTTCTGGACTTTATTGTATGATATAATATATGAAAGTGAAAAAATGAAAAGGGGCAGTATTTTATGAAGAAAGTAATTTCAATATTATTTATATTATTAATCATATTTGGAACAGTTACTGTATATGCAAGTAACGCTCAAGAAAATACAATAACCTCAGAAACAGCTACAACTAATCTAGTAGGATTAAAAGATAAAGCATTAAAAGCATTAGAAGATTATCAGGTAGCTTATGGAGACAATACTTACGGACTTGTTGCATATATTTTAAATATAGTTAGAATATATAGCATTCCATTTGGTTTTGTAGGAATTGTTTTAGCAGCAATTTACCGTTATGTTATAGGTATTAGAAAACTAGATGTTCAAGATAAAGGATTTGGTGTACTAGTAGCTATTATTACAGTAATGGTAATTTGTCAAGTACTACCATTAATCTTTGCGATAGTTGTAAGAGGTTGGAGGGGTTAAAACGAATGAAAGTATTATTTGCAGTTAATAATGAAAGCATTTCTGAGTCAATAACAAAAAAATATCAACAAGAATATAAAGAAATTATCTCAGCAAAAAATGTGTATTATTTTAATGCAATTATTAAAGAATTACAAAGAGATAAATCTTATGATAGAATTGTTATAAGTGAAGATTTACAACCATTTTCTAATAATAATTATGATCAAATAGATAAATTTATTTTTGAGAAAATGGATAATATTAGCGATGAAGCAACAAAGCAAAATGGAAATGATATTCCAATAATTTTAATATGTGCTGATAGAAGAGAAAAATCAGATCCATTACTAGTTAAAATGTTTGGAATAGGTGTTTATAATGCTCTTATTGGAAAAGATAGGAGTATTACTGCTGTGTGTCAATTATTAAATAGACCACGTAGTAAAAAAGAAGCAAAAGTGTATTACCACATAGATCCTGATGATGTGGATTATAAAGTAGAAAATGAAGGAGACGTTAGTGAAGTTGAAATTCAGAATATTTTAAATCACTATAAAAGACTTGGAAGGAATGAAGAACAATATGTTGAGAGCTTTGACCATATTGCGAGCCAATATACAGATTCACAATTAAGATTAATTGCTAAATTCCTACCACTAAACGTAAAAGCAGTACTAGAAGCTAATAGTCCAAAATATCAAGAAGTTGTTGCTTTAGGAATGCCTTCAAAACCTGATAGAAAATACAATCAATATAATAATTATAAAAAGGATAAAGATAAAAACAAAGATAAGAATCAGAAAAATGTAAAACCAGTTGATGACACAAAAGATTTAGATATAATAAAACAAAACTTAGAAAAAAATGTAATAACTGAACCAGTTATTATACCTTCAGCAATAAATACTAATTCAGTAAGAAAAGTGAACAGTGTAAAGCCAAAAGAAGAGCCAACAATTTCGCAACCAATATATCAGAATGAAAATGAAGAAGAAGATCTATTTGAAGATATAGTAACAGATGATGAACAAATTGAAGAAAATCAAGAAGTTGAATTAGAACAACCAAAAAGAAGAGGAAGACCTAAAAAAATAAAAGCAGAACAAGAAGTGAAAGAACAAGAGGCAACAGTTGTAAAAAGAGGAAGAGGAAGACCTAAAAAACAACAAGAAGAAATAATAGAACAAGATGATGAAAACAGCGAAGAAGCAAATATTTTACCAGGCTTAGAAGAAGATGTATCATCTCCAGTAAATTTATTTGAACTAGGAGATGAAGAACAAAAAAGCAATACAAATCAAGAATCAGATAATGACATAATTTTACCAGGAATAGATAATGAATTCCTATTTGCACAAGATGGTGATCAAAATGAAAGAAGTCATATAGGTGTTTCTAATTTGAATGAAAACAATAATATATCTTCAACTCCAAGAAATAATGATAGCATGGACTTGACACAAACAACAAATAATTATAATAACACAAGTACAGCGAGCATCATATCAAAGGATAAAAAAGTAGTTACATTTATAGGAACATCAAAAAATGGAACATCATTCTTAGTAAATAATACTGCGGAAATTATTTCACAAAAAGGAATTAACACTGCAATTCTTGACTTAACTCAAAACAAAAATGCTTATTATATATACACTGAAAATGATGAAAACCTACGTAACATAGCTTATTCATCTATAGAAAACCTAAAAATTGGAAATGCTAAAGGAATTCAAGTACATAAAAATTTAGCAGTATATACTTCATTACCAGGTAAAAAACAAGATACTTCAAATTACACTAATATATTAGAAACTTTGACTAAAAATTATTCTTTGGTAATTATTGATTGTGACTATGATACAGACTATAATTATTTTGCACAAGCACAAGAAATATATCTAGTGCAAAGTTTAGACATTTTAACTATACAACCATTAACAGCATTTTTAAGAAATTTAAAAGCTAAAAATGCATTGAATCCAGAAAAAATCAGAGTAGTTTTAAATAAAATGGTTAACTTAAAAAGTGTAACAGAGAAGACAATTATTGGAGGAATGGCATATTACAATGACCCATCAATGTCATTTATGACAGAATTATTTAATAAAGACACTGTTAAATATTGTGTAATTCCGTTTGAAGAACAAACTTATGCAAAATACCTAGATGGAATTATCAATTGTAAAATTTCTTTAAATGGATATTCTAGAAATTGTATGACAGCACTTAATACATTGAGTGATATGGTATATCCTTTAGTTGAAAATAATACAACAAGAAACAATAAAACATATAATTCATATAGCAGTGGAAACAATTTCTCAGCTAGTATGAATAGCACACTAAATAAAATGAAAAATAACTATTAAAATATTCTTACAAAAAGGGGTGAGCTTTTTGCCATTAGCAATAATAATAATATTAATACTAATAATTGTAGCATTACTTGCATATAACTTATCAATAAGTAAAAAAATAGAAAACTTTAACAGCATAAATCAAAAAATAACCAATTTAAATATACTACAAGATTTTATGAATACTATAAGCGAAGTCACCTCTGTAAATGAAAAAATTCAAAAAATCAATAATATATTAATTGAAAGATACAATATTAAATATTCTACAATAGTTGTATATAATGGTACTGAATATGTAATTAAAGCATCAAATGTTGATAAAAAACATTGGGAAGTGTTAAGAAACTTACAAAGTGAAGAAACATTTAAAGACAGTATACAGTCAGCAATTCCAAAATATATTACAATTGAAAAAGAAGGGGAAAGATTACCATATCAAAAAATGGAATTTGAAAGAGCTAAATCAGCAATATTTTTCCCACTTTACATAGATAATGTATATATTGGTTATTGGATTATTGAAGGCAGTAAACCTCATGAATTTGATAATATTGATACAACAATACTAGAAGTTGTAAAAAATAATATTGTATCAGTATTAAAGACTGTAGAAAAACAACAAATAATAGAAAATATAGTTAGAGAAGATAAATTCTCAGGACTAAAATCTGTTGAATACTTATATGGAACTGCAAGAAAGGTAATAGACCAATATCCAACATCAACAGTATGTCTTTTTAAGATAGTTAATTTACAAAAGATTAATGAACTAGTTAGTAGAAAAACTGGTAATACAGTTATTACAGAAGTAAGTGATTTACTAAAAAATAATTTGGCTGAGGAGTACTTTTTTGTAAGATATATGGGACCAAAATTTGCTATAGTCTTTTCTGGAATTGAAATGGATGCTATTGTTAGTTTTATGAGTCAAGTAAAAGAAAAAGTTGAAAACATAAAAATAACTGTAGACAAAAATAAAGAAGCAATTCCAAAAATAAATGTAGTATTATCTACATATTATAAAGGAACTGCACTAGAAGGACTTACAAAAAAATTAGAAGAGTATTTAGATACAGCTTCAAATAATGAAAATACAATTAATTATTTATAAGGAGGAAAATCAATATGATATCAGATGAAACAGTTAGCTTTAAAGTTGAAAAGGACAAAAACATAAAGGCAAGGGAAATCTTAAAAGAAGTATATCATGCTTTAGAAGAAAAAGGATATAATCCTATAAATCAAATAGTTGGATATATTTTATCAGGAGATCCAACATATATTACAAGTCATAATGATGCAAGAAATCTAATTAGGCAAATTGAAAGAGATGAACTTTTAGAAAAAATGGTAAAAAACTATATAGGATTGGACGAATAATAGAATGCGTAAATTAGGAATTGATTATGGAGATAGTAGAGTAGGACTAGCTATAACAGATGAATTAGAAATTACTGCACAAGGTTTAGAAACTATTCACCATAATGGAAATGATAAGTTAATCTTAAAAAGGTTGGATGAAATTTTATCTCAATATTCAATTGATACATTTGTTATTGGAATGCCAATAAATATGGATGGAAGTAAAACAGAAAGAGTAGAAGTAACAACTAAATTTATACATAAATTAAAATGTAAATTTCCTAAAATTTCAATAGAAACAATAGATGAAAGACTAACTACAGTAGCAGCGCATAAAACAATGAACTATTTGAATATTGATAAAAATAAAAAGAAACAATTAGTAGATACAATTTCAGCAGTATATATTCTTGAAACATATATGAATAAGCGAAAAAACAATGTATAAACAATATAAAAATACAAATAATAAATAAAGAAAATTAAACAGATATTAACATTGTAGAGATACAATATTTATAATATATAAAAAACGAGAGGAGAAAAAATAAAATGAGTGAAGATCTAAACAAGAAAGTTGAAAATGAAAATGAAGGAGAAGAATTAGACAATATATTAGTACTTAATGATGAGGAGGGAAATGAAGTAGAATTTGAATTTCTAGACTTAATTGAATATGAAGGAGAAGAATATGTTGTTCTTTTACCAGTAGATGAAGAAGAAACAGAAGAACCAGGAGAGGTTGTAATCTTAAAACTAGAAGATACAGAATCAGAAGAAGAAGAATCTTATGTTAGTGTAGAAGATGAAAATGTACTTAACAAAGTATTTGAAAAATTCAAAGAGAAATTTGAAGATGAATTTAATTTTGTAGACTAATAAAAAATTATGTGTGAAGTTTTCAGGTTTGATAACTCCACATATATACATAAGAAACTTGTTTAGTAAAAAGGATGGAAAAATATATGAAAAATTTATCTAGTTGGTTGATTGCTATATTTGCATTTGCCTTTTGGTTATATAGAGTTGTAGCAACAGCATTATATTCTATGGGAACAGAGCTTGTTTTACCACCAATGGACATGATAATGGAAATATTATTGTTATTCATTACATTTATATGTATATGCTTTATTATAAAAAGAAAATTATTATCTGCAATAATATATTTAATATCACATATATTCTACTATGGAATATATATGTATCAAAATGTAGAAACTATGATAAATAATTCGGGAACATTAAACTTATACATGGGATTGCTTGTATGTTTGGTTGCTTTAGTAATACCAGTAGCAGCTTTATTTGATGTATTAGTTGATAAAAGCAGAAAAGTTAACCCTGTGGATAAACAAACAGACTGGTTTTATAAAAATAAAGAATATGATAGAAAGCTTGATGAAAGAGCAGATAAAAATCAATATAGAACTTTATAAAAATAATATCATAAATACTACTGACAATGTTATTATTGTCAGTAGTATTTATATAAATAAGTATAGGGAGACTAATTAAAAATGAAAAAAGGCGAATTAGAACTAATTGATTATGCTATATATTTTGCAACAAAAGCACATACTGGTCAAAAAAGAAAAACAGAACAAGATGTGGATATGATATTTCAGAAAATAAAAGTTTACCATGGAAAGAAAGAAAAATAGAAGCAATAAATAAAATAAAAACAGCAAGTATGGATGGAAAACTTGTGGAATGTGCAGATAAGATCAGCAATTTAGAGTCTTTGTACAATTTGTATCAAGAAGAAGGGGAAGAAGTTTGGAAAAGCTTTAATAAACCAAAAGAAGAGCAAAAATGGTATTATACTAATATGTATCAAGCCGTTTTAATGAATACTACAGAAGAAAATATGTTATTTGACAGAAATAAAATGTCTTAGAGTAATCTGAGGCATTTTTTAGTACATTGTAATTTTATTGAAAATTATTTTTTGTTATGTTAGAATATGAATGAATTGAAAGAGAAAGGAAATAAAATATGGATGAATATGTTTTAAAAAAATTGGAACTAATAAAAGCAAAATGGAAAGAAAAAAATGACTTTCAAGAAAAAGGAGTAATATTATTACCTAAAATTATTTCTATAAACAATGTATATTACTTTGCTTATCCAATACTTAGCAAAAATGAAAATTCTGAATATGAATTGCAAAATTGGATATATCAAGAATTGAAAAAATTAGTATTAAAATATTCTCTTAAAAATAGTGATGATTATATTGGAAAAGTAAACTTTGATGAAGAAATGATAAACAATACATTAGATAATAAAGATATATCAAAAGAATTTTTGAATCTATATAAATATATTACTGCAATTGTAACAAACAAAGAGAATAAAGAAATAGAACAAGGAAAATTAGATAAATTAATAGAGAAATATAA
>ENA-ORSI01001947-ORSI01001947.1-human-gut-metagenome-genome-assembly--contig:-NODE-1947-length-16076-cov-4.446040_pt1 | contig 16076 bp, 13 predicted proteins | sample MGYA00242187_ERZ509154 | MGnify/ENA primary metagenome ERZ509154 (study PRJEB26280, sample SAMEA2338627) | human gut metagenome | biome: human gut; feature: human-associated habitat; material: faeces...
GAAGCTGCTGGAAGCGTGGGTGGTAATACACCACGATGATCTGGAAGCGAATTGGAAGCTGTTGAGCAATGGTGAGCAGTTCTTCCGTATTGACCCTTTGAAATAAGGAGTGATCTTATGTTGCAGCCAAAATTGACCAAGGTGGAGACCATAAGCCCCTTGAAGCTTCGCCTGTTCTACGAAACGGGTGAGGTGAAGCTCTTTGATGTTGCGCCCTATGCAACGGGTCCGTGGTACGGACAGCTGAAAGACGAAAGCTATTTCAATGCGGTGCAGCTGCTGCCCGGCGGTGTGGGTATCGAATGGCCGGAGGGGCAGGACGTTGCGCCCCACGAGCTGTATGAGAACAGCATCCTCGTAAAGAAAACTGCATGATGGAGCATCTGCCCATAGAGCCTGTGAACGACACGGGTTCTTTTTTATATTTGCGGAGGAAAATATCCTTTTAAACCAGTATGATATTTTATTCACAAATCAAATGGCGGTTTCTCCCCTAAAATATAGCACAAAAACACAATTTTGTCTTGAACTTTTTGCCGTCTGTGCTAGAATAAAGAAGAAAGGCATCCTTGTGTCCAACAGACACGGGAAGCAAATTTTGGAAAGCATTTTCGGAGGTAATCACAATGGCTGATATGTTTGCACCGCTGGTAGCACAGCTGAAGGCAAATCCCAAGACGATCGTTTTCACCGAGGGCAATGATCCCCGCATTCTGGAGGCCGCTGCAAAGCTGCTGGCCGAGGGCGTGCTGAAGGTCGTCATGGTGGGCAACGGTCTTGAACAGCCCGCCGTCACCACGCGCCTGACGCTCATCACGCCCGACTCCGGCGGGATCGAGATCTACAAGACCGGCGACAACGGCGCGGCGCTTGCCGGAGCGGTCTTCGGCGTAAAGGACGCAAGCAGCCGGCAGATCGGCACAATCACTACCAACTCCCGGGGCTACGGCAGTCTGGACGGCCTCGACCCCGGAACGTATTATGTACAGGAAATCAGTGCACCTAGCGGCTATAACCTCGATCCCACCGTGCACACGGTGAACGTGAGCCTTGCCAACACCGCGACGCTTTCGCTCACCAACAGCAGCATCAAGGGGTATATCGCCATCAAAAAGACGAACGCAGACCCAACGAAGGGCAGCTATCCGCTCACCGGCGCTGTGTTCACCATCTATAGCGGCAGCACCCCCGTGGATACCGTGACCATAGCCGCTGACGGCACGGGCAAAAGCAAAGCGCTGCCGCTTGGGACCTATACCGTGCGCGAAACTACAGCCCCGCAGGGCTTCGTAGCAGCCGCCGACCAGAGCGTGATCATCAGCACAGCAAACGCGGTGAACGGCGTCGTAAACGTCAGCATTACCGTTCCCAATATGCCTCAAATGGGTAAGGTGCGGGTGCAGAAGACCAACGCCGACGACTCGCTTGGTTCTCATTCCCTTGCTGGCGCGGTGTTCGAGGTGCGTGACAGCGCGGGGACGCTGGTGGATACCATCACCACCGATAACACAGGCAAGGCCGAGAGCAAGGAGCTGGTGCTGGGGACGTACTCGGTCAATGAGATCACTGCCCCTAACGGCTTCGTACTGAACTCGACCCCGAAGAACGTCACCATCTCATACGGCAGCCAGACCGCCGCCGTGATATATGGCGATGTGAACATCCCGAATAAGCCGCAGGCAGGCCAGATCACCGTGCAAAAGACCAACGCAGATTCGGACATGGGCGATTATGCGCTCTCCGGCGCGGTGTTTGAGATCTACAGCGGCGATACTGTTGTGGATACGCTCACCACCGACGCCGACGGCAAGGCGGTCAGCAAGCTGCTGCCCCTTGGCGCATACATCATAAAGGAAAAGGCCGCGCCCGAGGGGTTCGTGCTGAACACCGCTGCCTACGATGTGGAGCTGGCCTATGCGGGTCAGACCATCGAGGTGGTATATGAATCCGTCACCGTACCGAACAAGCCCCAGACCGGAACGATCACGATAACCAAGCGGGACGCCGAGACCGGAACTGAACCGCAGGGCGAAGCCACGCTCGACGGCGCTGTGTTCGAGATACTCGATACCGAAGGCAATGTGCTGCACACCTTGACGGCGGATACGGATATGGTGACGAGCCCTGAGCTGCCCCTTGGCAGTTATGTGGTGCGGGAAAAAACGCCGCCGCTTGGCTATACCTTCAATGAAAACGAGTATCCGGTGGTCATAGAATACGCCGGGCAGACAGTCGAGATCGTTGAGAAAGCAGTCACGGTAGAGAACACCGTCATACGCGGCAGGATCAGCATCATCAAGTACGCCGAGTTCGGATATGGCAGCAACAAGGAGACACGACCCCTTGCGGGCATCGAATTCACAATCACACGCAAGGCGGATGGCGAGGTCATGGATACGCTGACCACCGATGTTTCGGGTTATGCCATCTCGGATGTGCTGCTGTACGGAACGTACACCATCACCGAAACCAAGGGTATCGACAGCCATAAGATCATCGACCCAATCGACGTGACCATCGACGTTGACGAGAAGGTCTATGCCTACGCGTTGGAAAACGAGGCGTTCAAGAGTGAGCTGAAGATCGTCAAAGTGGACGCTGAGACCGGCAATATCATCCCCGCGGCCGGCGTTCAGTTTAGGATTAAGGATGCGGACGGCAACTGGGTCGTACAGCGTCAGCTCTATCCTTCCCCTGTGGATATAACCGTGTTTGAAACGGCCGCCGATGGCACGCTGGTGCTGCCCGAGCCGCTGCTTTACGGCGATTACACCTTATTTGAGGTGCGGGCAGGCGAAGGCTACCTGCTGGGCGCGGAGCCCATCCCCTTCAGCGTAGGCAAAGACGGGAAAACCATAGAGGTGGAATGCCCGAATACGCCCGTCATGGGCAAGATCACCGTGAAAAAGACCGGCCCGACCTTCACTGGCGTAACGGAAACGGAATCCGAGTTCGGCATGGTCAAAACCGCCACATACTCGGATATCCCGCTCGAAGGCGCGGTGTTTGAGATCCGCGCCAAGACCGATATCAAAACTCCGGACGGCACGCTGAAGCTCAGCGCCGGAGAGGTCGCCGACACCGTCACCACGGGCAGCGATGGAAGCGCCGTCAGCAAGGCGCTGTATCTTGGCGAATACGAAGTCGTGGAAACGACAGCGCCCGAAGGGTATTTGCTGGATACAGAACCGCACGCGGTCACGCTTCGGTATAAAGACCAGTACACCGCGATCGTCAACGCGCAGGTCGGTATCCGTGATGACGCGCCCAATGTGGAACTGACCCTGATAAAGCGCGCCGAGCTGTTCCACGCCGAAGAGGCGAAGATAATCACAGGCCCCGGCGAGGGCTTCACGTTTGGGTTGTACACGGATGAGCAGATACTGGGCGAGAACAGTGCACTCCTACCTAAGGATACGCTGGTTTATGTGGGTTCTACGGATGCCGAGGGAAATCTTCAGGTCCATGAGAACGTTCCGTTTGGAAAGTACCGCTTTGTAGAACTGGCCGTGCCGGAGGGCTACATCATTTCCAAAGATGCATATCCGATTGCACTCGTATACGGCAGCCCGAGTACCGAAACCGTGCGTGTCGCCGCCAACGATGGGAATCCCATCATCAACGAGCTGATAACGGGCAAGATCAGGATCATCAAATTGGACGAACGCTATCGGGCGCCGAACCTCCTCCAACGCATCTTCGGCGGCGGTGATACCGAGGCCGACTACCGGCTCGCCGGAGCGGTCTTCGAGGTATCCAATAAAGAGTTGGGCGTATCCATAGAGCTGACCACGGACGCAAACGGCGAAGCGCTCTCTCCGGAGCTGCCCGTGGGCACATACGTCATCCGCGAGACCAAAGCGCCCGCGGGCTTCGAGCTGAGCGGGCAGGAGTACGAGGCAGTCATTACGGCAGACTCCGACGAGGTTCTGGAGTATGTGTGCAAGAACTCGCCCAAGCAGGTACACATCACTAAGGTCAGCTCCGTAGACGGCAGGCTGCTTGCGGGCGCTGCGATTGAGGTAAAAAACGCGGCCGGCGAGATCATCGCCTCGGGTGAAACGGACGATAAGGGCGAGCTCGCTTTCCCCATGCCGCGTCCCGGCGTATATACGGTGCGAGAGCTGAAAGCGCCGACGGGCTATGCACTTACGGATAAGACGTTCACGTTCACGGTAACGGCGGAGGGCGAGATCACCGGCACGACCCAGCTCGTCAACACGCCGACAAGGGTAGTCATAACAAAAGTAGATAAGGACAGCGGCAAAAAGCTGGCGGGCGCGGAGATCGCCATATTCGACAGCAAGAGCAACGAGGTCTACTCGGGCGTTACCAATGAGAACGGCGAGCTGGCTGTGATCTACCTCGCTCCGGGCGAGTATACCTACAGGGAGGTCAAAGCGCCTTCGGGCTACGGTCTTAACACCGCGGTCATGAAGTTCACCGTGCAGGCGGACGGCACAGTCACCGGGGACATGACGATGGAAAACAACAGAATCGAGCTTGTCATCACCAAGACCGACATCACGGGCAAACAGCCGGTACCCGGTGCAACGGTTGAAATCTATGACGCTGACGGAAAGAGCGTGTATAAGGCAGTGACTGACAAGGACGGCACACTCAGCACCATGACGCTTGCGCCGGGCAAGTACACCTTCAAGGAAACGCTTGCGCCGGAGGGCTTTGCACTTAACCCCAACACCATGAACTTTGAGATCAAGCCCGATGGGACGATCCATGGCGATACCATCTTCACCGACGAGGTCGTGCAGCTGACCGTAAAAAAGGTCGACTCCGCGACCAAGAAGTCGCTACGCGGCGCGGAGTTTGGGTTATACGACAGCAAGGACAAGCTCTTGATGACAGGTAAAACCGACAAGGACGGCCTGTTGGTGTTCAGCAAACTCAGCCAGGGTAAGTATTCCATCAAGGAGCTGAAGGCGCCTGAGGGCTATGTGATGTCCGGCAAGGTCATCTCGGTGGAGGTGACGTCCACCTATGTCAATCAGGAAGCGTTCGTGGTCGAGAATACATCCACCGTTCCCAAGACCGGCGTGTTCTCGTTCCAGTGGTGGGGGTATGCGCTGGTTATCACCGGACTGCTATGCGCGGCTGCGGCGGGTATCCTCTCGCTGCGCAGACCGAAACGCAAAAAACAGCAGCAATAAATGCGCCGAGTCATTGCACAAAGGCCGTTTGCTTAATTAGCAGACGGCCTTTTATGTCCTTGAGTCTGGCATCGCTGGGCTTTCTTGAAAGGATTTGTGATTACAGGTTTACTTTCACGCTATTTTGGGTTACATTAATAGCGTGAAAGTGTGGTGATGGCATGGGTAAGTTTGAGCGATTGGATCAGTTGCTGTCTGAAAATAAAGGATATCTGCGTACATCGGATGCCGTTGCAGCCGGTGTATCAAAGAGTACGCTTGCTGCCTATGTGAGAGAAAACGGTTTGGAGCGCACGGCGCATGGGCTTTACATGTCAAAAGAAGCGTGGCCTGATGCTCTCTATGTGCTTCAGGTACGGTATCCAAAGGCAGTCTTTTCACACGAAACGGCTCTCTACCTATTGGGAGCCGCGGAACGTGAACCCTTGCGCTTTTCTGTTACGCTTGAAGCCGGCACAAATGTTGCGGGACTCACCAAGCAGGGCGTAAGAGTACACACAATCAAGAAAGACCTATTTGAGATGGGTCTTTCGGAGGCCGCCTCGCCCGTAGGGCATACGCTGCGGAGCTATGATATGGAACGCACGATTTGCGATCTTGTGCGAAGCCGTCGATGTATTGAAGCGCAAACGCTGCAAGGAGCGGTCAAAGGATATGCGCGAAGTAAAACGAAAAACACTCCGCGACTCATGCGATATGCAAGAGCGCTTTCAATCGAGAGTGTTATCAGGCAGTATATGGAGGTGTTACTCTAATAATCCGAACGGCAAGACAGTTGAAAGCCTTAGTTCGCAATATGTCCAAAAGCGACAGCAACAAGGCTATAATCATCATACGCAACTATGTCATGGAACGGTTTCTGGAACGGCTTGCCGTTTCCCCATACCGGGATAATCTCATCCTCAAAGGCGGCACGCTTGTCTCCGCTATGGTAGGACTGGATAACCGTTCGACGATGGACGTGGATACGACCGTCAAAAACCTGACGCTGACAGAGGAAAAAGCGCACGAAATCGTCAGCGAGATCATCTCCATCCCTCTTGATGATGGGATGACCTTCGCCATTGCCAGCGTGACGACCATCATGGATGATGCTGATTATCCCGGCATCAGGGTACAGCTTGATACCTGCCTGGAAACGATGCACACGCCCTTGAAGATCGATTTTTCCACGGACGATGTGATTACGCCGAGCGAGATTCTCTATGTGTTCAAGCTTATTTTTGAGGATCGAACAATTTCCTTGTTGGCCTACAATTTGGAGACGGTGCTTGCAGAAAAGCTAGAGACCATTCTTTCCCGCGGAACGCTTAATACTCGTATGCGTGATTTCTACGATATTTACGTGTTGGGCATTTCGTAGCAGGACAATATTGACGCAGACACTCTCGGACGCGCACTGATCAACACAGCCGAGAAGCGTGGGTCACTGCCTGTCATCGATCACGTTGGTACTACCATAGACGAGATTGAGAACAGCTCTGCACTGCAATCTCTATGGGAGAACTACAGAACTAGCTTCGACTATGCCGCCGATATTCAGTGGGAAACAATCATCCGTGCATTCCGTCAAATGTACGATATGGCAGTTCCTCCCAGATGATCGGGACACGATTGGTTTTTCGCATTGAGTAAACCCCATATACCTTTATGTTCACGACCCGTGCTTTTGCACAGGTCGTTTTCTATGCGCCCAAGCCCGGCTAAACCGGGCTTATTTATTTCAGTAATCAAGGAGGAATCTCACATGAAACTCATTCGCAAACGTATCCAGCCGCTGCTTCTCATGGCGCTGCTGCTCATCGCGGCGCTACCCATGCAGGCGCTGGCCGCAGAAGGCGACGCAGGCTGGACACAGTACGGCCGCACAGGTCATGCCACGGCAAGCGGCGATACCGTCAGTTTTTCCGGGCATCCTACCGATCCGTTTACCACCCTTCTGTTCCGCCCGGCACAGGACGGCGATTACCGCACCTTTACGTTCCACCTGACCGAAGGCAATACCGACTGGCATACTCTCGAGGGCAGCGGCTTCGTGTTCAACGCTGTCACGGACGGGAACACGCTCAATGGGTATGCCGTGCTGTTTGGACAGAGCAATGTAGGCTATTACAAGCTTGCCAACGTCAGCATGGCCGCGCTCGCCTCCACCCAGTTCACCGGGCTTTCAGGCGTGACGCTCATCCAGCAGGAGGCCAAGCCCGCATACTCGGCAGGCACAACCTGGTACCTGAAATTACAGGTCAGTCCCGGCTCACTGTCGTTCTATAAGTACGATGATGCCGGCTTCTCAAGCGGCCAGACGGCGATATTCAGCAACGTGGCCATCGACGACTCCGTTGGCAGCGGCTACGGCCCATTCGGCAGTTTCATAAGCCATAACTGCTCGGTGATATCGACCTCCAGCTTCGAATATTTCACGCTGAAGATCAGCCCGAACACCGCGCCCGCTATCAAGGCACCTGATGTGGTGATTGACCGCGGCGGCAGTTTTGACCCTAACGCAAATGTGAGCGCCAAGGATGCGGAAGACGGCGATCTCAGCAACATGGTGCAGATCACCTCCAATAATGTGGACGTCAACATGCCAGGCGCATACCAGGTGGTTTACTCCGTCGCCGATATCCTCGGCCTCACCGGTACGCACACCCGCAACGTCATCGTGCGCGCTGATGTGGAACTCATTGCTGTTGATGCGGTGACCGGCGACCCGCTCTCTGGCGTGGGCTTCAGTCTCGACGATGAGAACCTGCCCGACACCTCCGCTGATGGCAAAACTGCCGCTGTGATTGACCCCGGCACGCACGCTTGGGAGGTGGTTAAAGCACACCCCGACTACATTTCCCCCAAGGGCGAATCGGTTCTGATGGACGGCAGCAAATTCAGTACATGGCCCGCTCAGATCCGCATTCCCTTCGTGAAGAAGACCTACGATATGGCGCTTGCCGTACAGCTTATCAAGGTCAACGACACTCCTGTGACGGAGGGCATCACAGCCAAGTATGGCGATACCGTCGCCTATCAGCTTCGTATCACCAATAAAGGCAATCAAGCGGCAGTTCCGACTGTTGCCCTGAACGTTCCCACTGGGCTAACCGCAACAGAGGCCACCGCAGCCAAGCTCCCCGAGGGCAAGCTTTCGCTGACCCAGCCCATTGAGCCCGGCGCGCATACGGATGTGGAGCTGACCTTCAAGGTGAGTTCCGTGGCCGCATCAGCGTCTTTGGTGCTGCAGGGCAAGGCCATCACCGTCGCAACGCCGGACGGCATGGCCAAGACCGACATCAATCTCAACGATAACGAAGATGAAGCGCCCACGCCCGTGAAAAACCCGCCGGTCATCCTGACCGTGGTGAACGCATTGGATAAGACCGATAAGCTGGCCGGCGCGGAGCTGAAGCTCACGGACAAGAACGGGAAAACTGTCTTCGCCGGCACGACCAATGAGAAAGGCACGGTTGAGGTCAACGGTTTGTATCCTGGGCAGTACACCATCACCCAAACCAAGGTGACGGCGGGCTATCAGCTGCCGGACAAGACATGGAGCTTTACCAAGGCTGACGACGGCACCGTGAACGGCACGACCGAGATACCAAACGAGCCCACGCTGGTTCTGGTGACCGATGTGGAGGTGCTGGACGATAAGACCGAGAAGCTGCTTCCCGGCGGCACGATCAATATCGTGGACGCGGAGGGCAAGCAAGTGCAGTCCGGTACGCTCGGCGAGAAGGGCGACCTGACCATTCGTTATATGAAGCACGGCAAGTATGTCCTCAAGCAGGCCAAGGCCCCACTCGGGTATGTGCTGCAGGTCAAGGAGTACCCTTTTGAGATCACCGCCGAGGGCAAGGTCACGGGCGATACCAAGCTCGTCAATGTCCCCACGCTGGTCGTTATCTCGAAGCTTGACCCGGACAAGAAGGCGGTAGCCGACGCCACATATGAGGTCTATAATGCCGAGAACAAAAAGGTGTTCGACGGTAAGACCGATAAGGAAGGCAAGCTGACCGTGAAGTATCTGCCCGCCGGCAAGTACACCTACAAGGAGACCAAAGCCCCCAGCGGCTATGCGCTCAACCCTACGGCGTATGCGTTCGAGATCGACGAGAAGGGCGTAGTCGCCGGAACGCTCATTGTGACGGATCCCTTTGCCAACATCGTGATCAAGAAGGTGGACGCCAAGACCAATAAGCTGCTTGCAGGCGCGCAGTTCGGTCTTTACGACAGCACCGATAAGCTGCTCACGACCCTGACCACCGACAACAACGGCCTCGTGCAGTTCACCAAGCTGCCATGGGGCAAGTACAGCGTCAAGGAGCTGAAAGCGCCCAGCGGTTATGCGGTCAACGGCAAGCTGGTCACGGTGGAGATCAACGAAACCTATCAAAACCCGGCCGAACCGCACGTTGTGGAGAACTCTCCCGCCGCCCAGACCGGCGTTGACGGCTTCCCGTGGTGGGGCATTGCGCTGCTTGCGGTCTGCGTGCTCGGCGGCGGTGGATGCGCGTGGTATCTGCTGCGCAAAAAGCAGCCGGCCGTCGATAAGCGCCGTGCGAAGCATAACTGATAGAGCCTGTGCGGGAGGCCGTCTACATGGCGGCCTTCACTCATTTGAGGAGGTAATTCGTGTGACCCGTTATAAGAAAAAGATGCTCATCCTGGCCATGGCGCTGATCGTATGCGCTGTTAGCATTCTGCCGTGGACGCAGGTAGCGTATGCCACGCCAGACGCAAAACCCACAAAGACCACGATCGCAGACAAGCTGATACTACAGCTTGGCCCCGACTGGGCGGGCGTGGAGTTCGAGCTGGTGACGGACGTAGGTAAATATCCCGGCACGATCGTGGTCGATAACACGGGTGTGCTGGCGCTTGAACTCAGTGACAGTTCCACATTCACACTTTCCTGCTTGAATTCCAAAGTAACGCCGCCCAAGCCTGCGCTGCAAGAACCGGATGAGCAGGCAACTGAACCCATAAAGCCCCATATATTTGGCGCAACGGATCTGGTGCAGCCGAGCGAGCCTGCACCGGCAAATAAAAATGAACAGCACCCGACCGCTGATCTGACAAAACAGCCACAGATGGAATCTGAAACGCCGGCAGATGAATTCCGACAGAACATCCCCACTCTTCAACTTGTGCTATTCATCGGAGGGGCTGTGCTATGTATCGGAGGGCTTATCGTCATACGGATCGTAAAAAAGCGTCGTGAATATGACGATGAAGATGACGAATAAGCTGTAGAACTGACTTCGCTTTCCGTAGAACTGAGATAGCAAAATATCCAGTAAAATAGGCACTTTTCTGGCTTTTTATGCTTGACTTTGCGAGCAAAATATGTTACTCTTTCCGTGTAGAAAAGCTTGCGCTCAGGCTTTCTGCGCGGACGAAGTCGACCGGCCGCCAACACATATCCAGAAGGGTATGGAGCAGTTACGGAACGGTGCATTGAGCCGATCCATACGGCGCAAGCAGAGAATTGAATAGCCGGAAGGCACCAAACATATTACAGAGTCAATGGGCTGATGCGACACCACTATTTCAGCCACCTTGGCTCTGTATGTCGTTTTGGCAGCTTTCCGGCTTTTTGTACTCATCCATCTTCAGGTGGATGTTGACGACAGAAAGGTTGGTGAGAATATTGAAGAAGAATAAGATGAACAACCCCTTTATAGGAATCCCGGGTATGAGCGCAATGCGCTGCCCTTACTGCGGCAGCCCTGTTGTTCTGCGCTCGGCGGATGGTATCTACAAAGAAAATCATGCGAATACAAAACTCTACGTTTGCAGCCGATATCCGGCCTGCGACGCTTATGTGCGCGTCCATGAAGGTACCAACAAGCCTGTGGGCAGCCTCGCCGACCATAGGCTTAGAAAGCTGCGAAAGGAAGCGCACGACTCATTCAACAGATTGTACCTGACCGATGTTATGACAAAGGATCAAGCCTATGCGTGGCTTGCAAGCATGATTCAAGCGCCTCGTTCGCAGGCACATATCGGGTATCTTCGGGAGTATTACTGCGAGCAGGTAATTCGGCAGAGCAAGGCAATTCTGGCAAATAGGCAACAGGCCAAAAGCAATGTAAATCGTATGAGGCCACAAATCAATATAGGAGGTGAATCGGCATGACGCTGACTGTTGAACAACAACGTATCGTTGAAGAAAACCTGGGGCTTGTAAGAGCAGTGCTTTCGCGTTGCGTGAGCAGCCCCGGTTCAACCGGCATTTATTCATATGATGACCTTTTCCAGATTGGATGCATTGCCTTATGCGAAGCTGTGATCGAATACCAACCCGGGCGCGCCGTGTTTTCGACCTATGCCTTTGTAGCGATACGCAACCGGATCTACAATGCGCTTGCATGCGCCACATATCGCCGCAAAAGGGAGAAACAGAGCGATTTCCCTAACGAGCCAGTTGCGGTAGTCCCCATGGACACTCCGGAAGCACACGAGCTTCGCAAAGTCCTCCGTGAAACTCAGGATAGGCTCAAAGGCGTTACCCGTAAAGGCATAGATGCGATGATATTCATGAGTGAAGGCTTCACCTGCCGTGAGATTGGAGAAATGTATGGAACGAATGCGAACAATGTCACTGCTTGGATTTCTAAAGCCCGTAAAGCACTCAGACTCGATGTAAAGTTCATGCGTTTTGCAGCGGAACTGGAAGTATGAAGCGTTTTATAAAACACATGGCTATTCCTGCGCTATGCTGTATTATGACCCTGACACTGTTCAGGGTCTTTTTCTTTTTGGGGTATGTGCCTACAAGCTCGATGGAGCCAACAATCCGGCAGGGGAGTTTCATTGTAGCCGCCAGAATGGCCTATTGGTCTTCTGAGCCGAATGTGGGGGACATAATAGTGTTCAGCCATGACGGCAAAGTGCTTGTCAAACGAGTGGCGGCCGTTGCAGGCGAGGCGGCGTGGACGTGGAAGGGGCCTGAAACAGTACCCTGCGGGATGCTTTACTTACTCGGTGACAATATAGATGCGTCAATCGATTCCCGGCTCTGGGTCGATCCGTTCGTTCCGGTTGAAAACGTGATTGCCCGGTATTACGAATAGAAACCGGGCGTCGGCACTGCCATGCTAACGCCCGCTGTACGTTATCACTCTTTGCTCAAGTACTGTCTAAGATGTCGAAGCCCTTGTGCGATGGAAGCGGATACCGCCGCGATGCTCACTCTTTCAGCGCGAGCAATCTCAGTCTCGCTCAATCGTAGAAAGAAATGCGCGTATATCCACCGCATCTGCTTGACCGGCAGCTTCAGCATTGCTTTATAGAGAGCTTCATTCCTTTGCGTTTTCATGTATATTTCCTCCAAGGATGGCAGCTCCATCTCCAAATCGGTAACAGCCTCAATAAATGCTAAGCACTCACCGTGGTATCTGCGCCGTTCATCCTGCGCATGTTCAAGCCGCTTCAATTCTTCCAATAACAGCTTTACCTGCTCGGGAACCTCGCAGAAAACGTCCTGCCTATATAACACCGGATAGTAAATCCGGAGATTGATCACTATCATATGTTTCCTCCGTTTCAGTCGTGGGTGAAAAGGTTGCTGAAACGGGGCGGGAGGAGCCCGAATAGATATAAAAGGAGCATGCTTGGTTCTTATCGATACCATCATGCTCCATGCGTGATATTCTGTTCGCCCTATCAGTTCCTTATCGGCCTGCGCGTTTCCCTCCATGCAATTCGTCGAATTTGCTGATGCCATGAGGTAACTGATAGTGATTTTAGCCATTGTAGGCTACCGATTACAGTGGAAATGCCGTAATTTCAAGCTGATGACGAATACCAAAGACCCCTCCTGCCCGACAGACGGGAGGAATACAGTAAGTTTTAGAACTGCAATATGCCTACCAATCCAGCCGTTTTTTTTGAGGTCAGATTGCCAAGCTGATTTGCCGCCACTATTAGTTCCTAAATACTGCCACTAATGTATCGTTTTGTCGTTTGGCTCTTCTTTGTAGAATATTGACTGAAGGAGGTGAACGGACAGTGGCAGTAATCAAGAACGATACGGACGCACCGGGCGTAATACTGAAAGAAGCGAGAGAGGCGAAGAACTTCACCAGAGAGCAGATAGCGGAGCGTGCTAAAATCAGCATTAGGTATCTTACGGCTATTGAAAATGAAGGTCGCAAACCTTCTTACAATGTCCTATACCGCTTGCTCCGCTGTATATGTATTTCTGCCGATTTGGTCTTTTATCCAGATATGGAAAAGGCCGATACCGATGGCGCCCAACTTGTCCGGCTAATCCAGCAATGTGGTGTGCGAGATCGTAAGCTGGTGTTAGCTTTGGTAAACCATATGATAGATAATGAGAGTTGCCGCTCCTAATGAAACCAAAAGCCCATGGAAGTATTTTTTCATTGGCTTTACCTTTCTCACCCATATAGATGAACGCGCATCTCATCGTTGATGGCCTTAATAATGCATCTTGGAGAGATAGGGGCAAAAAGTGGAATTTATGTTGAAATCCATATAGTGGCTGTACAAGGCATTTTTGCAATCTCTAAAGTAGATTTACTTGTCAGCTATGGATTCATAATTTAGTACCCCCGTCCACGATCAATTCTGCTGCCCGTTATTGCATTAATGGTACAAATGCTGTTGCACCCGCGTGATTGAGCCGATAGTTCACGCTTCATCGTGTTGATAAAATAGACGTCCCCTTTCTCATCTTTATATTCAATTTCACCATAGAACTCCCAAACCGGAACTGCCTCAATGGTGTCGTTTTTACCTACAGTGCAGCTCATCCCAAGCTCTATCCTATCAACACGGACAATAATAGCATCAGAAGATATTCCGTATGACTCATAGGTATACTTATTCTGCGATGTACGCATATAAGATGTCATAGATTCACAGGCTGAATCTATATCGATCACAGTAATATCTTCGTCAGTTATTATAACTTCACCAGGTTCTTGCCAATGGAAGGATACTAATCCCTCGTTGTCAAACTGCATTTCGATAAGTTCCCAAAATACGGCTGCATCATACTCACCGTCTACTGCTCCGCGTTGTATCTGTTCACTATAAACTTGGCTCACATTTCCTATTTTACGCATAAATGTGACATACCTACGTTCATGCCGACTTGGAAATACATATCCCATTTTTTCTAGTCTTTGGTCGATAATGGTGTGGTTTATAGGCCAGACGCCAGTCTTTACAACGCAGAACGAATCTGTTAACTTGAGTTTATCCAGTATTGCTTCCGCCTGTTCAAGCGCCTGTGCTTCCGACACCATGAGCGGCTCAATATCATCGATAAGATGTCTTTTGAAACCTAAATCCATAAAAGATAGTATTTGCCGATATTCATCGGATAGAGCTTGAAAGGAAGCTTTCTTGTTTTTGCCCGTGTCAACTTTTATAAAGCCGTTATCATAACCAAATATTCTCTGTAAGGAAACAGCTTTATCATTATCTGGGCTTGATGGAAGCGCCTTTTCCATATTGTCGATTATTTCACCATAGAATATGATGTCAGATTCATCAAGCACATCTTTTGCTGCCTCAATCTGCATTTTTACAGTTGCTATATACTCCATTAGTTCCTGCTTGGTTTCAACATATTCATAGATTGGAGCATTATCAAAAAGTGCATTAGCGACCTTTTCTACTGTTGCTATATCAAATGGAACTCTTATTATTTTTCCCACGCTAAGGGGGGATTGAGGGACGATAACATCGGCATCGATTACCAGTTGTATTCCATCGGATAAGTCAGACGTCATTGTTTGTTTTGCTGAAGTATCTTTCCACGGAAGAGATCCCGAATCCTGGATTATTTCGCTAGTATAGTTGACAGAAGTATCCTCGCGTTTAGGAGTGGGCTGGCAACCCAATAGGAAGGTTATGCATAAGAAAACAATCACGAAAACAAACCGCTTCATCTATTTAATACCTCCAAATGGGTTTATAGCAGGCAGTGCGCTATAACCCCGTTCAATGTTTTAGCCGTGGATTACAACAACGCTACCCTTTATGTAGTATTGTGCTTGAGTATTGCCAAACTGACAAGTATAGGTTTGGCTGGAAGAGAGATTGCGAATTGTGGCGTTTGCCTGATTCCATTCATAATCAGTGCCGAAGGATGCCGAACCTTGTCCAGATGACAACGCAGTCACCTTGAATTCCTGATCATAAGCATATCCTGTCAGCGGAGTTGTGGAATCCTGCGTTGCATACACGCAAGCGGTAGCGGTAAACTCCAACTTTCCAGCCGATGATGGGCTGTACTTGTTCTTGGAGTTTACATAGCTCTTGAAGTTCACTGCAAGTGTGCTCTGGGCAGCTAAAGCAACGCTTGCCAATGCAAAGATCATGACTAACGCAAGTGCTAGTGCAATTATTTTTTTCATATCCTTCTCCTTTCTAAATCTTTGAGTTTTGGGCAAGAACAGGTATATTCATGTTTAGCCCTTGCAACTCTGCATTGCCAAATAGCAATGAGCTTGCCCAACTCATGACTTGCAAGGGCTTTTTTATTCCTTCAATGGAACCACCTCCTTTTTCGCTATATATAAGACACGCTGACGCGGGAAAATCTGTCGCCAGAAGCGTATTTTTTATATACTAATAACCGACACCGCCATACGGCTATTTCATCCTCATCATCCTTGCAAACTTGCTCACCACAATCACCGCGACGATTATCGCGATAGCTGCGAAGGCCGCGAGCGCGCTTATCCACCACTGGCTCATGGCGCGCTTCTGCTCCTCCTCGGCCTTTTTTTCGGCGTCGGTCTTTTCGCCCTCTATCACGGGTTTTTGTATCTCAGTGGCGAAGTCCACACTCACCGCGTATTCCTCCCCCGCGTCGTCCTTGTAGGATATGGTGTAGACGCCTGTGGTCTTGCCGTAGCTTTCGGTGTAGCCCTC
>ENA-ORSI01001954-ORSI01001954.1-human-gut-metagenome-genome-assembly--contig:-NODE-1954-length-16042-cov-6.041096_pt1 | contig 16042 bp, 10 predicted proteins | sample MGYA00242187_ERZ509154 | MGnify/ENA primary metagenome ERZ509154 (study PRJEB26280, sample SAMEA2338627) | human gut metagenome | biome: human gut; feature: human-associated habitat; material: faeces...
AAACTTAAGAACCCTCGGGGCGATAGCCCCGTCAAACTTTAGAACCCTCAAGCCCGTCAGGGCTTGTCCCCAATAAACTTTCTCAAAGTCAATATCTTCCGTCACCTTTAAACCTCAGCCCCTTTGATGTATAATGACTGTATCACGTACCACCTTTCTGTATTTTGGTTTGTGGAGAATCTAAGATACATGCATGAAGGAAGCGTGATTTTTTATTTCATTTCAAAAAGCAAAGCTATGCCGCCGCATAGCCTGTTCATGTCAGATAGGGGCATTTTCATGAAACGTAAAAACAGAATCATTCTTTCCTTACTGGCCGCCGTCTCGCTGGCCATGGTATCCGCGCCTGCCGGGGTGTATGCATCAAATGCTGCTGCATCTGCCGTTCAAGATGCAGGCGCCCTTTCTTTTGTGACCACTGCCAAAGACGCAGTGAAACACATGGAAGCCGCCGGCTTTGTGGATACCGACGGCTCCAAGCTGCAGGCCGTCATTCTGTCCTACGACCGGGCCATTCCTGCTTCGTCGGTGGGTACAGACACCTACTCCATTGATGATTACGGCACCACCCTTCGCCAAGAAGACCTGACCCAGGGAAAAGACCCCGGTCAAATCAAAAAAGTCTACGTCAATGACAAGCCGGAAATGGACGCCAAAGGCGGCACCTCCTCGGGCTCCTACGTCATCATCGAAGTGAATACGGACTACCAGACCGGACGGTTCCCCCGGTCCTACGCCATTACCATGTATGCCGGCGTAACCCAGAAGAAAGCCATCCGGGCGGAAAAGGGCATCATCCTCCCATCCGATGAAGCCATCACCAACTACACGAAAGAAACCTACGTAGGCTATGACCCCCAGACAGGAAAGCCCAGAGCGCCGGAATATTACAACTACGCCAAAGAAGGCTCCTACCATATCCGGGGCATCGAAGGATACCAGCTCCATACACTGGAAAACGGCACCGCCTTCCACGCCGTCCACTGCTTCGACGAAGCCAATGGCCAATACTGGGACCTGGACCTGCCCTACGCCCTCTACGTGCCAAAAGACTATGACCCCCATAAAACCTACGGCCTGCTCCTTCACATTCATGACGCCGGCTCCATGAGCGCCGACCCCCGCCTCACCCTCACCGAATCCCAGGCCGCTTCCAACTACGCTTCTGAAGATTTCCAGAACCTCGCCAGAAAAAACGGCCTGGACGGCGTCATCGTAGTATGCCCCGCCATTCCCGAATTTTACGCCATGGACGAAGCCCATCCCCACTATGAGCTCCGCATGGCCAGGGACAACTGGACCCTGAGCTGCGCCGAACCCGCCATCTGGCAGCTCATGGACCACCTCACCCGCCAGTACCACATCGATCCCGACCGCATCTACGGCAGCGGCCAGTCCATGGGCGGCATGACCATCATGGCCATGGCAGCCCAGCGGGACAACTATTTCGCCGCCCTCCTGCCCATGAGCTGCAAATGGGGCAACAACTTCAACAAAGACTACCCCTTCAACGGCACCACCTATTACAACATGCCTGCCGACGGCACCATCGTATGGCAGAAAGACAGCCACGGAAATCCGGTGAACTATAACAACTGGCTCTACATGGTATCCGACGACAACATCCTCTACCTCAATACGGCCCAGGAAAATACGGAATACCGGGTACTCTATCAGGACCTCGCCGGCCTGACCATCCCCCGGGAAGAACTCCTCCTCGACAGCACCACCACCGCCAGGAAACGGAACGCATCCATCCGCCGCCTCACCGCAAGGCCTAATGAAACAGGTATCTACCAGGCCGTCCTCACCGGCAGCGTCAGCCATATGTCCGCCTGGTTCTACGGCCACGGCACACCGGCCTGCTACGAATGGCTGCTGAAGCAGACAAGAAAAACAGAAATGGCCCGCTCCAAACTGCCCCTGAACCGCCCCTTCGCCCTGGCAGACCAGCAGAAAAAAGACGCCGACCACATTTACTCCGTGGACCGGGAAGATCCCTCCCGCATCGTCTACTACCCCACCGGCCGCCCCGGCGCCGGTACCGAAGGATACAACTCCCCCGTCACCGCCCTGGGCTCCAAAGCCAGCCTCCCGCCAGGATGGACCCCTTCCGGTAAAGACTGAGGAAATACGGAATCCCGGGCAAGTCCCTGCCCTTCCCTGTTATACTCACTACTATGACAGAACCTGATAGTGAGAAAGTAATTGTATATCATAAAGGAAACTTTATTTTCACCTATGATCTTAATTTTAGGTTAAAGCAGGAAAAGCGACTGGAATTAGCTCCAGTCGCTTTTCCTGCTTTAAATCGCTATGTTCGCCATCCCTCCATAGAAGCCTCTTTCGCATGCTGCTGATCAATCATCTTCTGCAATTCGTTTTTTCTCTGGTGAATCATCCTGCAACCTTTTTCAGAATACCCTATACCATGATATCCTCCCCATAACCGGAGCTTACCGGAAGTGAATGCTTCCGGAAAAGGGTACCGAATTTCCTGCTTCTCATACCTTACCTTTATATAGGTCGGAGCATGAAAGCATACACGCCCAATTGTAAGTCTTTCATCAATAACTTCCTGCCCCAAGCGAAGACGCCCTGGCTTAAAACAAGCTGGGTCTACGAAATTTACCTGCTGAAATATCTCTGCTCTTTCAAGAAAAATTAAATGCCACTGTTTCTCTCTTTGCTTATTGACATCCAGCTTTTCAACCAAACAAAGCGCGCCGCATTCTAAAGCTTTTCTTATTGTGCTAGCAGAAAAAATTTTTTTAGAAGCCTTAAAGCGGATCGTTCCCTTATCTTTCGTTAATGATTCGAAAAATCCTATACCATAAGCAGTGCTAAATAACAAGGTACCCGATTTAACCGTATCCAAATTCCCACTAACTTGCCTATATGTTGCAGGCATAATGAATTTCGCTCTTTGTAGTTGGGACAATTCCACACTAGGTTTCTTGCCACCAGAAGTAGTAGGTACTTTTGCTGCTTTTTTTGTTGTGATAGTAGAGTAGGATTTTTGTGTTTTCTTCTTTGCAGAAGCAGACGTTGCTTTTCGGTTCTTCTTTCGCTTTCGGGATTTCTGACTCTCCCACCGATGAAGCTCAGAATACGAAAGAGTGATATCGTTTGACCAACTTTTAGTCAAATGAAATGGACATCCTGACAATATGCCATGCCCCATAACGCGCCTCCTTGACTCAAATGATGTTTCAAACAGTCCAGCTGCCCGCGATATACCTGCTTTCGAAATATCATTAATAGCATACGGCAAGGGATAATCTTTGGTTGGCTAAAAATGTACATCTTCCATCATTAGTCAATGCCCACATATATTCCATAACTATTACCGCCAGCCACAGAGCGATTCAGCCACTTACTTCAAAACGGGATGCATGTTCAGCAGATTTTCTAACGTTTGTCTATTCCAAATCTGTACATCCATTTTTCTTGCATAGTTAGTAATATGTTGGTCTATTGATGTTGAATTGGTAATAACTAAAGCCCCAATATCACTTTTCCTTTTTACCGCATCCGCAATGCCTATGATGTCCTCAATATTGAGTTTATCTGGATATATGCATTGTGCACAGCGTACGAGCAGGACTTCTCCATTACTCCTATCTGCTTTTAAATCCACACCTCGCCGATTAGCAACGCTGACATCATATCCAAGATTCCGCAAAAGTTTTGCCGATATACTCTTAAACGTCTTTTCATTAACTCTATCCAATTCATCCATATCCCATGATTCCGCCGAGGAGATACTTTGTGGTCCATCCTCATGATTAAAGACGCAGCCTAAAAAATACTCTTGATCTTTCTGCGTTTCTACTGACGGAAAAAGAGCTACATCTGATAAAGAACGTTTAAAATCCAGCAATTTATCCAATTTCTCATCAAAACATTCCCCTTCGCCTAGCGCCGAATCATAGGCAATCGGAATGTACACGTTCACATCCCTTTTCTGTCCAATGCGATATACACGATCCGTAGCCTGATCTTCTTTTGCCGGATTCCAGCTGCGCGACAAATGAATTACATTATTAGCTCCTGTAATATTCAAACCAACTCCTGCTGCTTCCGGCGATAGAATCAAGATTTGAAAGCCTTGGGCAGAATTAAACTCATCCACAATCTTTTGTCTGGATTCTGCCTCCACAGTTCCATTAATAGCTACCGGTATGTATATCTGGAAAAGTTTACTCAACTCACGCCTAAGTTTTTGCTGCATTAATCGCAATGTGACAAAGATGATGACCTTCTCATTTCTTCTTTTTATGGCGTATAGAATATACAGCATCCTTTTTAAACGGGCTGATGACATAAAGAAATCCTCTGCACTCAAATTCAGGAATAATCCTTCATTCATTCTGTCTAAATTAGGGAATAACGATGATGTTCTTAAATCGTTAATAATTTGCAGTGGATTTATTTTCCCTTTCGTTCTTTTTGCTAATCTTGCTCTTGCAATAATTGATTCATATGCCTGCTTTTGTACAGGCGGCATGATTTCCTTTACCTTGAAAACTGCTTTCTGCGGTAGAGACTTTGCCACATCTTTTTTCATCCTTCGTATAAAAAGAGGATCTAAATCCCGTCGAAGTTCCATTCCCAAACCTTCAATAGCATCAGCATTCCCACCGGTCTTTATAATATTTTGTAAACTTTTTACATAATGGGAAGTAAATTCTTTTTGGCTGTGCATCTTACCCGGTGCCACAAAATCCATGATAGTCCACAAATCAATCCACGTATTTTCTACCGGCGTACCGGTCAGGGCGATTCCAAAATCATAATTCATCCCACGAACAGCCATAGAAACCAGACTTTGTGGATTTTTTATTTTTTGTGCTTCATCAATAATCATAACGGACCATTTCATTTTCCCAAAGGTCAACTGATACATGCGTAAAGTCTCATAGGTTGTCAGTATGATATGATTTTCCGTTAATCCTGCCAAATCCAACGTCAGGATAGGTTCTTCGCTATTTGCAATTCGCTCCACTTTCTTGTAATTAGATAAGTGTTCTCCATAAAGCAGACATAGTCCATCAAAGACGTCAGGCTTAACAAATTTCTGATATTCATCTTCCCAGTTTTTCAACAAGGAAACCGGTGCTACAATGAGGACCGACTCCATATGTTTCAATGATTTCTTCATTCCGGAAATAAAGCTATAAGCCTGCAATGTTTTGCCAAGTCCCATATCATCGGCCAATAAAGCACCATGATGTCCTTCCAGCCAACAGTTAGCCAAATGACGAACACCTTCAATCTGATGTGGAAATAATCGGATTTCAGGACGTAACCCGGCAAATAATAACTTAGTCATTTGATCTGAATCTTTTGATTTGCCTTGATTATTTACATATTCCAAAGCATCAGTATTATCTTTGATGATAAGAATATTTTTTGTACTTTTTATGGTATCACCCGGATTCTCAGGCACATTTTTACTATCATTGGCATATTTATTCGCATGTTCAAAAACAGCATCAACAGTATCAATCAATTTCTCTGTTATAAGATATTTTGTCCCATGGTAGGAAAATGAGTCCTTTTGATTATTTATTGCCTCTAAAATAGAATCATGAATTTCTGACACATTATCTCTGGTTATCTCTAATTCATCCGTGTCTGATAACTCTTCTCCATCTTCAAGCTGAACGGATTCATCCGGGAGCCAATGACCATGCAATCCATTCAGCATAAATGGATTGGTTTTCCGTATATAATCACCAATGCACTGCACGCGATCTGAATATAGATTTATATCAAAATTGAATACGTCTTCAGTAAAAATACTCTGCGGCTGTTTTCGTATAATTTCTGCTGTTTCCTGATTGACTTTGCCAAGTTTCTTGACTTTTGCCAACCCCTCCTTCTGTTTCTTAGTGAAAACATATTGAACCTTATCTTCTCCCAGATAGTGTCTTTGTGCAGTAAATTTACGATTATAAGCACGCGAAAAAGAGTCGCCATTAACTTCATACTCCCCGCTCATATTCTTTTTTAGGAGTACTGGCATAACCCGGTAGGTTCCATCACCATTGCTTTCTACTTTAACGGAGAGTGCATCGGGAGCCATTATTTTAGTGCTCTTGATATATGGCTCTGCTGTTGCATCAGCTACCTGAATATAGCTTTTGACTTTAGCCATAATTTCCAAGCCTAAAGGAACCAGTTCTTTCGAATCGGTTTCTTCCTCTACCATTTTATTAAAATGTATGACCTCGCGAACCAAATCATACTGGGCATGATTGAACATAAACGACATGCCCGTCCCCACTTTATGAATTTCAATATAGGAACCGATGATGACCGGATTGATAATTGGCTCATTATTCTTATCTCTGTACGTGATGGTAAAGGAGAAGCCTGATGTGCCGATACGTCCATTGGAAGTTACATAGATATCATATGGAAATACAGGTGGCAGGCCTAAAAGATGTCTTTTCCCTTCGCTAAAAGACGAGGCCGTATCATGTGGGATTACATAACAAGAATCCAAATATAAGGCTTTACCCTCCGAATATAACATCTCAAGCTCACCTGTGAGCCATTCCCATTTTTCTTTATCCACAGAATCTGTCTTTTGAAAAGAATATCCTGATTCAGTAACCTTCCAAGATGTATTCATTTTACAAGCCCCTATTAATCAGGCAATCCCTTTACCCAAAAGACTGCCACAACTCAATACATACCATTCGCACGACAATGTTCAAAAATCCATCTTCTCAAAGCACTCTGCCAGGAATCAGTTTCTGAATGAAGATGCGCTTTCTTGTAAACATAATTGGCCTGCGTGACATCGGTATAACTATATGTCCGCCTATACCCAGCTTTTTCAAAAAAGGGAATTGGTGCTTCTCCCATTCGATAGACTCTTACTGAACCATTGTGGCTGACTTCCAAGAAAACATAGTTTCCAATACTGCAAAGGAATAGACTCTGCAGCGGGCTGCAGCGTTCAAGGCGCGCATAAGAGGGAATCTTACTCCTATATAAACGATTAGCAATTTTCTCTGCTTCAGGACCTAGTACCACACGGGTATATTTCATATCCCTTAAATATTTTTCCCAGAATCTTTTACGATAAATCCACATCTTATCAGCTGATACGTCTCTTACCGTTGTCTGGCTGATAATATTAAAGAACAAATCAAGGTCTGTTCTCTTTCGCCAATAGAGATAAATCTCCACTGCCTTCGGATTTACATCGGCCCAGTGATATGCCTGGTTATCATCTCTTGGATCCCCCATTGCCTTGTTTAATTCAAAAAGCAACTCATTACGATAGTGGATATCATTTCCTTTATCAACTGCAAAAATAGCATTTTCTGCCAAACGGGGGACAAGATTCTTATAAGAATCGGTATGAGCAATTTCTCTGAACAAATTCATTTCCTGCGTGTCATTCTGGCTGTTCTTAATTGAGGCTAATATAATAGATTTCTTAGTAAATAAAGTCCAGGGGAAAAAATTGGGGAATAAAGGATTATCTTTGAAAAATGCAAGAACCCCTTCGGTTATGTAATCCGCCAGATAGTATGGCCCTTTCTCGGATAAAAAATTCTCGTGTCCCCTTAAATAGGGTACTGCATGAATAAGGTCATGATTCTTTGCCAAAGCCGCCCTGATTTTCTTTCCCAATGAACTAACTGCCATATTATTGTCGGCATAGATATTGAAATATGCATTTACCGCCCGCCGGAAAGACGCGGACTTCTGAAAGTCAATATGATCAAGCAGAAACCGTATGACCTCATTATTGTCTTTTGCCATAGATAACAATACAGGAAAACATCTGGCTTCTTTATGGCTAAACTCAATCGTTTTATTTTTCCCTTTTACAGCAGCAGTAACCTTCCCATACAGTTTATTAACATCAATACCTGCGACTGGTTTTCCCGAAATATCTCCCAATCTTCTTATAAGTCTGTTAATAGCGATAGGCTGCACAAACATTTCCTTGGTAGATAAGCGAGTATAATCGGACAGAATTATTCCACTCTCTTTAAGCTTTGAAAGAGTTTCTAGTAAGGTCTCCATTGGGAACTCCTTTATCTCGATGATTCTTTAGGTGGCATCATAGTGAAACGCAAATCAATACGCCTATTTTCCGCCTTTCTCTCTTCATCAGTCGTCACCGGTCTCGTATCCGCATAACCGGAACAGGAAAAAATAGGATTACCTACTGCATTTTTAAGCTGCTTCAGTGATTCATTATCCTCTTCCAATTTTGTTAATGTATTAATGGCTCTTTCGGTAGATAAATCCCAATTAGAGCGATACCGGGGATGGTTTTCTATTGGATCACTATCTGTATGACCTTCAATGAAAATGGTATCTACCGAGTTTTTATAAGTATCCTCTTGGAGTACCCGATAAAGCACTTGTGACAATTCATTGATATGTTCTGCTCCTTCACCATTAATATCTGCTTCTCCGGATTCAAATAAAACACCTGCCGGTATTCGAATAATGCCCTGATCTTCCACAATTTGAATATCGACATCATATTGCTTCATTTCGGCCTTTATCTCTTTGAGCATGGCATTTCGTTTTTCGGTATTACCGGTATATTGATTTTGAATATCGCCTACATTGAGCATAAAATACGCTAGTGCAAGGACAAAGACACCTAATAAGCCAGCCATCAAGTCACTTAAACTGGTGCTAAAAGCGTCACCATCTGCTTCCTGCGACGATTTCATTCTGAATCTTTTCATAAATTACTACCTCAGCGAAGTTTTTGCTTTATAAATTTATTCAGATCTTCTACCGATTCAGCAAGATCCTGATTCAAATCCTGTATGCCGGATAATGCTGTATTGATACTGGAGTCAAAAGCACTTAAATTCTTAATCAATGCCCTATTCGTTGCATCATTATATCCATTAATTCCTTTGTTCAAAATTTCAAAAGTTTTCTGCAGTCCGTCAGAAACACCCTTGAAGTTATTTTCATATGCTTTCCAGGAAGTTTCAATGTGTTTAAGCGCATCGTTCACTTCTTTGACTGCATTGGCATTTGCCACAGATGCCGTTTGAATAGTGCCTGCCTGCCTATTTAACTCCTTACTGATAGACTGCTGGACATCAATCGCTTTATCCAAACTCTGGCCAATCTGCTCCGACACCTGTGCCATAGGCCGTGATGCATCCGCAAATTTGCTGGCTGCATCCCCTGCAGAGTTAATTAATTCTTTATTTCTGGAAATTGTGGTCTGCAGACTCTCAACCATTGTCTTTAAAGCAGCTTCATGTCGTTCCATATCATCATGAACCATACTAAGAGTCTCTTCCAAGCTCTTCTTCATACTGCTCGACACGGTAGAAAGTTCATTACCGGTTTTGGAAATAGATGCAGCAGCGCCCGTCAAAGCATTACCCATTGTATTGGCCGCCTGCCCAGCATGCTCAAGAATTGACCGATTAGCTGTATTGGAAGCATCTGTTAACGCTTTTACTGCCTCATTTAACTGCCTTGCATTGTCCTCATTCTGTTTAGCAGACTTTTCAAAGGCAAGATTCATGGACTGCTGCAGTTTGTCCAACGTTGCAGCAAAAGAAGCCAGCTGCTTTCCTGTCTTCTCATCAATGCTTCCGGCTAAAGCATCTGCCCCACTGCTGTTCAGCTTGTCAATCGATTTCCTCAATTCATCAAATACAGGTACCAGCTGCTCCTGGAAACTGGTATCCAAACTTTCTGAAATAGCAGTTACAAGCTGGGTACTGAATAATTTCATCTGTTCTGTCTGCTGCTTTGATTCAATAAGGCTGTCTGCCAATATTTGCTCTGTATTTTTATGAGTAAAAATAGAATCCAGCTTAGATGCCACTTCATTAATCATTTGGTTATAGTCTCTCATGAGTCGGGAATAGCAAATATTATAGATAATTGCACAAATTATACCCACTACGGATGTCAGGAAAGCAGTTGAGAGGCCTTGAAACAGATTCTGAATACCAGAACTTAACACTTCCAAATCTTTAGAATTAATATTGATTCCATAGAGACCAGCAGTAAGGCCGAGGAATGTTCCTAAAATACCAATAGCTGTAAATATTCCGGCAAGATTCTTCCAAAATCCCAACATAAGGCCGTGGGATAATGTTTCACTATTGAAGTAGCAATCCGCATTATCTGTACTGTAAATTTTAAACTTACCTTCAGTATCCGGGCCCAAATAGATTAATGATGTTTCGTACTGTTTCCACAAGGACGCAAAGCTTGACTCTTTCATCGAAGCTTTAAAATTCTCAAATACTCCCATATCATTAAGTGATTTTTCTTCATAGCCGTCAAGTAAGGTTGATAGTTCTTTGATTTGTTTTTTCTTAATATTGTAATTTTTTTTAAATTTCAGATACCATAGTACCCATGCAGCCACAAACAATAAATAGTACCAAATACCAGTAACAATGGGACCGACAAATAGCCAAAAAGTACGCATGCTTAATTCTCCTTATAATCCGCCAATCAGGTTACAGTTTTATTTCTTTGCATGTTTTAATCTAATAATATCATATGCAAGCTTTCTGCGACAAATAAAATGGACATAGGCATAGTTCAATACTTCTCCGTAACGGTATCAAACAATTTATAACAGTCAGATGTTTTACCTCTCTATTACCCCAGCTCCACAAATTCATTTTCTGTAAGTGCCAGCCCGCTCTTTTCAAATCTTTCTTCCCTCTGCTCATAGATTTCTTTCAACATATCTTTTCTCTCTTCTTTCAGCCCCAAATGAATCTTTCTATGGCAAATAGGGCAAAGGCATATGAGGTTGGCGTATACATCCAGACTATGGTTAAAGGATTGCCGCACAGCAAAATGGATGATATGATGCCCCTCCATGTAGGGTTTATGAGTGCTCTGGGCAAGGCTCTGCTTTCTAACGAATGGATTCCTTGTATATCCATTATTCATTCCCATTAAAAACGAATTGTTCCGACTTTATTACAGCTGCTTCACCCACTCCACTGCTATCCTGTCGGCGCCAAGCCAGTCCACATTTTCCAGTTCCTCTTTCTTCACCCAACGGAAGGCGGAATGTTCCAGGATGGTCAGGGTCCCCCTTGCTACGTGGCACAGGTAGCATTCCATAGTGAGGTGAAACTGGGGATAGTCGTAGTCCACGGTGCCCAGGAGTCGGTCTACTTTGATATCAGCGGCCAGTTCTTCTTTGATTTCCCGCCGAAGGGCTGTTTCCGGCGTTTCGTCTTTTTCTATTTTGCCGCCGGGAAATTCCCAGTATCCTTTGAATTCCCCATAGCCCCGGCGGGCAGCAAATATTTTATGATTTTCTACAATCACCGCCGCTGCCACATGAATGGTTTTCATCAGGATTTTCCTTCGATTTTCTTTTCGAAACGGTATTTCTGTTTCACGTCCGGATATTTTTCATGGTCCACTTCCGACAGGAACATGGCCAAAGGCCGGGCGTAGATACCGTAGTCGCCGTAAAGGGCCCGGTAGACTGCCAGTTTTTCTCTTGTTTCTGTATGGGTGGCTATGGCTATGATCTGGTAGTCATGGTTTTTGAAGTGGTGCCAGATTTCTCCGGCTTTTGGATTTTCACGCATTTGGTCTCCTTTGGGAATATAGAGATTTGAGAATTGAGAATTGCCAGGGCGGCAGGTGGCTGCAGCGTCATGCAGCCGCTCTTCCCGCTGACTGGTATTTAACCGCTTATAAGTCATTAACGTCATGTACCGAGATTCTTCACTGCGTTCAGAATGACCCGCCCGGCGGGAAGGGGCTATGTCGTTAGAAATGCCATAAACCATTCTTAACGTAGTGCAGGGAGATTTCTCGTCTCTCTTTCACTGGCTCCATGGGAAGAGGGATTCATACCGGCTTGTGCCTCCGCTCGAAATGACATGGGCGGCGGGAAGGATGGGTACGCAGCTTCCTGTTTTCCTTACAGCACGCCGGCGCTGTCGGTTTTGGTGATGTATTTGGCCGGGATGGGGTTATCCAAATGGTAGATGATGGTCATGGGCTGGGAGCCTTCCCATCTCATGAGGTGGGCGGGGCCCAGGAAGGTATAGGCCATGGAGGATTTGTAGGCGTCCTGTTTGGCACTTCGCACGAAAAGGAGTACGGTGGTCCCGTTGTCTCTCTGGTGGATATAGCGCTGTCCTGTTTTGGATTCCGGCGTGGTGGTACTCTGGCTCTGCCAGTGGAAGGTCTGTCTGTCTATGGAGTAGTCTTCATACAGGGTAGTATCGGAAAATTCTTTTTCCGATTTATTGAGGGTCACCAGAAATACATCGGTAGGCGCAGTCACCACATCGCTGTTTTCAGGAGTCAGATATTTCACGCCTTCCCTGATGCTGCCGGGTTTGGCAAAGCCCAGAGCAGCAAAGAGCTGATCCCTGCTGTAGTTGCAGTATACTTCCAGAGGCGTTTGGTAAGGGAGGTCCGGCTTTTCCGGAATGATATCGATGGAGTCATACTGCCAGCGGAGCAGTGCCTTGATTTCATCGGTCAGTTCATGCTGTCCCCGAAAGCGACGCACTGCGTCTTCCGGTGCCGGACAAGTCCATTTCCCACCTTCCGGATACAGGGTGAGCTGCCACATGCGGAGATATTTTTTCTCCATCTCCGTCAAGGCAGGCGGCATAGTTTCATAACATTTTTCCATGAAGGAAATCCATTTGGGCGAGTCCATAGAAAGCACTCTTGGCAGGGCTTTCCGAAGGACTTCTTCCTCTTCGGTCACCGGAAAATCGGGAATGAGCCCGGCATCCGCCAGCAGTCTGGCAAAGGTATGTTTTTCATTATAAAAGGTATGGGGATGGATGGCGGTGGCTTTGAAAAATTCTTCCAGTGTAGGAATATGGCCGGTGGCCGAAGCCAGTTCCTTCACCATATCCATGTAAAATTCATTTTTCCGAAGTCGGCTGTTAATATTTTCCAGTACATGGCGGGCAGCGATTTCTTCCAGCTGAATAGAGCAGCCCTTAGGTACATGGGGAAATCCATCCTGGATTTCTTTCTTGATGACCACATGGCTTTTGCCCAGAAGAGAGGCATAGCGGGAGGCAAAGTCGTACCTCCTGTTGGCCTGGGCTACGAAGTCCAGTACCGTAAGACAGTCTTTCTCCGGGAAAAGGCGCAGGCCGCGCCCCAGCTGCTGGAGGAAAATGGTCATGGAGTTGGTAGGACGAAGGAAGAGGACTGTATTCACTGCAGGAATATCCACCCCTTCATTGAAAAGGTCCACTACGAAAATGATGGTGATGTCTCCGCTTTCCAGCTTCTGCCTGGCCGCATTTCGAACATCCTTCGGGCTGTCCGCATCCAGGGCCAGGGCTTTGATGCCCTGCCGGTTGAAGTAGTCTGCCATAAAATGGGCATGTTTTTTAGAAACGCAGAAGCCCAGGGCTTTCACGTCTCTCATATCCGCTGTATACCGCTCCAGGGCCTGGATAATGGCACGGGCCCGCTGGCTGGCTAGGGCTCCTTCCCCGGTATATACATTTTCCAGTTCTTCTATATCATAATGGCCGCCGGTCCACTTGATATTGGAAAGGCTCACAGGATCGTCGATGCCAAAGTAATGGAAGGGGCAGAGCAGGCGCCGTTCAATGGCATCGGGAAGCCTGATTTCTGCCGCCATATGACCGCCGAAATAGTTCAGTATGCTCTTCCCATCCATTCGTTCCGGCGTAGCCGTAAGGCCCAGCAAGATTTTCGGGTGAAACCAGGTCAGAAGCTTCTGGTACCCTTTGGCCGCCGCATGGTGAAATTCATCTACAATAATCATGTCATAGTAGAAGGGATCCATTTTTTCCCAGAACTTTTGGCTGTTAAAAGTCTGGATGGACATGAAAAGATGCTCACTGCGGGCGGCATGGTAATTTCCCACAGCCAGTTGTCCAAAGTTCGGATCTTTCATCACCTGGCGGAAGCAGGAAATACTCTGTTTCAGGATTTCCTCTCGATGGGCTATAAAAAGAAGCCTGGCCTTTCCTTTGCGGCTCTGATAAAAATTGCGATAGTCAAAGGCAGAAATAGCGGTCTTCCCCGTGCCTGTCGCCGCCACCACCAGATTATGCCAGCGGCCCTTACCCAGTCTTTCTGTGCGAAGGGCATCCAGCACGGCCTGCTGGTAGGGATAGGGCTCAATATCAAAGGAATAGGTGGTGTCGCTCCCCTCTTCCTTCCGTCCCCTTTCCCGGTCGATGGCACGACTCAGTTTATCAAAGTCAGACACCTGAAATGGCTGGAATTCATCGGAGTGCCAGTAGGTATCAAAGGTGGCTTTCATCTTGGCAATGATACCGGGCAGGTCCTGCTCAGTGACCTTCATATTCCATTCCATACCATCAGCAATGGCGGCGCGGGACAGGTTAGACGAGCCTACATAAGCCGTAGAAAATCCGCTGTCCCGATAGAACATATAGGACTTCGCATGAAGCCTAGTTTCCTTCACGTTATAGGAAATCCGAACCTCCGTATTCGGCAGCTCCGACAGCACCTTCACTGCCTTGGGATCTGTGGCACCCATGTAGGTGGTGGTCACTACCCTGAGATGACCGCCGCCGGCGGTAAACTGGCGAAGGCATGGCAAAATGAGGGAGAGGCCGGAAAAGCGGATAAAGGAAATCAGCATGTCCATGCGATCACAGGTCATGATTTCCCGGTTCAGCTCATGAATCATGGATACATCATTCCGGGAATTGGTAAAGAGGAAGGAATTCACCAGTGATGTAGCCGGCACTTCCCATTTCTTTCTGGCAATTTTATTGGCCCGGTGCTCCAGGGATTTTAAAATGAACTGCTCTGCTGTCACATCATGGCCATCTCCCAGATTTGCAATCCGGGAAGCCAGCTTTTCTACCAGCTCATTCGTCAGTGCCAGCTCATCCTTCACGCAGTGGTCCTGATTCTCGTCGGCAATATCCTTCAGACAGAGCCGGATCAGCTTTTCCAGATAAGAGGACAAATACCCCACTGCCTCCTGGGCATCCACATCCTCCCGATCCGCCCAGATTTCCTTATCCGCCAGCGCCTTTGTCAGCTTTTTATCAAAGTCCCTGGAAATAACCTTCTCATATACGCCGTCCTTCAAATCAATGATGTCAGCCATAGGAACCCCCTTACAATTACTACCTGTATTATACCAGGGCTCGTAGAAAAAATAATGAAATATGTTTCCCTGCTTTCTATTATATAAAAAAGGCATGACAGTCACTGTCATGCCACGCAAAAAACAGAAAAGCCTATCAGGGGAGTCTCCAGGTAAGTTCAACCAATGAATCAGGCGTCCGCGCCTTGGCTCTCCCGCTTACGTGGGTGCTGCTCGGAACATGTCGTCAGAGAGAGGAAAGTCCTGCGAGCGCTCTTCCTTATTGCTTTTCTGTCTTCTGTTTTTTGGGTACTGCATTTTCTTCTGTCTATCATCGGCCGATTGTAGAAGAAGGGAGGATTGAAAAGTGGAATTCCCTGATGTTTCTTCATTCCCCTGCCCTTCTCTTTACCGCGGATGTGGAGGATGGCCGTTTGGAAATCGGATTCATCGTCTCATGAGGTCTTTTCATCCCTCTATTATTAATATCGCAGAGGGTTCGATTTCTAGACCCCTTGAAAGAAAAAATTTTGAAAATTTATTTCAGTGTTCCTCAGTGCTTCCCTAGAAATGACAGAATCCTGATGGTGCTATCTGCATATCAAAGTAAAATTTTTAAGGAAGGTTGTGAAAAAGGGGTGCTTATGCAATATAAATGTATGGAGAGGCAAAGCAGGAAACTCCATGGAAGAATTCTATTTTCCATCTGTCATGTATATCGCGATAATTCCGGCCGGAATGCAGCTTTGACAGAAAGGAATCAAGAATCCCTGTATACAGGCTCCTGATTTTCTCCTCCCACTCCCCGGCGCCGGGGAAGCGAAACGGATTCTGCAGATTCGTAAAAAATATGATAACCAATCAAAAACACGGATACCATCCACATACAGCATGAGCCCGCATTCCCGGACGACAAGAGCAGGGTTGACGCAGGATTTTCCTGTGATTTAGCGC